>Ga0209305_1000801_pt1 | contig 21519 bp, 9 predicted proteins | sample COGITO_mtgs_1103_FD_184792 | JGI IMG/M metagenome (GOLD analysis project Ga0209305, IMG submission 184792) | Pelagic marine microbial communities from North Sea - COGITO_mtgs_110321 (SPAdes) (version 2) | ecosystem: Environmental > Aquatic > Marine > Epipelagic ...
AAATAAACTGGATCTTGTTTACATTTCAGAAATTCAATAATTTGTTCTTCTGTAAACTCAATCGCAGTGTTTGCTTTTTTTAATAATGGATTACCAAGATATACGTCACTCATAAAATCAAATTAACAATTCCAAGCTCTTAATGATTTAGACAATCTATCATCACCAGTATTATTGGAGGGTTTTTGCCTCTTCCGCATTCCCTTCATTCTTGCACAAAAACTTTTCCTACGAGGATTGCCAACTTTTTTACTAGGTGCTTTCAGATCACTACCAGGATTTTCTCTTTCATAAGACTTGCGTCCTTTTTCATTGAGTCCTCCAGACTTACTCTTACCTGATTTTTTAGTCCAGGCAGCACCTTCTCCAAGTTCATTTCTCCAATCAGATTGTTCAAATCTTACCTTTGGTTTTAATTTTTTCTTTCCATCTGGTGAAGGAACAAATTCTCCAGTCTCTGAAGACTTCATATCATCAGTATCAACATCACCATCAACATCAGCATCGACTCTTTTTACTGCCTTTGCTGCAAGTTTTTTAAGATTTCCACCACCAACTTTTGATTCTTCTTTTTCTTCCTTCATTTTTTCACGTTTTGCTTTTGCCTTAGCAAGTAATCTTTGTTTTGCTGCTTCTCTCTCATCTTTAGGAATAAGAGTTACGGCACCAACTTTTTGATCAACATCACCAACATCATACCCTTCCTTCTTCACACAATTATTTACAACTTTACCAAACATTTTTTTGGTTCCTTTCTTCTCATATCCTTTCCAACACTTCTGACCTTCACCAAGTGATTCGGTCTCTTCTCTTCTCATATTTTTTTGTGATTTTAATCTTGCCTTTTCTGCCTTAAATTCAGCTCGCCTTCTCTTCATTAATGCATCAGAAGGACTTAACCCCGATACATCTACCTTACTTGCAAATTCTCTGTCTTTTGCCTTTGCAGTATCTTTTTGTTTTTGTACCTCTGCAGATTTTTCGGCATTAGTAATAGATCCAGTAGGTTTTCCCTTAACTCTACCCATTTTAGCTAGACGTGATTTTCCAGATGAAACATTTTCATCAATCTGTTCTTGTCCACCCTTAATAGGTTCTGGTTTGATGATATCAACGAACTCATATTCAGTTGCCTGAAAATCATTTCTCCAATCAGAATACTCTACAGACTCTGACTTATTTCCCCAGTTAGCAGCACCAACTTTACGACACTTTACAAGTGCTCCAGAAGCATATGCAGAAGGCCAAACACTATATCTACTCTTGACCTTCTTGTAACAGGCATCTTTCTCACCTGCCTTTTCTACTACAGTTTCTTCAGTCTTCACGTTGATTGCCTTCCCTTTTCTATCTGGATTTGGATCTTGACGTTGCTTTCTATTAAATGCTTTTTTCTCTTCTTTATCATCTAAATTTGCGGCCATTTTGCTGGATCCGCATTTTGGTTTTGTGGTTTGTCCTGGTTGTTTGGCACAGGGTTTTCCGGCATATTTACCACCCAATTGAACCCAACCAGGCTTGCCATCACTAGACCTACTCTTGCCAAACCAGTCACGCAAAGAACTATCACCACTTTTCGATTCACTTACTCCTCCACCATTTCCATTACCACCATTTCCATTACCGTTAGTGTTTTCTCCATTTTCACCATTTTCTCCGGAGTCTTCTCCGTTTTCTTTACGGAGATATCCACTAGATGCCACACGATATCCCAATGGAATTCGTTTACATTTTTTGTCTGTATAACAATAATAGTATCCTTGCCTACATTTTTTCATCAATGAAAAGTAGTTTATTCTTTATTATTTAGAAAACCTTGCTTAAGCATTTTTTGGAGTTCTGATGTAGAACCAACAAAGACTGCATTATTAGTAACATTGTTTGTGGTTTTCTTAGTTTCGTCTTCTACATCCTTAAGTTTCTTTTGTAAATCAATTAACTTATCAGTAGTATCAGCAACACTCTTAATCAACTGCCCTGCGACCTCGTATGCCCTTGGACTGCCTCCTTCCCCTGCTACCTCCATAATGCCATTGATTGCCTCCTGACCCTTCTCTATGAGGGAGTAGAGGTTCGCACGACTATAGACATAATCCTTCTCTATATCATCATCCTTCGATTTTATAATCTCAGGTTTTTTGATTGGTTTTACATCAACAATATCACTCTCAGTATTAAGAGCTTTGTCAATAGATTCGTATTTTTCTTTCATAATTCATCAAACATCATTTTGTCTAGTTGGACTATAATCTCTAGAATCTCCCAAAAGTTGCCAATCTTCAGTAAATCCAAAATCATCATCTGGTTCTGCATTTATTGGATCGGGGACAACAGTATATCTCATTTCACGTTTTGCGGTCTTTGTATTAGTGTCACTATAAACATCTGCCTGAACTTTACGAATGAGTCCATCAGATGTATCGGCAATAGGACCAAACAGATATGTTTTTGCAGTAAATCTCAGAGTATGAATAATTGCTCTTCTTGTTTGAAAAGATCCTTCATAATCATCTTGAAAATCTATGCTATCCAAGATAATAGGAATATCTCTCTTCTCTCCAATTGAACTTACTAAATCGACAGTAAGATTAAATGAAGGTTGAAAAAATGGCAAAATTTGTTCAATAATTTGAAGAGAATCATCATTTAGTTTACTAAAAATATTCAACTCAAATGTAATATTATAAGGAATTGGCATGAAAACTTTTTTCATGTTAGTTCCATCTACTGCTTTGAAGGTTTGAGTTATACCAGTTTTTCTTGTAGAATCATATTGCATTCCTGTCATTTCAAATGACATTCTGGGTAATGTTAATGCTATAGATTTATCTAAATCTGATTGTTCCTGTATTTTTGTCAGAAACTTTTGCATAGGACCATAAGAAAGACCTACTTTGGTTTCGTCCAAAACAGTTCCATCATTCTTTAAATGCCTAATATTGATGTTATTGAAGAGAGTTCCAAATCCAATAATAGTCTTTCTTAAAATTTCGTGATAAAAATAAGTTCCTAACATTTATCAAATTTCTCCAAATGGATTAGTTTCTGTGAAGTCTAAGATATTGTCCGCTTCTAGTTCAAATTCTTCATTTTGATCATATGTATCATCTTTACTATCCAAATCATGTGATTTGACAACGTACTCTGCAGAAGAAGTAGAACCGACGATTATCTCACCAGCACTAAATTTACCACTATTTATTGCTACATCAAGAATGATTGGTGGATTATTCGCATCTAAGGAAGTATCTCTCTTAAAGTTTTTAACAATTGCTTTAGTTCCCGAAGTTTGTCCTGTAACTTCTTCGTTATATACAAAAGTTCCTACACCAACTGTAGAGAATCCCGCAAAAGTAACTGTTGGTGCTTCTGTATATCCAAGACCGGGATTAATAATTCTAAGAGTCGATATTTTATTTCCATCCACTGTAGCAACTGCTGTTGCAGTTACTCCAGATCCTATTGGTCCAGATATTGTAACTATCGGTGCCACAGGATATCCAAGACCGGCATTTGTAATTACTAAAGTTGAGACACTAAACTCAGTTCCTCCAATAGAACAAGTTGCAGCTGCTCCAGTTCCACCACCACCAGAAAATGTGATTGTTGGTGGAGTAATATATCCAGATCCACCATTTGTAATTTCAAGTCTTTTTATCGATTGAACATTTGCAATACTAGTGGTTATGGCAACAGCTGTTGCTCTAATTCCACCAGATGGTGGTTCTGAAAAAGTCACCGTTGGGATAGAAGTGTATCCACTTCCATCATTATTTAAAAATATCTGACTTATAGCGTTAGTAGTAATTCCTGCTACTGCTGTAGCAGTAGCTGCTAAACCAACTAAAGATAATGTTGTAATATATCCTTCATCTTCAACTGTATTATCTACTTCATCAATAAAAGTATTAATCTGTTCATTTTCATATTCATAAAGTTCACAACTCAAATCATAAACATAATTTTTTCCTAATTGATAGAAAGGTTTTTCATGTTCAACTTTTTTTATTTCAAACAATCTTTCTCCGAGAGGAAAATAAATTAAATCACCTTCTTTTGGTCTGGTTATTAAATCACCAAAATCATAACCAGTGATTATATTATCTCTAATACCAGAAGAAATGCCTTCTAAAAACGGTGCAATAAATTCCTCATATCTTTCTCTTGAAATTGTTAAACTTATTTCGTTTTTCAATCTAAGACCGAATTTTGTCATAATATCACTATCAGGAGCATATCCTTCATAGTTGTTCAAATATGCTTCTATGAGAAAACTATCATCAAACTTTGATGATTGGACTTCTCCCAAAATATCATCGGTGGTAATTAATTTTCTTGGTATATAATATACTTCTATTCCAAAAATTTTTAATTGCTCATTTATTAAATCCTGAACAAGATATTGTTCATTAGTGGATCCTTGTAGAAAAAATGGATTTAATGACATAATTATTATCCAATAAAATCAAATGGTGGAACTTCATATTCTGAAGACATTCTTTGCTTTATATCATCTAATTCTCTTTGCCCATCTTCAAAATATTGCCTACCATTCAATTCAATACCACCAGGAAGTCTAGTTCCACTATATTTCATCATGTTTATCCCCCACTGTCTTTTAATTAAAGCAGTTAAGTATCTTTTAACAAAACTGTCATTATAAACTTGAGAAAAACTTTCAGGATCAAGTGCTCTATAACATTCAAGAACAAGGTAAGTATCCTTAGTTTGCGCTTTCCAATCAATATCTAAATATAATCTATCTTGCCTCTTATTAAATCTCACCTGTTTTTCTGTCGTTAGTAAAAAATCAATATCTTCCAGATAGGATTTGGTCATTGCATATGTCAATAAATCAACTGAATTGAAATAATAAAGATCATTTAAAAACAATTGATATTTAATACTAAACATTCCTCCGGAGATTGTGCTAGTATCAAACTTAAATATTTTTTCGACTCCTATAACAGAATTTGGAACTTGAATGTAATTTGAAGTCTCATAAAAATTAAATGTTGTTGTTCCAAAACCAACAACATTTGTAGTTCCAGTTGTTGTTACAATACCTACCCCATCTGTTCCCTTTGCCCTTCCCCTATTAATATCATCTTCAGTAATTTTGTACTTAAGATACATTTTCTCAACACCATCATAATGTCTCTCATTAAAATATTGAAGAGTATCATCAACTAAGTCATCTACTTGCTCATCAGCAACATTTATCTCAAGAACTGGAGCTCCGAGTTGTCTTAAGCAATAATCAACAAGTTCTTGTCTAGTATTAGGTTTTGCCATCAGTAAGATCCTCCATCAATGAGTCCTGCAGTTAATGTTCCTACAACAAATGCATCATTTGAAAATGTTGCAATACCAACAAAAGTGGAGAGACCTGCAACATATAAGTTTCTAGACAAAACAATATCACCACTAGAACTAAAAGTAGATGCAGCACCAGGATAACCAATTTCAATACCACTTCTAGCAGTAATTAGACCAATTGAATCAACATTTTTTACATCATCATAAGTAAGTGTTCCTCCAATCGTTACATTCGATCCAAATGTAACAGAATTAGTAATATCAAGAGTTGCTCCACTAATATTCCCAGTGACATCAAGTGTTGTTGCAGTTATTACTCCAACAACATTTGTGTTACCAGTTATTGATAAACTTCCACTTGAGGAAAAATCACCTCCAACAAATAAATCTCCTCCTGTTGTTGTTATTCCTCCTGCTGATGCTAGAGTTGTAACCCCTACAGATTTAAATGTCGAATTTACAGTTAATCCATTTAAAATATCAACAGCTGCATTAATATCGACATCAGATGCAAATGTGGATATTCCAGCAACAGATAACGTATCTCCAATAAATACCTGTTTTCCTATTCCAACTCCACCATTAATAACCAAAGCACCATTAGTTGGTGCTGTTGATGTGGATGTATTAGAAAATGTTACTATACCAGTAACATTTAAAGTTCCACTATCTATTGTATCTGTCAAATAAAATTTTTCTGTAGCAGTATCCCATACCAGAATCAATCCATCTCTAGTCTTTAGAGTGGAATTTACGTCAGCTAAATTGAGCAATCTGGTTGGTGCAGCTGCTGCATTGGATAATACACGAATTACATTTTGAGAACCAATTCTATCGTTGATACTAGGCATTACCTTGTTACCCCTGCTCTTACTAATACAACTCCTTCAACAGCTTTAAAATAATTACCATCGTTTGTTAATTTCACATCAAAAACATATCTTCCAGGTTTTAAATCCCGTGTTTGTGAAGCATTGAGTGAAATTGACAAAATTCCTTCTTCGGCATCAGTTACAGTAGTCGCAAATGATACCGCAGATGTTGCACCATAATGTTTTCTCAACATAGCTTCCGACGTTGTAGAACTCAAAATAATTGGGGAATTTGTTCTGGTATCCTGTAATTGAAATGAAGTATCGAAATCATACCCCTGCTCAACCACAATATTGGATACATAAACGGACATTATTTAATTTTAATATACTTATAGATATTTATATTAATTTATCCGGCTAAGATTTGTTCAAGAATTCTTTCAAGAGTGATTTAATTTCATCAATATCTTTTCTCAAATCATCTAGTTCTTTTTTTCGTAAATCTCTATTTAAAGTAGATCTCAAATAATTTTCATATCCGGTGCTATCACAGTTAATGATAGCACCATTATTTTCATCTCGATATAGGTGTGAATGCCCATCAACTTTTATCATCTTACTGCAATTACTCTAAGGTCTTTAAATCTAGGTGGTTCTGCCTGATTTGTTCCAGACATCACAATTTTGATAGAAAATTCATTGAATAGATCTAAGTTTTCTGCAGTAAACTCATATTCTAAGAACTCATTTTTTATACTTGCAGGAACACGAACATCTGGCAATCCACTATTCTTTGACGAATCAACAACTTTAAATCCACTATTTGTAGATATTAAATTATCATATCCAGGGAACAATTCAAAAGATTGTTCTACTTCATTAGAATCAGATCTAGAAAGACTGTATAAAACTCTAAAATCTGCAGATTCGTGTCTATATGCAGAAAGTAATACTTTCAAGGTTGTTGCGGGTTGTTTAAGTATAACGGGATTTGAATAATAAATTGCAGAATGTGGATCTGTAGCTATAGAATTTACACGATTATCAGAAGAATAATCTTCAATTGGATTATTTAATCTACTATTAGAAAATTCTGCAATCGTTTCTTTAATATTCAAATATGGAGAGACATTTTCATTTTCTGTATTAAATGTGACTCCTGCAGTGAATGATTTAAATCTGGGCAGTTGAGTCAAATATTCATTTTGATTCTCTTCAGAACAAATCATTCTAAGATCAGTAAATATATTTGATTGGTTAATTTGAACTTGTTCAAATCCATTATCAATGAATGGTATTTCATTACCACCAACACTTGTTCCAGAAACAGTTCTTATTAAAGAAGAAACTGAAGTTAAATTGGGTGCTTGGCAATTAAAATGTGGAGTTAGAGCATCAAAAATAATGTTTTTTGATGCTCTAATTTCAGATCCACCAACATTTCTCTCTGCATTAAATGAAAGTTGAGATGTACTACTCTCACCATCTGCAGATCTAAGAGATCCATATGTTGCAGACCTATCAATTTCAACAAAATAACTATCCATATCAATGTCTGTAGAGGCATTCATAACTATGTTATTAATTCTTCTTAAAGAAACTCCATTTAATTCATATTTGTAAACTTGGATATTTAAACTATGAGTAGTTTTTACTGTACTATCAACCCCTCTTGAAACTATGTTTAATTGTCCAACACCAGTACCGACAAAATTATATGAAATAATTTCACGACCAATCTTTAAGTATCCAGGATATCCAGCATTTACTGATTGACCTTCAAAAGTTGTAAAGTTTGAAGTATCCGTAACAGTAATAAATGAAGTTTCAGTAGGAGATAACTCTACATTCAATGAAGTTGGAGGCACATCTGATGCAATGTTTTCAAATTTTAATTTGTTGACATTTAAATACATTCCATGATTAAAGTGATCGACTTTCATGTAGTTTCCAGAATTAACTCCACCATCTCCAGAAGAACTTGTAATGATGGTAGATGCCATAGAAACTATCGTATTACCAGTAGAACCACTATAGTAGCTCAAAGCAGCACCAACAGCAAATTCTTTTCCAGAACCAGACGAACCAAACTCACCTTGAACATTTGTAACATAGAGCATATTTGCTCCAGTAATTCCACTAATAGAAATTAAAGATTCTCTACCTGTTGGATTTGTAGAAGACGTTGTTGAAGTGACAATTCCAACAACGTCACCTGTTTGATAACCAGAACCCCAATATCCAGTATCAATTCCGACTCCTGTTATAATACCAGAAGCACTTGTATTGATTAAAAGTTTAAGTCCGGTTCCTCTTCCAACAACATTAAATGTATCCACAGATTTATCACTCAAAGAAATTGGATAATTTATTCCACCAGTACTAATACCGACTGTTGTTACTGAACTACCTGTTCCTGTAATAACCGCAGTACCATTATTATTTGCTACCCCAGCAAGTTTTCTTCCTGTAGTAAGTATTCCTAAAGTTTCAGAATCGGTTACAGTGGTAATGCCAATTTTTCCAGTTTTTGGAAGTGTTCTTATAGGATTACTATTTAACTTATCAACCAAATCATTACTAGCATCCAATGGAGGATTATAAAAATATGCTGTTCCAGAAGTGCTGGTAAATTTAGATTTATAGAGTTTGAACTTAAGATCTTGATATTGATTTGTGGTCCAAACACTACCATTTTGCGATTTATACAAAGATCCTAAAGCAAATTGTTGAGTAAATCTTACTTTTCCGGTATCTGGCAAGTTTTGAGTTTCAATGGTATTTTCGCCCATTACAGCAGTCCAAAGTTCATAATCATTACTGTATTCTGATATTATTACCAAAGCATATTCAGTATTACCTTCAAGATAAATTGGTTCTGGAAACTTCACATTTGTTGCCTTATTTCCAGTAGGTGAAATATTAATATTGGTAATTGTATTTAAATCAGAATCAACAGATCTTGGTCTCAAAATAGCTGGTTTTCCTACACGTTGAAGAGTGGGAATACCTAATTCAACTGTTCTAATTTCAATTTGCAGTGGAGCGTTTCCTTCATCAATAGTATTAAAAAATAAATCGACGGATATAACAAATACTCCATAAGAATCCTCTTCAATATCAATAACACCAGGAACTGGAATATTTCCACCGACTGTAAACGTCTGTGCAAGAGGATCGCCCCTCCATGGTGGTGCTGGTGGCCTTGGTGGCCTTGGTGGTGGCCTTGGCGGGTTCCGTTGAATTCTGGTTGTTGTATTAGTGGTGGTTATAATTACATCTCTTTGATATGTTTCGAGTATTCCCTCACATAAGAAATTAGATTTTGCAGTAGAGATGACTGTAGATCCTGTAACTAGTTTTTGATTAGAGGAACTTGAATTTAATTTAAATGTAGATTCACCAACTTCTAAAATATTTGTTGGTGCTGGAGTTGTATTGGGATCTCTAATGAAGAAAGATCCAATCAAATCTCCAAATGAATCGGAAATCAATCTAAGATCTTTAACATATGATATTGCACCACTAGTTTGTCCAACCAATTGCATTCCAACTTCCAAATATCCAAAATATCTTCCCTGAGATTCTTCCACTAGTGAAGGAATATCAACGTTAAGAACTTTTGAATTTGCACTATAGAAAGATCCTATAGTTGTTAATCTTTCATATGGATTAGTGCTAAAAAATTCTTCTGGATTATCGAAAGGTCCGAATTTGTGCAAAGGAGAAGCTAATCTAAATCTTATTCTTTCAACACCATCAACAGTTCCAATTACAGTTTCCCCAATAGAGTATGCTGCACTTGCTCCCGAATTAATGAGTTCGGGAGTATTTGCAATTTCAATAAGTTTTGGAATAAAATCAAATCCACTATTGTCATCAATGAACTGATAATATCTTGTATATGGTTTTAGATTAGATGCAGTAAATTGAGTATTTCTGCTCCGCATAAAAATATCATCAGATACTGATAATAGATTATTTCTGGTTACTGAGTCTATAGAGGTTCGTGTTTCAATGCCTGTCCGTTCTCTTGTAAAACGGTTGTTCTCCAGGAACCACCTTGCCAATCTCCATGTTCTTACATTTACAGTGCGTCTAATAATATTATCATCTAATTGAATAGTTCGTACATAAACATCATTTTGTGGGTTTAATTCGAGCAAACCACTATAAGAAACAACATTAAATGGATTTACATTCTCAACTCTAGTAGCAAAGGGTTGTTCTAACCAATCAACTTCTTCATATTTCAGTGTAATTAAATCTCCAGTTTTTTGTACATTTGAATCCAATAGTTCAAAATTTTGACTTAAATCAAAACTTTCGGGTGTTTTATCCTCTTTTGGTGCAACTTGTAATGCGACAGAGGTTCTCTGTCGCAAAGGTTCCATTTGAGATATAGAGTTTACTTGAGAGTTTACTTGAAGAATTGAATTACTTAAATCAATTTTTTCGTAATTTGAAAAAGTATCTACAAAAAATCCACTCTTAAATCTATTCCTACCTTCAAAATCTTGGATTTCAATTGATTTCGCCTCAATTTCCAACAAAGATAATGTGGTATAAATTTCCAAATTTCCAACTCTATTTTCAATATTTCCAATATCTCTCATCGTGTATCTTCTGTTATCTTCAAGTTTAAATGAAACATCATTAACATTGTAAAGATATGCAGGAAGACTAAGGGTTCCCAGTTCTAAAAACTCATCAACATTTGATTTAATAGGTGGAGTGGGAGTCTTTGCCGAAACACCTTTTTCTACGAAAAACTCTCCCAGTCTATTTAAATAAATTCTATCAATTCTTCCAAGATAGAAACTGAAATCAACAGTAGAACCTTCACCTGGAGCTAATAATTTTGTTGGTAATGTATCAAATGCAGTTGTTCTTGTATTAAAGTCGAATGGGGATCTGTCTGTGGTTACTGTAGGATCAAAAACAGAAACCCTTGGTCTGAAATCTAAAGTATCTGATGCTCTTACTAAATCCTTACCAATTTTTGGAATATACTTTCCATATACTTCTTCATCATAACTATTAATTGTAAATACATCTCCAGAATCTGTAGAGGATGAAGTATAATGATCAAATACGATCAGTAATCTTTTTGATGGTACAAACTTTCCTCTATTTCTAACAATTTTTGAATATCCATAATATTGATCATTTTGTCCCTTATTGAGATAGAACATAGATGTTACATCTTTATAATCTCCTAAGGTTATAGATTCTACTTCGGATTCAATATTTGATTCTAAGAAATCTACTAGTTCATTTGCATATAATTTATTTTTTGTTAAATAAACAACACCCAATTTGTTTGCAGGTGAAGACGGTGTAGTCGTAGAATTCGTTATAACTCTAGCAACAGCTTTGCTATTTCTACCTATAATTTTTTCACCGATAATCGCATTAGAAGATACATTTGCAATTGAATTGAATTCAATTTGATCTAAAGTTGGATCTTGATTGTTTAAAGATTCATATATGGATAAAACGTTATATACATCTGGATAATTTAAAGAAATTTCTTCATCCTGAACTCTTAATCCATAGTATGAATTAAACGTTAATCCATCATTAGAAGAATCATTATCTGTTGTACCCGACTCCTTGAGATTTGAATAATTTACATTTGTTATAGTACTTCTGGTACGATTTTTAATTTTACTCTTAATTCCATTCTTCGTCGCAGTTATATTTACAGTAACATTTTTTGATGGGATAAGTCCATTGAATCTTACGGTATTTCCAACTATAGAAAAACTATCTGTCGTAATAGTTCCAATACCATTACTCGCATCATTATATCCAATAGAATATCTTTCTTGATCAAAAGTTGACCAAGATGCACTAGATATTCCCAAAGTAGTTATATTTAATTCTAAATTGCCATCGGCCGTAGTGGTATTTCCAGTAAGTTGCTCCGTAATAATAATATTTGAATCTGACAGATTTAAATCAGAAACATTATCTTCCGACAATTGTGCATATAATTTACTATCACCACGAATAAATGGTGCTCCAACAAAAGCATTAACAATTTCATTTGATATTGGTAAACCTCCATCAAATACACCAGTAACTGTATCGATTCCGACAACTTCTATAGAAGTACTATCAGAAGAAACTGAATTTACTCTATTGAATGTTTCATTGGATTTTCCTGGTAATTGATATCTAATTATGGTATCTGTTGTTATACCAGTAAAAGATTTTAATACAGATGTGATAGTTGCAATACCTGGACTACCACTTCCAGATGTTATATTAACTTCACGAATTCCTGATGGTAGTGGAAGTTTTTCTAAAATGCAGTTTGCAGTAAAATTTTGAATGAAACCAAAAGGAGTTGTTTGTTTTACTGACTTAATACTTTGGGTATCATATACATGAACATCTTGAATAATTCTAGGAATATCATTACCATTGACAATTATCTGCTCACCATTTATAAAAGTTCCAGAAGTCTGTCTAAGATAAATTATATTTGAAGATCCACTTGCCGTGGCAAATCCACTTGCCCCAGAACTTTTCCCTTTGACATAGAAGGACTCTTTTATGTCATCAGAATTTATAGATTGATTTAGAGTTAATTTTGTATATGTTTGAATATCATACAATCTTAAATCCCAATTAGTAGTATCTCCTTCATAACGAGCATCTGTTAAATTAAATGTATATACTCTCGCTTCTCCAATTTGTGAACCTGCAGTTTCAAATTGAGAATATAATTGAATTGTTTTTTTAACCTCTGCCAAACCTGTAACTTTGTTTACCCTTAAAAGATTTCCCATCTCAAAGGGAACAGTAGTATTTTTTACTTCCTCTGTTTCTCTTGGTTTTTCAATGTCAATAATTGTTTGATTGGTTTTATCAATATCAAATCCTTTAACATATGCTTTTCCTGAAGATATTTGCAAACATGCAAGATCATCTGATGGCACATTTCCATTAGATGTCAACTCACTATCAAGATAAATTCCCCTACTATCTATTCCATTATTTAATGAATTTTTTAATTCAAACTCAAATGGTTTTACGGAATAATTTCCAGATTCATCAAAAGTTCTTTGTGCAATATAATCTCTAATTAGATTATATTCTGTTCTTGTTGAAATTTTCTTAATATCTCCATCATCTATCTTCAATATTTCTACAAAATTTGAATCATTAAAATCATTTAAATCTTTTTTGCCTAGAGTCAACTCTATTTTTAATCTATCTGCTCCTGGAGAAGCATAATTAGAAAACCCTCTAGCATTATCAAATAGTGAATTATCTTCTTTAGCATCAACGATTGTTTCATTTATATAAAAACCAACTCTATATTTGGAGTTATTATTGTAATAATCCAAAATAATTGTTTGCTCATCAATGTTGGCAAAACTACCCCTAATAAAATATACACCCTTTGAAATAGATACTGAAGATCCAACTGCACTTGCATTGATTCCAATTAAAGATGCAAAAGGTGTTCCTGAAGAAATTGTCGTATTTCCATATACTATATTTTGATCCGCAGACAACAATTCTGCATCAGAAAAAGTAGAGAATTCGAAATTATTGCCCGTATCTCTGTAAGAAATATAAAGTGTTACATATTCAACTTCATCACTTTCACTAGGCAAAACTACTTTTATTACTTTAGCTTTTACTCCTGTTGTTTGCCCAACGATAGTCTTTCCTACTAATTTATCAGCATAAAATGATACATCTACTCCAAATTGAGTGGCATTTAACTTTATACAATTAAACTCATTATTATATTGAATAGATCCTGGAATAACTACAGAACCTTCTTTGAAAAAATGAGTTCCAAATGTTTCTATTTGATTTTGAAATATTGATTGGAGAGTCGTTAATTCTCTAGATTGAACTGGAACTCCTGGTTTAAACAGAACTTTATGGTAATCATTGGATGAATCGAAATCATCAAAATATGGACTTATGTTTAAATTTGTTTTTTGTGGCATTTTTTTAGAATTCCAGAATAATTTTAACGTCTTCTTTTTGTCTAGAGTCTCTTGAAATCAAAGATCTATTATCAATGTAAATAATGTCTCCTGTATTCTTATTTATCTCTGGATTTGCGAGACCTTGACTAAAAGTAACTCCCAAACTTACTTGCTTAGATCCAATAATAGTAGTTATACCACTATAATTTGTGTCTACAGATCCACCAAAAGGAATAATAGATTGAGATGAAGATTCAAAATTTAGAACTTTACCTTTTGAAGAAACAGCATTGCTATCAGTCTGATCATCACTATTTGCAAAAAATAATGATCTATCTTGATAGTATTTAATTACTTTAGTTTCTGTGTCATAAGATGCAACATAACCTCTAGCAGTTCCTCCACTTACAGTTTGTGTTATTGCAGATCCAACAGTTGGATTACTTGTTACTGAGGTAACTTTAATTGATCCTAAAGAAGTAAAGGTATTGTTTATGTGTACACTAGTCGAATTATAAGATTCTGGATTTTTTATAATTCCTACCTGAGCAAAACTTGTATCTATAGGAAAATCTTTAGTAGAATCGTCAAACCTAGAATAAATTAATACTTTATCAGCACCCAATTCTGAATAAATATCGTATCCATGACCTCTAGAAGGCGGAATTATTGGAATTAATTTTGCAGGATTGCTAACAGTTCCACTACTTTCCAAATCTACAATTCCAAAAGTGTAACCAGACCCACCAGATACAACAACAGCATCAGTTATTCTTCCAGTTCCATCACATGTGATTGCAACTTTTCCTCCAGTTCCGTCACCTATAATATTGTATGTTTTGGATGAATATCCACTACCAGCATCTTCAATGTATACAGTTTTTATTTGATTCAAATTAACTGTAGAATCTCCTGCCTCTCTAATGCTTTGAATTTGAAAGTCTGTTGAAGTTGACCAATCATTTGGCAAAGGAACATATTCTGTCGAGTCGAATTTAATAATGTCACTAGGAGCGACAGTAAACAAATATTTCCAAATATATCCGTCACCACTAGATCCGGCTGCTGATGGTTCTAAATCTGTAAATGTTGGTTCATCTTTTGAAGTATTTCCAAGAACATTTGTTCCTGAAGATCCATTTTGTATACAAATATAAACTCTAAAATCATTATTAATTACATAGTAATTTGAGTCATAAAGTCTAGCTGATTGAGAATTTGGTGATAAATTTGAGGCACTATAATCATGCCTATACATATCATATCGAGTATTGGCCGTCCATTGAACCTTTCTTATGACTCTTCTAATATTTGCATTAGTAATTTTATTTCCAAACAGTGCAGTATTTCTATAGTGTGCCAAATACTGAAAATTATCTACAGGAGTTGGTGGGACAGATGGGGATGCATCCCAAGAAGTTGTTCTACCAAATCCAATAGGATTGCCGTTAGATCCTGGATTTGATAATCCCAAAAAAACATAATAAGAATCGTCATTACTCAGGACAGAATCTATAAAATTATTAGCATTAGCAATTCTAAATTGATCTGTTACGATGGCTGCCATATTACATACTTTTTTAAATATTTATAAATGATTTATCAATCTAATTTTTCAGAAACTGCACCAGTAAATCTCAAACCCTCAGATCTACGTTGAATAGTTGGGAATGTGGTCAATCCAACATCATATGTTTTTCCAGTAACACCAATAGAAATTGGTGAACTTGATCTGGTTATAGATCTGAATACTCCCCAAGAAAATTCTCCGCAGAAATTACCATTTGTAGAAAGTCCGGAAACAGAAGTTCCAGAGTCAATATTACATGTAACAATACCAACATTACCATTGACTTGTATTGATTTTACAATGTAAATGTTATCCAGGAAAGTATTTCCAATACTAACAATCGCAGAATTGCTATTATCTACAGAAGTTACTCCAGAACCAATGTGAGTATTCTTTATTAAAATTGGATATCCAACATTAAGGTCACTTCCGAAAGAAGAACCTCTATCTAAGAAGAATTTGAGTCCAAGTGAGTGTCCACCCACACCTGTTGTTGTGCCAATTCCAGTAACAATTCCAGAGAATCCTTTTACATCTTCTATTTTTTCGAAGATTTCATAATTTACTTCTGGTAATGCAACTAAAGCTGAAGGAGTAATGGTAGTGGTATATCCAAATCCGGCATTAGTAAATGTGATTGGAGTCGTAATTGTTCCAGCACTACTTACTGTTGCGGTTGCTATAGCAGTTGTTCCGAGACCAACCCCAACTGTTGGTGGGGCAGAAATTTTAATGTCCACAGTAGATCCACTATATCCACTTCCACCGTTTAATATTGTTAATGAAGAAATTGTTCCACCAGAACCAACAGTTGCGGTAACACTGGCACCAGAGGAAACTTTAGTGTCTACTATTATAGCACCAAATGAATATGGAGAAGAAACATTGTACTTAAATAAATCTGGATCATCTACAAATATTTCAATATCACTAGTACTCATATCTCCGATAATTTTTGCAGTTGGTAGAATTTGAGAAACAATTGATGCTCTTGTCTTATTGACAAATTCACCATTAACCATTCTGTCAACTTTCTGTTTTGTCCAGGATAATGGCCTGAAATTGTTTTCATCGATTCCAACTCCATTATAAGAATTAGTTTCAATTTTGTCTGAAGAAGTTATATCAAAGATGATTCTATCCTCTTGAGATATTGTTGTTGGTAAACTATCTTTTCTAAGAAGTTCTACAGTATCACCTCTTTCTAATGTTGGAAATATATCTGTAACTAAAGTATCATCTTCACCCCTTGTTCCTCTATAGAAGAATATGTCAATATTATCTTCTGGTTTTGGTGCTGTAACAAAAGAGAATGATGTTCCACCATCAAATGTATAATTTACTCCAGGATCTTGAATTACCCCGTTAACAATTATTAATAAAATATTTGCAAGATCTACAGAAGAGTCATCATCTGGTTCTTCAAAACTCAACAAATTATCATTATAGAAAATTGGGAATCTTAAACGTATACCGTCTTGGAAATTCTTAATATTATCGATGTAATCAAGTTCACCAAATTGCCAGAAACTGAATGAATCACTAAATGTATCCAAAACAGTTAGTTCAAAAGTAGATCTTGGTTCACTCAATCTGGAATCCGTAACTAATCCTACAGGTGTAAATACATCACCCCTTCTAAATCCAAATCCATTTCTCTTAATTTTAAAATCTGTAACTTCGAAGAATGTTGATCCAATACCAACAGTGGAGCTTGCTCCAACACTAACATCTAACAATAATCCACTTCCAGTATCTGTAGTAGTTCCAATTCCAATCCTAGAAATACCAGTAACACTTAAGTTTTCATATGAAGGTTCTGAAACAAATATTTGTGGATTTGAATATCCTGTTCCACCAGCACCTATAGAGAACGATAAAGTTCCACCAGCACCAACTGTTGCCGTGATAGAAGCAACATCTCCACTATGTCCTTCTTCAAATACGGAAATACCTATAGAAACTATCCCATTATATCCGGATCCATTTATATCAGTAGATCCAAGACCAACAGATACAATAGACCCTGCTCCATCCACAACAGCAGTAGCAGAAACACCCACTAATGGAGCATATCCATTTCCACCACTAGATCCTAAGGAAACAATAATTCCACCTCTAGGAATCTGATTCTGATTAACGTCACTTTCAACTGAAAGAATACTATTCGGATCACCAATATCTGTTCTAATCCCACTGAATACCACTGATGATATTCCTGGAGGAGGGGTAAGATTTTCGATTATGCTAAAGTTATTGTCCGGATTATTTGCAGTGGTTGGTGTTTGGAATATTCCGTTAATAAACATGATACCATTTCCACCGGTAGTTCCAATACCAGAAGTATTTGCACCATCAACTGTCAACGTGAACGTTCTAGCAATACCAGTAAATCCGTCCGAAATATCATCATAAACCTGATTAGTATCATAATTTTTTCTTAAGAAGACCCTTCCACTAAAATCTGATGTTTCAAATTTTAAGTTTTGGTCTGTTTTTGTAATATTAAGACTTCCTCTTGGTGCTTCGTTAAAGAATATTTCATCACCAACAATATTAAATGAACCTCTATAAACATCAACATTTGTTGTGTCGATATGAGAAGTTCCTAACGTTCCAAATGAACCTCTCTCAACTAAAATCAAGTTTTCAGATCCGATATTTGTAATCGGTCCTACATTAGTAGTTCCCAATCCGACGTTAATAACTGACATGTACTCATCATCAATTTTAAGAACATCATTAGGATTTATCGTTGATATTCCACTTAAGGTAAAAGTGTCTGTAGTCGTGGAAATACTTCCACCATTTCCAGATAAAGTAGTTTGAATCTTAGAATAACTCAAAGGAGATTGAGCTAAGTTATTGATTGTGATTATACACTTTTCATTTTTCTTTGCCATTTCAAATTGATGTGCATTACCTTCACCAAAAGAAACAAACGTAACTGCTGTTCCCGTTTTAGTTGTAGATATTCCAAATGTATTAACAGTTTTATTAACAACAAAAACCGATGATGGTAATGTATCAATGATAGATCCATTTTTATACATCATTGGAGTTGATCCAACTCCAACAAAAGTTGATTTTGGAGTGTATATAAGTTCTTCATTATCATTAAAGAAATGATTATTAATTGAAAATGTTCCAGTAGAAGCATTTAATACATCAGTATTTTTTGGATTAAATTTCTTAGCAAAAATAGGAACATTTTGATTTCTTAGAACAAAATTATTTTTATTAATTCTTTCTCCATTTATCGCAAGATATTGAGAAGTTTTTAGGGATTCGGAATATCTCCCTACAATGAAATCTCCAGGATCATTGACAAAATCTGTTTGAGAGTAAAAACATTCATTAAAAGAAGAAATATTAATATCATCAGTTTCATTGGAATCTGGATAAAATACAAGTTCCAGATTGTCTCCAACATATCTTCCACCAAAAGATCCAACTCCGGAAGTGCTTCCAACTGAAATAAATTGGGTTTGTTTAGTATAAACATTAATGCTATCTTGAACTATCAAAACTTGATGAAGAGACTTTACAGTGCCTACACCAACTTCGACCAATGATTTTGCAGAATCAAAATTGAATTTATTAAGAGTCAAAATAGATGTTGAAATGCCAGAAGTTGTGGTGCTAAATCCCACTTCATAAATTGCTGATCTTTCATTTCCTACTGGTTGATCAGAATTCCTGTACCTAAAAGTACTGCTTATTCCGGAAGAACTAGTAGTGCCAAATCCAACAATCTTAGTTTTAACAACAACATCTAATGAGGTATCATTTTCGTATTTTAATTTTAATAATCCATTTTCAATATCAGCACTAAAACTTCCAAGTTGATCTACAGATCTATTGAATTTAGATGTATCAAAATAATATTCTGCAATGTTGGTATCATTTCCTTCACGAGTCACATACAATTCAACAAAATTTGCTTTATTACCATTTTCTTGAGTTACATACGCATTTGCATAAAGAGATTTTATTTCGGATGAAATCCCTACAATGGAAGTAGTTGCTCCTGTAATAACTTCTCTAATATCAGTTAAGACATCAACAAATCCAACTGTAATCGAACCAATTCCAAGACCAGGTGAAAACTTACTTTCAATAAACTTAATATCATATTCAGTATCAAAAGGATCTTTGGGTTTAAACTTTAAGAAAGATTCATTAAGAAAATCGTCGGTTTCAACTACAAATTCCCCATAATCATTATCAGATGATACAAAAGAAGTACTAAACCCATCACTTGCTAATGAAGTCTTATCTAAAATAAATGAGTTTTTACTTTCATTATCATTAAGAACAATTAAATTTGTCAATTGGACTTGGGTTCCAGAAAGATTACTAACCTTTAACAAATAATTAACATACGATTGTGAGAAATCCGTCTCAAGAATATTTGTAAATTGTTTTGGATCGGATTCTGCTGATGAGAATTGATCTGAAATATCATCGATCCTCAATCCAATATTTGTTGTGCTCTTATTGTAGTTTGTAAGTTTTTTTGATTTTAACTTTATAAATCTTGATGTTAAATTAACAACATCAACATCTACTGCTGTATCAAAATTATTAATAGTATCTACTCTTTTTTCCTCAAAAATATTCTTTACGATAGTTGTTTCATCATCAGTTCTAACAATACCTAGACTCTCTAATGGTTCTGAAGATATTTGAGTATCAGAGAAATTTTTAAGACCAGAAATATGAACTAAGTTATTTACTGGTGTCCTAATATCTTCCCATGATTGGGAACTTTTAATTGAATATGAAAGATTTTGATAATAATTATTATCAGGAATAACTTGATAATCTTCATTCAGTTTTCCGGTATTTTTTGTCCAACCTTCATTTTTTTCAGTAGAAAAATCTATCTTATAAAATCCTTCAAAATTTTCAAGATTTTCAATTTTAGCAATATTTCCTGAATTTTTTCCTGTAATAATTTCTCCAACGGAAAGTGGATATGTGCCAGATACTTTAATTCCTGAAGAATCATCATATTCAATAACTGTTAAATCTCTTTCAATTCCGTCACTTATTAAAGTTTCACCAATAGCAAAGAAAGATTTTTTTAAAAAGACACTAAAAGTTGGATAACTGGACTTATTTACTGCAATTCCCGAAGAATCTTGTATTGTTTTTGCAATACCAGTATTTGTTGTAAGTCCTGCAAGATTTACTGTCAATTCATCATCTACAAGTCCGGGTACAAATTTATTTTTATAGTTTGAAACTGTAAAGAATTTGTACCCATAATCTTCCGAATTAAATCCATCTCCAACAGATGAATATTGTTGAATTCCTTCAACAAAGATTTCATCTCCAATACTAAATGGGTCTGTAGAAAATCCCAAAGACGGTGTTGTTAAGACGCATGTAAATATGCCTGTTGAACTTGATAAAACTTTTTTTATAGAAACTCCATTAGTATTGTTTACGGAAAAAATCTCTGCAGATTCATTTGATATTCCTTTAGGTTCAGATTCAATACTCACAGAAACAATTGCAGTTCCATTTAAATTTGCACGTAAGATACCAGAAGTTACTTTCTCTCTTGTTGATTGATCAACAACTATTAACTCCGGAGTTTTAATGAAATTCTTACCACCATAAGTTACGGTTACAAAACCAATGGCATTCGAGTCTTCAAGAATTATCTTAGGTGATATAAATGCTTTTGGAGTTAAAGTTATATCGGAAGAATATTCAAATCCTGGATTAATTATTCTAACCTCATCAATATTTCCTATAGTATCTGATGTAGGAATCGCATATAAATTTTGACCGTCTGTCGAGTTAGTATTAATAATTTCTGGAACTTTTTTATATCCAAAAC
>Ga0209305_1000830_pt1 | contig 21108 bp, 14 predicted proteins | sample COGITO_mtgs_1103_FD_184792 | JGI IMG/M metagenome (GOLD analysis project Ga0209305, IMG submission 184792) | Pelagic marine microbial communities from North Sea - COGITO_mtgs_110321 (SPAdes) (version 2) | ecosystem: Environmental > Aquatic > Marine > Epipelagic ...
CCCCACAAATATCTTTCCTCTTTTCTTCATCGCCTTCCTGCAAACTAAATAAAGGAGGAAGGAAGGAGGATTCCTTGTCGCCCTTTTTTTAGGGGATTATTATTGGAGGATGTGGATTGTGGTGTGGTTGTACTTTTTGTGATATTAAAGTGGTTGTGGTAGAAATTACCCCCACAACAAAAAAGGAGAGCAGGTAACCCATCATATCTTCGCTGACCGAACGGTATCAATGAGGGCCGCGCGTTTTCAAGACGTGTCTACTTTCTCTCGGGTTTCACCATCGAAGTGTTCTCAGACGAACGCGAGACGACGACGACGACGCGAGCGCGGTTCTCGCCTGCGCGATTCGGATAATGCAATTGAGGCGACGAACGACGCCAACGAAGACGGCGACGACGGCGCGTTCGTTCAGCAACCGCAAGTAGCGCCCTCGACTTCCGCATCAGATGAAAACGAAATGACAATTGTATTTGTCGCCGAGGACGAACTGTATTCCATTTTTGTGAATGCTAATGATCAGAAACAGAAGATACGACCGCATCGACTCACGACAGCTACGGGAGAGTGCTTTTCACCTCTAATCTCCAAATGCGGGACTTTCGTCGTGTTTGCGGCGATAGAATATTACGCCATGGAACTCTTTCTCGTTCCAACTGAGGGAGGTGCGGTTAAACAAATCACGTATATGGGTGCTGATTTTATAAGACCACTTTCTTTTTCGGATGACGGGAGTGAGCTGTTCTTTGCATCTTCTTCACAACAACAAACGCCGGACGAAACCGACGTGTATACGTTACGTCTGGATTATAAGAATCAAGAAAAAAAATCCGATATGCCCATTGCGATGCATCCGAAAAAGCTAAACTTGGGACCAGCGACTGCATTTGAAGTGAATGTTGACGGTACATTAGCTTTGTTTGGTCGTAATACTCAGGCAACGAGACCGTGGAGGAAGTATGGTGGCGGAGCCAGCGGAGACGTCTGGATTGCCAAAAACAGTTGCCCCAATCCTCAAGGAAAAGATGGTAAAACATACACAGACTTTAAACGAGTAGATGCTTTGGATGATTTCTTCACGTTTGTATCGCAGCCAAAGTGGTTGGACAACTCCGCGATGGTGTTCTTAGCCGAGTCAAAACAAGGTGAGCGAGGATTGTGGTCATTTTCTGTAGCAGACAACGCGCAGAATGAGCTTTCGCGCCAGCCGACGCTTCTCGTGAAGGACGCGAGTATTCAATCGTATTCTATAGAACCATCCGGGAAGTGCACGTATGCATCCCGATGTGGCCAGCTCTACACAGCTGATTTGAAAAAGGGAAGCGATAGTATACAGCAAGTTGCGTTCAAATGGACCGGACCTAGAAAGCAGCTGGAACAACGATACGTCACCGCCGAGCACTACGTCCAAGATTGGGATATAGATCCCGCCGGTCGTTTTATGACGACGATTGTACGCGGAGAAGTAAACTCTTTTGGTCTCTGGGACGGACCAGCTTTGAAATACGCTCCAATAAAGCCTCGAAAAGATGAAAAAGAAGAAAACAGTGAAGATCCTATGGGTAGCGCTTTATGCGCAAAAATTATGCGCGAATCGAATGCGCAGGCGAGGAGTAGGTTCGCGAGGTTCACTTACGACGCGGAACGACTCGTAATTGTCAGCGATCAGACAGGTGAGGATGATATAGAAGTACACTGGGAAGATAATCGGAGAATGCCAAAGCGACTGAATATTCCTCCCCAAACTCTTGGACGCGTGGAAGAAATGGTACTATCGCCGGAAGCTCCACTCGCGTGCGTAGTAAATCACCGCGCCGAACTCTTAGTAATAGACATTAACACGGGAGAGACCAAACTTGCAGATAAAAGTCTTGAAGATCGTGGAATGTATCAATGCTCGTGGTCGCCGTGTGGAAACTGGATAGCCTACACGTTTCGTCGACGAGACGCGGAAGTCATTAAAATTCTGGACGTCCGTACCGGGGCAACGCAAACTGTGACAAAACCAATTTTAGGAGATTCATGCGCGTCGTGGGACCCCGACGGACGCTACCTATTTTTTCTCAGCGCGCGAGAGCTTCAGCCACAGTACGATGCACTTCTGCAAGGCATGAGCTTTCCTCACCTCGAAACCGTGTATTGTTTGCGTTTACGTAAAAACGTCCGGGATCCGCACCTGAAAGAGATTCGCCCGGTGGGAGACGAGTCCTACACTGAATCCCTCGCTCTCGGCGATGCAGATCTAGACGACGATAAGAATGAGAACGACGAGGAAGATGGCAAGGATAAAAAGGAAGAGGGAGAGGAAGAAAAAGAGGAGGATAAAGGCATGAAATCGAAATCGAAAGAAAGGAGAGATAAGGATGTTAACCGCGATGACGAAGATGACGACGAGGAGGGGGAGGAGGAGGACGCACTCCACGACAAACCGCCAAATCCTATTGAGATTGACTTTGATGGTATAGCAGAGCGCGCTGTCGCGCTCCCATTACCATTAGGTAGATATAGCGATTTGGTTGCCATACGACACGATCGATTCATGGTTGTTAAATATCCAACCATATCGAGCGGAGAAGTCAATTTAACAAGCAGCGAGGATGACTTGGACCAGGAACGAGGCGGTTCGCTCATTTCATTCGACGTTCGCGATCTATCGGCACAAGTTCTCGTTTCTAGTGGAGTCACGGATGTTCACGTATCGATGAATAAAAAGATTATGGTGCTCGAGAAGTCCGAAAAGGGATACACGTCCGAGTTAACCGCGTATAAGGCAGGATCAAAACCAGAGGATGAAGATTCCGACGATCTTTTGTATCGCACGCGTAAATCAGGTACAATATCTCTAGATCGTGTGCGAGTATTAGTTCGCCCAAAAGATGAGTGGGCCCAAATGTTATTAGAAATATGGCGACGTGTTCGCGACGATTTGTTCATCGACCCGTTATCACGTGAAGACTTTGATTGGAAGGAAGCGTTGAGAACGGCAGTGAGTACGCTACCAAGGATAAATACACGCGCGGAGTTTGCAGTTGTAGTATCAGATATGCTCAGTGAACTTGGGTTTTCACATGCGCACGTATCAATTGGGGATGACGGACGGGCTGAACTCGATCGCGACCATCAACCTGGTTTCTTGGGAGCGAATTTCTCTGAGTGGGACGATTCCCTCGGTGGTTACGAAATCCAATCAATCGTGAAAGGCGACCCGTGGTCGTCACAAAATTCTGGATCTTTGTACAGAGCGAGTGCTGATATACAGGTAGGAGACGTACTCGGAGCAATCAACCGAGTTCGTTTAACACCGGAAAAAACTCCCGGAATGCTTTTATACGAAACCGCAGGCCGCGAAGTTCTCCTTTCGGTTTTGAAAAAAGATAGCGGTGATTTAGTAGCGACACGCACACGCGCCCTGAGTCAAGAACTAGATCCTCGTTATCGCGACTGCATCAATAAAAGAACAGAGTACGTGCACAAAACCAGCGACGACAAAGTAGGTTATCTCCACTTGAGTGATATGGAGAGACTCGGGTTTTCGCAATTCTGGCGGTCATATCAAACTGAATCGATTAATCAACGTGTTTTAATCATAGACTTAAGAGGTAACGGAGGTGGCAATATCAGCGCACTCCTCTTACAAACATTAACGCAACGAGCGCTTGCAATGGATGTTCCACGACGAGGATCACCACTTATTTATCCGCCCCGCTCTCCTTCGAGTGTTGGAATGGTTGCGTTAGTAGATGAAAATACTGGAAGTGACGCAGAACTTGCCGCGCACGCGTTTCAGAAACTAGAAATCGGATCTGTCGTTGGCGAACGGACCTGGGGAGGGTTGTTAGCGGTGAGCCGATCAGATGTCTTAAATGACGGTTCTGTTCTGAGCATGCCTACCCAAAACGTATGTCTCCAAGATGACGACGAAAATGAACACAACAACTTGACAAATTCAGTTGAAAACACAGGCGTCATACCAGACGTGGAAGTGAAAAGAGCACCTGGTAATATGAACGAAGTCGACGAACAACTCGATGCGGCTATTCGCGAAGCTCTTCGTCTGATTGGAGAAAATTCGTCGAGCTCCTCGAACTTTTTCGGAAAAGCAGTTCCAGCGGCAAAAGAGCAAGAGGTGTCTATGAGTAACACGTCGCCGTGGGCTTTCAAAACTTTCGCAAAGTTCCCTCCAACACTTGCTGAAGAACTTAAAAAAAAAGTCAAAGCGTTAGAGAAAACGTCAGATGACTCAGTTGATGAGAACGATAAAAAGACGACCGACACGAAGGAAAAGAAAAAGAAGAAGAAAGTGACGGGAGTAGCCGTGAAAAAAAAGAAATCAGTAGAAGATGACGCCAACAAATAGTAAGTGAAGGTGTATGTTTTAAATTAATAGGGTACATGATGGTTTCTACAAATTTCTATACATTTCCAATCCAGTTGATATTCGTTCGATTGCGACTTTCAGAGACTCAAACGGCGTCGCTGCAAAACATGCACGGAAAGTCCCCGGTTTCTTGTTCTTTGCGTCTTTACCTGGAGTGAGCATGAGATGCGTCTCTTCGAATAAAATTTTCCATAGTTTCTTTTCTTCTTCGAATGTTTGCTCTTTCAACTCGTTGGATAAATCAATCCAAATGAATAAGCCTGCGTTTGGAACGATGTGAGGTATCTTTTTTTCATTTAACGACGCGACGAGCACATCTCGCGATTGCTTCAAACGCGTTCTATTCATTGAGAAAAGCTCATCGACCCAAACTTCATCTTCAAGCATTGCCGCAATCACGTGTTGAAACGGTCCCGGAACGGCACAAAAGTAAGAAACGTTCGATAGTGCAGTTTGCACAGGTTTTGATTTTGTTAATATAGCTCCTACTCTGTAACCTGATGCACAAAAGTCCTTCGAGAGCCCGGTGAGTATATGCGGGCCGTAGGGAGTGTGCTCTTCGACCAGCTCCGCAGCGCTGATAAAGCCGCGCGTCTTCGCGTTCATTTCGCTATCGTAAATGCTTCCGGCGTATACCTCATCCGAAATACAGTGAATTTGTCTCTCCAGTGCCCAATCAACACACCTTCTGTAATCTCCTGGCTCATATATAATTCCTAAAGGGTTGTTCGGGTTTGTTAAGAGTAACGCCCGACACATTCCTTCGCCTTCGCCGACGGCGTTTTCTTCGGCACGTTTGAAATCTTCGAGCGAGGGTAGCACTGTCACATCTCCGCTCGAATTATATACAGGCACGGCTCGTACTCTACAGCGAACTCCTAAATCGTTTGTGAATGCTGGATAATAAGGTGCTGGAATAAGAATGAAATCATTCGAGTCTGCAATCGCAAAGACTAGGTTGTCAATGCAAGCGCCGACGCCCGAGGATACGCACACGTCGTCCTCGTGCCACGCGAAGTTGGGAGAAATTATTCTATTAGCGTGATTTCTGAACGCTTTCCTCAATCTTTCGATTCCCTTCATATTGTCATAACCAGCCGCCTCGAGGCCAAATATCAAAGCATCGTTTTCGTTATTCTTACATATCTCTTTCACTTTGTCCTGCACGTCTTGTTTGGCGAGGAAATTTTGAGCAACTGCGAGATTAATGTATCCTTCTCTATCGTTCGTAGCATCAAACGGCCGATTTGCACACCGCAAAAAGTACGGCCAGTACGAGAATGGCGGTTTGCACGCACCGTACCCACGCTCGCTCAAGATTGTTCCCTTTTCCGTTTCTGCCTTTATAAAAACCGCAGCATCTTCTTGTGTTTCTATGCGCTGCCCTATTTCGTAATTTACTTCTTCCTCGCTTACCATCTTCGACCGTGAAGAACGCTGAATCGAGACACAGTGACGAGTAGAGCGTTGGTATAATTTCTTCGCCAAACTGCGCGCAACGAACTTGGAATTGTACTGATTTACTCCGGTGGTGTTCATGCCCGCGTGTGAGGATAAAGTTTACAATAATCCCCTATTTTTCGAGGAGCAGGGATTTCGAAGGCAAACACAAGACATCTTCCGTATATTGAAAAGCGTATTTATAGTATTAGTATTATTAGATTACAATCTCTACATTCCATTTACCATAAAGTGGGTTAAAATAGACGCAAAGTATCCAACCAGCACGATTGGAGTCCATCTGAGATGAGATAAAAAGGTGTACGAGTGCGAAACACCCATCAAACCTACGCCCGCAGCAGAGCCGACTGAAAATAAGCTCCCACCGACTCCCGCCGAGAGGGTGATGAGCAGCCATTCGGATTTTGACATGGCTGGTTCGGTGGATAAAACCGCATACATCATCGGTATGTTATCAATGACCGCACTCAATAATCCAATGAGAATACACGCCGCGTTTGCCCCCAAAACGCGAAACGAGTTGTGCGAAAGTAGTTCTAAATACCCTAAGACACCTAAGCCTCCGACGCACATGATCACGCCGTAGAAAAAAATTAACGTATCCCACTCCGTTTGTTCTAATCGCTTAAAAATATCTAAAGCTCTATCGTTCCCTTTTTTCGTTCGCGCGTACTCCAAGTCATCCTTTTGGTTCAGCACTCCATCCATTTCTAAACTATAATTACCTCCCCCAGCGTCGTCGCTCATAGTTCCTCTTTGGGAGGAAGTCTTTGACGTCCGACTCCATCCGAACAGTTTAAGCAATCCTAAACCGGTCATCATGCCCAAAACAGGTGGAAGGTGCGCGTAGGAGTGAAACATGGCCGTCATGACGACTGTCCCCAGAAATAAACAGATGACTTCAACGGCACCTGGTTTCAAGCGCGAGCTCGCAAGATCTTCCTCTGACGCTTTCTGGGGCGCACCATCTTTAACGTACGGGTGCATCAAACACGCCGGAACGACCCAGTTGACTATGCTCGGAATAAGAAGACGAGGAAAATCTGCGAGTGAAAGTGTGCCTCGCTGCCACACCATGAGCGTCGTTAAATCACCAAAGGGACTAAATGCTCCGCCAGAATTTGCGGCGACGACGATGTTCACGCAACACATTGCCACGTACTCTGGCTCGCCTTTACCTACAGCCGAGACGACTGCACCCATCAGAACGGCGGTCGTTAGGTTATCCGCAATTGGCGACAGCCAAAAAGCAACAGTTCCAGTGACCCAGAAGCAACTGCGATACGAAAATCCACTCTCTTGTAACCAGGAGCGAATGCGCGCGAAAACGTTGAGCTGAGTCATCGTATTAATGAAAGTCATGGCGCATAAAAGAAACAGAAACACTTCGACAAACTCTGTGAGATTATGTCGAGCGGCTTGCGTCACCAGAGCGACGGCATGTCCTTTATCGCGATAACCCAAGGCGACTAATACCCAGATGATCCCAGCGGCGACGGTAATGGGAATCGATTTCTTAAATCCGCGTCCGATCGATTCCTCGGCGATGGCGAGTGCGTACCCGCAAACAAAAACGACAACGGACAACACGCCTTGCCAGGAACGAGTGAGATCTTTTTGATTCGATTTATCGCGCTTCCCTTCGATGATAACTTTCGGTTTTGATTGTCTCGTCGTAAATGTGTTGTTGCTTCCGTCCGATGATTTCGACGACGCGCTCGAAGTGCCCGAGTTCCACGGATCGTTCCACACTCTTCTGTAAATTTGGTCCGCGTTGATGGGAATGAGCGATCGTTGCACCGGAAACAGTTGGTTTTCGGTTTCAAATAACGCCGTGAGCGCAACTAATCCAGTCAAAAGTGCTAAAATAGAAAACACTGCTCTTCTATTTTTCGGTTCCTCCAACGAGCGAGAGACTCCGGCGAGCCAAAGCGTCGGTGATTTCGCAAACGGCTTGGACGCCTTCGGAGAGTGCTGACGTGAGCTCATGTTTCAAAATCACAGGTCTTCTCTCTCCCTTTCACTCACTTGATGTCCTCTTCTTCTTCTTTTCCTTCTTCTTCTCCTTCTTCTTTATACAAATACACCAACACGCGCTCGATTTCGTTGTTGTTGTTGTTGTTGTTGTTGTTGTTGTTTCTTCTTGAACAAATCAGTGTGTGGGACAGAAGATTGTTCTCTAGTATACGTACTTTCCTCCCGATGAATATGTATGTGTGTACGTCTGTATATAAAAAGGGAGAGACGTGTATGCCGCGAGACAAATACGCGACGGAAATAGAACGAGCGCGTAGTCGTGCGCTATGTGTGAGGGTATCTAAAACCACTTGGATCGAGTTGTCCCACAAGATAGACGATGAACTTTTTCTTGTTTTCTCTTCCTCTGAAAAAAGCAGATAGACTTTAAGAGAGAGGACGTCACTGTGTGTCTGGGAGAATTCTTTAGAAAAACCTTTTAGCGCGGACGCGTGAAGCACTCGAGACGAATTGCACGCACAGTGCGTCGAAAGAGAGAAACGTACCGAGACAGACGTTTTAGTCGCGTGCAGAGGGAAAGAAGGCTAAGCGAATACGACCAATATGATGCACTCATTAAATGCAACGAGACTATTAACAAACTCGTCGTCTCTTGTTTGCCAATCAGAGTCGTCGTCGTCGTCGTCGTCGCGAATAGGTGCGAATGCGACGTATTTGACGCGCGTGAAAAGAGGCGGGGCCGTAAGGATGCGCGCTAAACGAGGGAATAAGAATAAAAATGGCGGAGCTGGCGGAGGTGGAGGTGGAGTGGGCATCGGACTGTCCGAAGATACCGCTGAACTGTTCGAGGTGACACGAACGAACCCAAACATGAGAACGCTGGAAGAGTGCGCAGACCTCCTGCGAAGAGGAGGCGTTGGAATCATCCCCACGGATACAAAATACTCGTTCGTCGCCGATTTGAATAATAAGGACGCGATTCAGAACCTATACACCATTAAAGGCATCGACTCGAACAAACCGTTATCCATCTTATGCAGAGGGTTTCAAGATATCGACACCTATACGCTCGGGTTTCCGCCGGCGACGCGACCGGGAATGGCGGATCCGTTCAAATTAGCTCGGAAGTGCCTTCCAGGACCGTATACTTTCATTTTACCCGCATCAAAATCGTTACCGAAAATATGTCTCCTGGATACCTCATCGGCCGGGCACACCAGGCTTTCTAAATGCCAACAGCGAAAGACAATCGGATGTAGACTTCCTGACTGCGAAGTCACTCTGGCCTTGCTCGACTTGCTCGATGCGCCGTTGATGTGTTCGACGGTACCTTTTGATGGAGATGTTCAACCTATCGTTATGAGAGACGAATATTCGAGATGCGCCTTCGTATTGGATGCCGGCACGGACGCTGAACAACTCGCTTCGACGGTTATCGATTTGTCTATCGGAGACGTGCCGAAGGTTTTAAGAGTCGGTGCCGGGGATGCATCCGTATGGTCCGAAGACGGCGACGTTCACGTTGAAGTAGATGATCCCGATTTAGCGTGGGGTTTTGCATAATATCCCGGAACTCGCGTGCTACTTTTTGTAATAACTTTGTAATCTACGGTACAATAACTTTTTCGCGTTTCGCATGCACAAGAATGAAGAAAAAAAATGGAGCACACACGCGTAGCCGAATTTCCTTCAAAAGATGCTCCGGCCAGGACATAGCTTAATACTTCGTGCGATAAAAACGCACGTGCACGCGCTCCCACGACTTCTTACTTCTCGTACATCAACTTCTGCATCGTCTGCATCATCACCCGGAACTATCGCACGCAGCAGACGCTCGACGACGACTTTGTCCAAGAAAGTAGTAACGAAAAGGAGAATGGCTTCCGACGGCGGATTTCTAAACCATGCACTTGACGAAGATGGTAGTGAGATGACTAGGAACGAAACAGTGGTGAATCCAAACAGTGAAATTACGTTTCGACCGTCTCGGCGCGCATCGCGGACTGAGAATAAGCGAACGCATCCGTCGTATTTTTGTCCAGCTTGCAACGCCCAATGCAAAGCAACCGTATTTCGGCGTCACACTCAAAAATGTTGTCCGGATATCGAAAGCGCCGTAGGGAAAGAAGCGTGGATGACCGAGGATATGGATTTAATCATGGTAAAAGCACAGAAGCACGCGAACGAAATGCTCGAGGAAATGAAACGCTTGGCTTTCACCGATGGCGCTCGAATGTCGCATGCTGAAGTTGCGCAAACTTTGAACGTCACCGAACTTCGAGTCAAGAACGCGCTCAGGTTACATTCAAAATCCATACCCCTCAATAACGATACGACTCCAGTTGAAGTTATATTTGAAAACGAAGATATTTTAGTCGTCAATAAGCCGCCGTATTTACGAACGCATCCAATCCATCGACACACTGGAACGAGCTTAATCAACAGATGTATTTCGCACCTCGGCGGGAAAGAGTGTTACATCGTGCACCGATTGGATATGGACACTTCTGGTGTCATTCTGTTTGTAAAGAATCCGTTATTAACGAGAGGTTTTGCGGAGCAGTTCATGACACGCGAGGCAAAGAAAACATACCTCGCACTGTGTGTTGGGGTTCTGCCTCTGGGGAAAGAAGAAGTGCAAGCTTTTGAAGTAAACGCGCCGATTTCAAGTTGCAATAAGTGTAAAGAGGGGCGGGCAGTTTCATTTGCAACAGATGACCTTGAGGCCAAAGAGTCGAGGACGACGTTCGATTTCTTTTCTTGGAAAAAAGACGATGAACTAGCGATAGATAGCTTACCCACGGAGCGTGCGCGTGGGGTATCGATTTTGCTCGAGGGCACAGAAAATACGAACGTTGAGAAAAAAAACGAAAGCGGCTCGTGGAATCCCATTTCTGTAGCAGCGCTCGTGTTGGCATCTCCAAAAACAGGTCGCACACATCAGATACGCGTTCATTTAGCACACGCTGGTTTACCAATTCTTGGCGATATGCTCTACGGTCCACACGCGCGGTGGGTCGTTCCACGCTGCGACGCGTGGTCGGACGATTCCACCTCCAAGCCGCGATACAAATGGTCAGCGGATAAACCGAAGGGCAAATGGGCGAAAGATGGCTTAGATTTAGATAGGCAAGCGTTACACGCGTATCGATTAGAAGTTACGCATCCTTTGACGAATGAACGGCTGAGTTTTGAAGCGCCTCTACCCGATGATATGAAGAAAGCGTTAGATGTATTAGGAATAGACTATTAGAGCGAGAGAATATCTCGCAGTTGGTTGAAATAAAATGAGGCCACACAGATTTTTAGGACACAAACACGCAAACGCAATCCTCATTTTATATGCGCGGTGGAGAAACTCTGAGAAGGCGCGAATCCGTGCTCCATTCATTCACGCTCGGAACATTTCATCCTGAGGAACAAACCGTCTTTTTATCCTTCTTCTCACTTTCGTTACCGCTCGAGGAAGTGAGGGAAACTTGCGCATGAGAAAAGGAAGATGAGTTCGCCATCATCTTGTCGCCGCCAGCAACACCGACTTCAACATCAACGTTCGCGCACAAACGAGTACGCATCGGCAACAAATGGTAATACGAATTCACACTCGCGCGATGATATGAAACAACATCCAGTCGCTGAAAAGAGATTCGTTCAGAAACAGAGACGTCTTGGTCAAAACAGCAACGTCTTCGCCTCCGTTACCTCTTCTTCTTCCTCTTCTTCTAAGACGAAAGGTGAAAACAAAAAGCAGAAATCGAGAACGCACGCGAGCGATGGCACGACGAACACAAACAACAAGAAAAGAGCCATTCCGCTGTCTATTTGGGAAAGCCGGAAAGGCTCTAATTTTAAGCTTCAGTATGCGCTCGATGGCAACAAGCTTCGTTTACTGTCGCCGGAGGAGGCACGAGACTTGAGCTCAAACAAGAACGGCGCTTTCTCTTTCGATCCGTTACACTTGGGTAGGAAAAAACGAGCTTTCCTTCGACAAATAGATAACATCCGAGACTCGTTCTTCCCGCAGAAAACTTCCGTGACGTCGGATTATTGGGACTATGCGAAATATCGCTTCACGCAACGAATCGCGAGTTCTTGCATGACGGTTCTAGCGACGCAACAAATGCTTGCGGCTATCGGTCTTGGTGCTTCAAGATCAATACCGGCCGCGGCGGCTTTGAATTGGGTGTTGAAAGATGGATTAGGTAGATTAGGAAAGCTCTCTGTGGCAACTAACTTTGGTAGAAGTTTTGATTCAGATGTAAAGCGTTTGCGATTTTCGTCCTCCTTGGTGTACACAGGCGCTGTGTTTATAGAGACGATAACGCCCTTCTTTCCCAAACATTTCTTGGCCATCGCCACGGTTGCAAACGTTGGCAAGTCGATCGGGATAACAACTGGCAACGTTGTCAGACCGCCGATTCAAAAAACATTCGCATTGGAGGAGAATTTAGGTGAAATAGCAGCGAAAACGTCCGCGCAACAAGTCTTGGCGGATAACATTGGCTTAGCTCTGGGAGTATCAGTCATGAAGTTTCAAACAAAGTTTGTGTCCCTAGCTCTTCAACGCGCGGTTCCGTTGGCGCTATTTCCTATTTTAGCGTCGATTGATTTAGTTTCGATTCATAAACAGCTGAAGTCGGTTCAGCTTCGAACGGTGAATAAAGAGCGCGCTGAAATTATTGCCGAAGCTTTTGTTCGGGAAAAGAAGCTCGCTACTCAACTTCAAGTTGCGGAAAAAGAGCGCTTGTTGTTCCCTGCCCGTCTCGATGCGTCGGCGCTTCCGTTGAGAGTAACAAGTTTAGGGAACGCGTGTTCGACACTAGACGCGCTCGCATCTGCTTTTAAAGATGACGTACACAGACCGTACGTCTTATCTTACGAACCGTATGTGCAAAAGAAAAGAACTGTTCTATCTGGAATATTCATGCGTGATCGGAAACCGTTAAAGTATAAAGGAAGGGCGCTCCTCGCTTTGTCGCACCGCGCAACTTCGAAAGACGTTTTACAGGGTATTTTGCAAGTCGCGCATATTCGCAACTTGCCGTTTCGAAAGGATTTAAACGAGAAAGAAGCGTACGATTGGGCAGTATCAGAATCATCTCGACGCGCGAAAGCAGACGTGAATGCGTTTCATAACCAAATAGTTAGCAACGGGTGGCAAGCGAACTTGATTTTACTTTCGAGTAACGAACGGATGCCTTATTTTCTCGACGAGAAGGAAATTAGGAGCTTGCTCAAGCTCGCACACAAGTAGTCTTTATAAGCGTAGTAAATGTAAATGCCTCTGTCTAATAGTATGATTAATAAACTAGTCGAATTCTACCGCTGGAGCTATGAATGAGAGTACAGCAAAGCCCAACGCCCATCTGACCCGCCAACGCGCGAAGAAATATGCCGCAATATAACGCACGCCCGGTGCGATTAGTCTACGGACAACCTCACGAGAGACTTCGGAGTTCTGGAACAAGGTAACAGGATTCATCAAGCACCACTTCACGGTTGCAAAATGTGTCGCTTGAACTGCCGATATCAAGAAGCACGCGCTCAATATCAATCCTACAAGTGTGAGGCGTTGGAGAAATCCTTCACCTTGCACTTCTATTTTTGCTTTTCCTTCTTCGTTTTTGATTGAATTAGGTGTTTTGTTTTCCTCGGTTTTATAACGTTTAACCTTTGGGACACCGCTTCCCGATATCTCGATTGCATCTGTTAAGAAGATATTCCAGAATTTGGCTTTACGTTCCTCGCTCTCGGCTTTGCTTTCATCGTTTTTGTCATCGTTGGGTGACGATGACGGTTGCGTTGCGGTCGAATATATTCGAAATTTTCTACTTCGTCGGCATTTCTTTATCGATGAAGACAGACATTTATACTGGTTGCCGTGGAACAATGTACGATTTACAGCGGAGGATATTCCTCGAAAAGACGACGACGGTTGTGAGAGCGAAGTAACTCGACACGTATACATAGGTGTCACAGACAAAAGATTGACTCGCTCACTTGCTGACTCGCACGTGAAAAAGTGAAGTACGTAGGGACTTTTGTGAGAGGAAAATCTGCACAATTTAGGTGTATAAGTGTCGCGGCGCATTGCGTGAGTGGTTTTCGTGTAAGAAATAAATATCGCGATGCTTCGAAATGAACTAAAGTAATGCGCTGCGCGATATGTGCTCCATCATCTCTTGTAAGATAATTTAACGTATTCCTCATGTCAACAACAGACGAAAGTGACGACGATAAATTCGGAATATTAGGGGATCAGACCGATTTTGAAGCGCGGCGAGAGCCGGATTGGCAATGGTCCACAGGCAGGGATGATAATAGCTTAGTTAATAAGAAAGCAAAGAAACGCTTCATCATTCCAGGCGAGAAGAAGCAAATGAAGAAATTGCACATGGCACGTTTGAGAGAGGAGAGAGCGGAGCGAAAAATCTCGAGAAGAAAAGAAAAACAAGGAGCTGTGAACAACAGTGGTGAAGGGGATAATAAGGATAATATGCGGTGGATAGAAAGAGTGCGAAGAGACTTTGAAGTACTCGCTCACTTAGAAAGCGAGCCAAGTTTGAGCGATGGTGGTGAGGAAGAATCGTATTTAATCTTCACTGATGTGTCTCGTACTCACGCGAAGCTTTTGAAAGCGCTCGCGCTGAGATACAGACTTGAACAAACGACGAACACGAAAGAGGATACTTTGATTATCAAGAGAACTCGTGATTCTTACATTCCAGAACCAAACAGCAAAGAGCGTGCAGAAATTGATGATATCTGCGCCCCAATTATGAGCAGAGAGGAGTATCTCAATAGTCCCGAGAGAATGGAACGTTTACGTTTACGAAAAATTAGGCACGCCGCCGATAGTACTAATCAAACGAAGAAAGAGAGCAAAAAATCCATGTTTCGCAGAAAGAAAGATGAGAAGCTCCCCTCATTTTCGATTTCAGTTGATTTTGTGCCGAGTACTGGAACGGATGTAGATACCAATACCACACGTTCGAAAAAGCTCGTCGACGCAGTCGAAATTGAACAAAGCTCTGCTCGATTCGCAAAATTCGCAAACGACATTTCTAGGAAAATGATGGAAAAGATGGGTTTCAGCGGAAGAGGCCTGGGTCCGAAGGAAGATGGGATTAAGACACCCATTGATGTCACGCAACGGAAGAAGAATCTCGGACTCGGCGCATAGTCTCTTAAGTGATAATTTTGTTGAGCATTTTTTATTACAATTTTTGCGATGATGTTGAACGGTGACGATGATGATGATGATAATTCTGCTAAGTTGTTGCTTTGATTGCTTTCTTGTTTGCTACTTTATACTATTCTACTACCCTTTTCGTTTCATTGTCTGGATGATCTTCTTTACACCGAGAACGATTCGCCGCATCCGCACGAGGCTTTCGCGTTTGGATTCTCAAACGTAAACTCGGAGCGAAGATTATCGCTGACGAAATCCATTTTTGTTCCTATAATTGACATCAAAGCGTTCGGCTCTATGATCACTTTCACTCCGTGTTGATCAACGACTTCGTCAAATTTACCTCTATCTTTCTCGTCTGCGTAGTTCATCGTGTACGTCATGCCGTTGCACCCTCGCGTGCGAATGCCAATTTTAAGGTATTCGGCACCCTTGTTCCCGAGCAATTCGTGTATTCGCTTCGCCGCCGCTTCCGTGAGCTCCATGACCTGTTTTGTTGACTTAATCGTCGATTGTCTCGCGGTAGACGATGAAGAGGACGCGGCGGCGTGTGTCATAGCACGCCTAAGCATTCGTGTCGTAAACATGGAGAGGATGCTTTCTCGTAAGGACACGTGTTCTCTTTCTTTCTTTTCTGCAAAGGTCGTCGTCGTCGTCGTCGTCAAAATTCCCTCTTCTTGTTGTTTTACTCGCTATTAGTAGTCAGATTACGACGCGCAAAGAGTGGTACGCACGATGATCTCGTGCGCGCGATGAAGATGATGAATGCGTGGTATACGTCTGAGTACGACTTCTTACTTCTTCTTCTTATTATTATTATGAAGATTTTTATCTCTTCCAATTCTTGTTGTTGAAGTTGCCTCGCCCCCCCCCTCAAAAATGCAAAAATGTGCTCCTCAGACATCACAAACTTTGGACGACTTTCTCGTGTGAGAAAAACACACATCTAAACAACTTTCTCCGCGCTCGCTCGATAAACTTCTCCAATCCTTCTTTAAATTTAACATCGAAATGAAGGAGAGGAAAAGAAAACGTAAACGATACGAGTCATCTGAATCCTCGGACCTGTTGAACTCCTCCTCCTCCTCCTTCTCCTCGTCGTCGTCGTCGTCGTCTTCTTCTCTGTCTTTTTCTTCTTCTTCTTCTTCTTCGTCATCATCGAAGAGACGGAAAAAAAGCAGCGACAAGAAAAGTCGACGTCGTAAAGAAAAGAGAAAGAGCAAAGAGAAGAAGAAGAAGAAGAAGAAGAAGAAGAAAGAGAAGAAATGCGACGCGGATTCAAAAAGACGACGACGAAAGCGACGAGAAGAAGAAGGAGCAGAAGTCGTCGAATTAGATTCGAAGAAGAAGAAGAGGAAATGTGAAACTTTGGACAAAAAAGAAATAACAGAAATAACGACAGGCGCACCACCGTCGGCACCGAGAGATGAAGATATAAGCGACAAAAACAATCCCCAGCACGAGGGCAAAGACGAGGTGAAGAGAAGCGATGCTCCTGCTCCGGTAGATGCGACTCCACCGGTCCCTGGATTTGGAGCCGCGATGACGCTCGAACAATATCGCGAGCTCGCGAAACAAAAGACGTATTTACAAGGCACGGTACACGCGAAAGATAAAGCAGAAGCGGACGCAGAAAATAAAGATAAACAAGAGAAATTATCCCGAGGATGGTGGCCGTGCCAGAGCTACAAGTGCGACGGTCACATGAATCCAAAAATGATGGATAAATGCAATCAATGCGGCGCCATGCGAACTCTTTCAAAATCAGGAGGTACTTTCAAACATCGAGCGTCGGACGCGCAAATAGCCTTCAACGCGAATAGAAGATAGAATAGCAAAATTACGAGAATAATGCGCGCCTTTAAGCGGCTTCTAAGCTACGTATCTCTCTAATATTCTATCTACTAAGTCACTTTTTACGCTAATCACCATCGGTTCACCATCAATGCGCCAGCTTGGCTTGTTATTTTCGGCGCTTGCACACTCTGCTTTCTTCTTCCTCTTTCGTTTCTTCTTCAATTTACCTTCGATCATAACGCGGTCAAATTTTATGTCGCTTCGTTCCATCACCTCTTCGACATCGAGAACACCTCTCGTGAGTTTCATGCGGACTACGAAATATTGGCACAGCCTCGCAAGTTTCGTCGGTGCATTTATTTTCGTAATATCGTGCGAAAGAAGTCTTAGAACAATATCTTCACTCAACGCGTTTGCAAAAAGTCTCGCGCGAAAGCTCAACGCCGTGGCTAAGCAGAGATCGTCTACATCTTCATAGTTGCTCTCAAATAAAACGTTGGCGAGTTTTAACACGTCTGTTTCTTTTCGAATCACTGGCAAGATTCTTTGACAATTGTACACGTGTCGCTGCTGCATGAGAAAACTGTACAGAGCACCTCTGAGTTCGTTACTGGAAAATCGCAAACGCATGAAGAGAAGATTCACAAAGTAGGCACAGTTAATCATAATGGTCTCCTTCGCCGACTCACGAAGACATGTTACGAAATCTTTGCTCGACCAAAATCCACACTCTTCCTCACCAAATGGTCCTTGCAGAGTTTTTTCTACATCCAATTCACAGAATGTTCCCGGTTTCGTCGCGCAAACAATCGGCGATTGAGATTTTTTCTTCCAGCGCAAATGATTCCATACCTTTTCCCTTCTCCTCAACGCGTATTGCTGGAGAGCCTTGGCCCCTTTCAAATGATCGCCATCATATCTGAAATTTCCAAAGAAAGATTTGAGTATTCCCGAAGAGGATGCCTCGTCCTCGCTGACGAAAAACTTTCGCCACTCAGTCGGCGTCATCAAATCGACGATAGAATTTGCCGAACCGCATTCGCAGAAATACAGAAGAAGAGCTCTTGAAAAAACTTCATCGCTTGGAACGAGCTCGTCCAGCAGCCGATGCGTGAACTTGCTGCGAATATCATACTTTTCTGTTCGCGCACTCATGCTATCATACACCCAACACATTGCTTCTTTTCGAGAGGTTGGCGTAGCTTCGAGCAGCTCTGTTTGAAGACAGTTACGAAGTTTACGAAGCATTTCTGTTTCTTTTCCATAATCATCACTCTTCGCCGTCATCGTCGTCGTATCAGCTCGTAAATCCATCTGCACCGCTTCTTATTTAACTGGACATGCCCGCCTGTCGTCGTTTGCATCGATTCATCTCGAGTTCCGAGGAAAGGAAAAACGAGAAGAAGAAAGGAGAGACAATCAGTGCTGTCTTCGTCGAGACGGAATGTTTCACAAAATGGGATCGCGTGGACAGAAACGCGACGATTGGGACTGCCACGACGAGCGATTTTAGTGCATTCGTTATTCCAGACTCCATCGCAGCCTTCGTGCATTCCTCCCTGCGCTTGTAAAAGTCGTCCATGGAACGAGAATGTGAGTTGTGGTAAATATTTAATGAAGAAAAGTTATTTCCTATTGTGCCTGAACAATACTTGGATTTCGTGGAAGAAATGTGGGATGATGAAACGACCGGCGAAATCTAAAAGGCGAACACGTGTAAATGTGGTTTAAACATCGCGAACGCGCACCTTATCACGTTGCTTCCGTATTAATACTACTCCTAACGCTACAGCCTACTATTTAAACGAAAATATGATCGTGCGGAAAATTATCAAATGGCGTTCATAATCGCTTGTCTATCAAACGAAAAGTTTTTCAAGGATGAGAACGATTCCATCCTAAATGCCGCCATATTTCTTTCATCGTACTTTCCGTACACGTTCTCCGCAGCTTGTTCCATAAATCGATTTTCCAGGGCTTCGATTGAAGTGAATCCTCCCCCGTAGTCGTCATCTTCGTCGTCGGATTCGACGTACTGTTTTGCAATAAATTGCCCGGGAGAGTTCATCGGCGCGTCGATTGAATTTTGAATTTTGATGTTTTTCTTGCGAGCTGATTTTATCCACTGCGTCAACCCATAGTAAAACTCGTGAACTCCGAAATATCTAACTCCTTTGACGCGCTTGCTCGTTTTTATGTTTGGATCTAAATTCCCGATTGGATGCCAACAAATTTGCGAAATCTCTTCTCTCGTGTACGTGGCAAAGTGCGTTTGCTCCGAGACTCCGGGAATAATGTACAACGTCGTTTCTTGCTTCGTAACTCCTTTCTTCGTATGAAACACGAACTCGTTTTCATCAATCAAACTCGAAATGTTTACGCCAATTTCTTCTTCAACTTCTCTCGCCGCACACGTAGTCATCTTCTCTCCGTCGTTGATTTTACCTTTTGGAAAACCCCACGAGGAATTTTTTGCCATGCCTTTCACGAGAATAACCTTATCCATGTCCGGATTGAGTAAGATTGCACCCGCACACGGTACGCTAAACTTATACATGACGAATTTACCATATATCTCCTTCGCTTTTGGAGCGAATCTTTTCAATTGTGGGATCGTCAGGTATAGCAATTCGGCAAAGTTCGATAAAGAAAACTTTGGCAGCGTCGCGTCGTTTTTGCGACTGAAATCTTCGTAATGCCACCATGCGAGTTCAATTAAGAACAAGATCCGATTCGGATTGGCGAGTTCTTCAGCCGGTACGTTCAAGACGAAGCGCATCGCCAAGTCTTCTAAAAGAATAACCGGTACGCCATTTATGTTTTTGGCAGCAGCTTTCTTCTTTCCCATTTTCTTGTACGTTTTTGTGTGTTGACTCTTTGTCTTCTTCTGTCGCGTTTAGGTGCTTTTACGAATGCTCAGAGATGTTCGTACGTATGGATATATATACGGATAGATCGACTGTGTGTGCGATATTAGAATTACCAAGTTGTTCGCTTTCCTTCTCAGTTAACAAGAAACGCGCGTTTTTAATGCCGCCAATTCTTTTTCCAAATCTTCCAAAAAAGAGTAAAAAAAGAAATCCATACAAATTTCGCGTAAAAATGGTAAATAATCTTTTACTCCCGACGACGGCAGAATACAGGGAGCGATGATGAGAAGCGCACTCCGAGAACGATTTTCAAAAGAATGGTTCGCTAAAGAAGGCGTGTGTGCGAGCGTGTTGGGCGTAGACGGAGCCGTGAATTGGTTACTGAAACAAAAAGATTTTAACGACGACGACGACAGAAAACAAGTCAACGAACTCGAACTGCTTTCAATCACACCTTTCGACTATTGCTTGCGCATTGCTGCGAATGTAATTCCAAATCCAATCAATGAGTCCATGCAAAAGTATTTCTTCCGAGAAGGAGAGCGAGGAAGAGCGTCGAGCGAGGAGGAGTTTTTTGTCGCCCATTTGCCGAGAGCCGATGAGCTCGATTGGCAAAACGAAGATTGCGTATCTATTATGGCTGGAGCGGACAGAATCAAAGACGGTTTGCCGGGACACGTACTAATCGTACCGAAAAACGGCTCGAAACATTGGAAATTCGGAAACATCACGTTGTTCCTCTTTCACGCGAGAAAAGGCAGGGAGGAGAAGATGGCGATAGAATTTCTCGAGCGGTTGCGTAGAAGTTGCATTCGTTACGCTTTCAATCGCGGTTGGACGCGTATAGGCATCTATTTTCGCCCATGGGGAAATGATAATTGCGACAGCGACAGCAACAGCAACTTTAGCAACAGAAACGAGGGAATCGAAAAAATCATGCGAGCACACGTCGTGAACCTCGCGCGGGCCGGACCTGGTCTTTCGAACACGAGGTGGAAAAACTTGACTCTAGACGACGCCATCGAGGTTCTCGGCGGCAGGAGAAGAATCGCGAGTGGACGCGCGATAGACGTCAAGCAAGAGCATAGAAGAAACGAAAGATTAGTAGACGTAGAGCACATCGTAGAAGTAGTAGAAGTAGTAGAAGTAGCAGAAGAAGAAAGGGAGTCGCATTCGTCGTCGGTATCGCCGCAACCACCTCCTTCAATCAAAAAATTAGATCGAAAAGTGAACACGGAAATTCGTCAACTTCGGAGTAAACATACGCAAGTTTCCGACGGAGAAGAAGGTCGAGGTGTTCGAGTCGAAGACGCGACGATGTTTTTCGAGTCTTCGGAGGGTAAATCATACGTGAACCTATCTAACGACGCGGAGCAGAAAGCGCTTGAGTTACTAAACTTGTACTAATATTAATGCTATTCTATCCCCTAATCCGG
>Ga0209305_1000837_pt1 | contig 20988 bp, 19 predicted proteins | sample COGITO_mtgs_1103_FD_184792 | JGI IMG/M metagenome (GOLD analysis project Ga0209305, IMG submission 184792) | Pelagic marine microbial communities from North Sea - COGITO_mtgs_110321 (SPAdes) (version 2) | ecosystem: Environmental > Aquatic > Marine > Epipelagic ...
GCCTTTTAATAGCGTAACCATTGCAATCACAAAACCCACTAAGAACATATACCCAGGAACATATTTTTTTGCATTTTCAAAAGGTGTATCCGTATTCAATATTAGTTTTTGTACTGAAAGGAAAATTACAAATGCAATGGTGCCTGACATTAAAGGAGAAACTACCCAGCTAGAGACAATGGATCCTACTTTGGACCAACTAACAGCATCAACGCTTATACCAACTGCTGCAAATCCAACAATAGCGCCGACTATAGAGTGAGTTGTAGAAACGGGCCAACCTCTTGATGAAGCTATTAACAACCATGTTCCCGCAGCCAAAAGAGCTGACATCATTCCGAATACCAATAAATCAGGTGAATCTTGAAGTAAGTTAGGATCTATTATTCCCTTACGTATAGTGGAAGTTACTTCACCACCGGCTAGATAAGCCCCCGCAAATTCAAAAATACAAGCTACTAAAATTGCTTGAGCTAAAGTAAGAGCCCTAGCGCCAACTGAAGTGCCCATGGCGTTAGCTACATCATTAGCTCCAATCCCCCAGGCCATGAAGAAACCAAAAACACAACCTGAAATAAGTAAGTAAGGTCCGTATAAAATAATAGTTTCCATATGAGTTTCCTATCTAGATGCGATTAAGGAGATTCTGTGACCAACTTGTTCAGCCCTATCAGATAATTCTCCAATTTTATTAATTACGTCGTACAAAAACATGACATCAATAGGCGGTAGATCTTTTTCTATTTTAAAAAGTTCGCCTCTTAAAGTAACCTCAGTTTGATCATTGCTATTTTCTAGTGAGTTCAATTTCGCTATCAAAGTCTGCATTTTTTCAGCGGCCTTTCCACCAAAAGAAAATTGAAATAATTCATCTATGTGATCGACAGCATCGGCAGCAGCGTAAGTAATTTCTCTAGCCTCCTCTATAAAATTTTGAAAAGATTTATGTATGGCTGGTGGAACTTCCATATTTCTACCTATCATCAAACCAGAAATGTCTTTCACAGTATTTGGAATATCGTCTGCCAATTTTATTAAATCTAATATGTCTTCCCTAGGGACAGCAAAAAAGATACTTTTAGGTAATAAGCTTCTAGTTTCTGCCTTTAATTCATCAGCGTGATTCTCAAGATCAGAAATTAATTTTCTGGATTGAGTAGCACCACTCCAGTCTGAGACTACTACGCATTCAATAAATCTAACCAATTCCTCAACAGAATTTGTAGAAACTTGCATATGTGCTTTTATTGGGCCGAAGGGTGACTTTCTAATAATGTCATTGTAGCCAGTAGATTTCATAAATTGTCCTAGTAGAGAAAATTTGATTCTAACTCTAGATTAGTATTAAAACAAAAAGATTTAACCTATGCGTCCACTAATATAATTAGTGGTCAAGGCATGACTTGGGTCATTAAATATTTTTTCTGAGCTATCTACTTCAACTAAATTTCCCATGTGAAAATATGCAGCTCTTTGCGATATTCTTGAAGCCTGTTGCATTGAGTGAGTAACAACGACCAGAGCATAGTTTTGTTTTAGTTCAGAAATCAGATCTTCAATTCTTTCTGTTGCTATTGGATCTAATGCTGAACATGGTTCATCCATTAAAATTACTTCAGGCTGCACAGCTATGGCCCTTGCAATACACAGTCTTTGTTGTTGTCCACCAGACAAGGAAGTACCAGAGTCTTCTAATCTATCTTTTACTTCATCCCACAATCCTACTTTCACCAGACACGATTCAACTAAATCATTTAAATCTTGTTTATCTTTGGTTAGACCATGAATTTTGGGTCCATATGCAACATTCTCAAAGATTGATTTTGGAAAAGGATTGGGTTTCTGAAATACCATTCCGACTCTTGCTCTAAGAAGAACAACATCCATATTTCCTGAAGAATTTATATAGTCGCTGTAAATATCTTGTCCATCAAGAGAGATTTTTCCAGTAACTCTTGCTATATCTATAGTGTCATTTAATCTGTTCAAACACCTAATAAAAGTTGATTTACCACATCCAGACGGTCCTATTAGGGCCAGTACTTCAGATTTACCAATCTCCATGTTAACGTTTTTCAATGCATGGACATCACCATAGTAAACATTGCAGTCCTCTACATTCATAATTACAGACTTTTCAGTCTTGATATTACCAACAGTTATAAAATTCGAATCTAGTTCTTCTTCCATTTTTAGGTTACCACTTAATTTGAAACTTATTTCTTAGCCATATAGCCAAAGAATTCATTAACACCAAGAACACCAATAATACCAATATTGCTGCAGACGTTTTTTCAGCAAATCCTCTTTCAGGTGCATCAGACCATAAAAATACCTGAACAGGAAGAGCTGCAGAAGGTTCGGTTATAGAAGTAGGAATATCAACAACAAAAGCTACCATCCCTATCATAATTAATGGGGCTGATTCTCCTAAGGCGCGCGCCATTCCCACTATTGATCCTGTCAACATTCCCGGAAGAGCCAGAGGAACTACATGATGAAGTGTTGTTTGTATTTTTGACGCTCCTAAACCTAAAGCAGCATCTCGGATACTTGGAGGAACAGATTTCAGAGCTGCTCTTGATGCAATTATAACGACAGGAAAAGTCATAAGTGAAAGAACTAATCCGCCTACTATTGGAGCAGATCTAGGAAATCCAAAAAAGTTTATAAAAATGGCCAGACCTAAAAGACCATAAATTATTGAAGGCACTGCAGCCAAATTATTAATATTTACTTCTAAGAAATCTGTCCACATATTCTTTTTAGCAAATTCCTCTAGATAAATAGCAGCCGATACAGCAAGAGGGAATGAAATAATAAAGGTTATGGACAGCATCATAAATGAACCCACTAATGCTCCCAGTATGCCTGCTAATTCCGGTTCTCTTGAATCACCTGATACAAAAAGGGTGGTATTAAAGTTCTTATGAATAAGACCCTTCTTATTTAAGTTTTCAACTAAAGCAATTTGAAAGTCAGTAATTTTTCTAGAGTTTTCGGAGGATTCAGTATCAACATAACCTTTAAGATACATATCAACTTCATCATCTAAGGGGAGGATAAAAGAGACAGTTTGACCTACCAAAGATTTATCTTTAATAATTTTATTTTGAATTTGATAGGACGCTCCAGAACTTAAAATTAACCTAGCTTGCCTTCTCTCATTTCTATTTTTCAGCTCAGGTAATTGCTCCTTTAATGATGTAAAAATTAAGGAATCATAATCAACAAAAAATAAATCCTCTGCAGTTTTTGTTCCATTAGGATAAATAACCTCAGAATCAAGAAATACTTCTAGCTCAATATCTGTTTTGATAAAAGCCTGATAACCGGTTGAAATTATTGAAGCAAAGAAGGTCAGCAAAAAAACCACTGCTATAACTAACGAAGAGAGTCCATAAATCCTGAAATATCTCTCTTTTTGATTTCTTTTTTCTAAACTCTTTTCAATCAGTTTAGTGACGCTTAAGTCAGAACTATTAATGTTATTCATATTGCTCACGATATTTTTTTACTATTCTTAATGCGAAATAATTAAGCACTAATGTAAACACAAACAATGTAAGTCCTAAGGCAAAAGCAGCTAAAGTTTTCGGACTATCAAATTCTTGGTCTCCAACAAGAAGAGTTACAATTTGAACTGTAACTGTTGTTACTGCATCTAATGGATTGATGGTCAGTTTTGCTGAAAGTCCAGCCGCCATAACAACAATCATTGTCTCTCCAATAGCTCTTGACGCTGCTAACAATACTCCACCAACGATCCCTGGAAGTGCAGCAGGTAGGATAACTTTTTTTATTGTTTCGGATTTAGTTGCACCAAGACCCAAGGAGCCATCTCGCATAGACTGAGGAACTGCAGAAATAACATCATCTGATAAAGAAGAAACTAAAGGAATTATCATAATTCCCATTACAAGACCAACACCTAAAGCGCTTTCTGATGATATGGATAAGCCTACAAATTCTCCGAGACCTCTGAGAAAGGGCGCAACAGTTATAGCTGCAAAGAACCCATAAACGACTGTTGGGATTCCAGCTAAAATCTCAAGCATTGGTTTAGCATAGGCGCGAACATTTGAAGGAGAATATTCAGAAAGATATATAGCATTCATTAGGCCTATTGGAACTGCAACCAGTAAAGCTATGATAGATATTAAAATAGTACCTACAAAAAGAGGTATAGCGCCAAAAGCTCCAGAAGAACCGACTTGGTCCTCTCTAATTGCCATTTGGGGGCTCCATTTGAGTCCGAACAAGAAATCATCTAAATCTACTAAGCCAAAAAATCTAATAGCTTCAAATACAACAGAAAATAGTATTCCTGCAGTAGCTAAAATTGCAATACAGGTTGATGCTAAGAAAAAATAATTAATATATTTTTCAATAGCGTTACGAGCTTGAAACACTGAAGAAACCTTATTTATAGAAATGTAAAATCCAAACAAACCAATGGATAAGCACGCGAAGATTAATAAAGTGTTTGAGACAGTTGAGAAGTAGGAGTAAAGAGATGCAGCCTCTTTTAATAAAAGTGAAATTTCACCGGTTATGTTTCTTCCTTCGCTGAGGTTCTTGAAACCATTTATAAAATTTAATGTTTGTATTTCATTAAAATTAACTATTTCTTTCTGAAGATTACTTAAGACAAAAGATGTGATTAATGATTCAGAAAAGAAAAGCCAACTAATTCCAATTAAAGTAACAGGAATAAGGAACCAAAAAGCAGTGTAGTATCCATAATATTCAGGCAAAGAATGAATTGTGGTATTTTCTCTTATCTTTAGGGCCTTACTTCTTCCTGCTCTAAAATTTAGAAAGGTGATTAGTAAAAAAGATAGAGCAATGATACTCATCATTTTTTTAATACCCCAATACAAAAAAACAGGGCCTCTTCACTTAAAAGGCCCTGTTGTTTATTGAAATGAAACTTAATTCAAACCTCTCATAGGCTCTAAATTATTTGCTGCAGAAAACATGCTTTTATATTCTTCATTTTGCAGAGGTATCAAGCCTTTATCAGTTAAATAACCATTATCACCAACTGCTCTTTTGCTTGAAAATTCTCTTAAATATTCTTTTATACCCGGTATAAAACTTACATGAGCATTTTTGACATAAAAGAAAAGAGGCCTAGAAACGGGATAATCACCTTGGGCTATTTTTTCAAATTCAGGAAGAACACCATCTATCATAGACCCTTGAATGGAATCGGAATTTTGATCTAAGAAGCTATACCCAAATACACCCAAAGCTTTTGGGTTGGCATTTAGCTTTTGTACGATGAGATTGTCATTCTCGCCAGCCTCAATATAAACACCATCTTCTCTCACAGATCGACAAATAGCTTTATATTTGTTTTTATCTTGAGATTTTATTGCTTTTAACCAAGCGAATGTTTTACAACCTCCTTCTAAAGCTAATTCTGCAAATGCATCTCTGGTACCTGAAGTTGGAGGTGGACCAAGCACTTCAATTTTAGAATTAGGCAAAGACTTATCAATATCACTCCAAAAGACATAGGGGTTATCGATGAGTTCTTGTGTTCCGTTGGGATTAGGAACCATTGGAGCTAAAGCCAAAAAGACTTGCTGTCTTGTAAGTTTAAAAGTTTCACCTTTTTTTGAATTTGCCATGACGATACCGTCGTAACCTATTTTAATTTCAATAATTTCGTCAATTCCGTTAGATGCACAGTTATCTATTTCAGATTGCTTTATTCTTCTTGAGGCATTTGTTATGTCTGGATGTTGAACACCTATTCCTAAACAAAATAACTTCAAACCGCCTCCAGATCCTGTTGACTCTATAACTGGTGTTTTGAAGCTTGTGCTTCTACCAAATCTCTCAGCGACTACCGTTGCAAAAGGATAAACTGTTGAAGAGCCAACAATTTTAATTGTGTCGCGACCTTCTGCTAATACGCTTTTTGAGATCCCTATAGTTAAAATTAAAGTTATTAAAGTTGTAGTAATTTTTTTCATTTTATTTCCTGGTATATTGAAATTCTTTTGTGGCATTTTTGTTACAAATTAAAGAATGATTTGTTAATTGAGGTCACTCTTTAAAATTTATATTCAAATCCTATTCCTGTTATTTCTTTTTCTTTAGATCTATTGTCTCCACTTAAATCCGTGAAGAAGAAGAAAGCTTTAGCTTTACTGCTTAACTTATAGTCATAGCCAAAAGAAAATTGCTTTCCTGAATCTAATTTCATATCGGACTCTGCCTGTTGAAATTTAAGTGTTCCCTTATCACCTACCTTCTGGGAAAAACTAATAACATAACCGTCTTCTTCTACTCCTGTAGATAATTTTTTACTATCTTGAAACATAATTCCTAATTGACTGCGGTTGAATGGAATTTGAAGTGTTAATCTTGTTGAGTCGTAGCCCTTAAGTTCCGAATCAAAGGCCAAGGCAATATAAAAATTTTCTGAGTCGTAACTGATAGAGGTTGAAGTTGAGTCACCTATGCTGTCATCACCAAGCCCTTCTGTGCCTTTTATTGCATTAAATGTTGCAGAAAAGCCGTTAATCTTTGGAGTTGTATATCCTACCAGGTCGCTCATCCTGTTCTCACCTTGCAATATATTTTTAATATCACCTGCAAGGTCATTAAAAAGATCTATTTTCTTCTGTGATTTTTTTGTGGCTGTGTCGTGCTTACCAAGGAAAATAGTACCCATAGATCCTTTTAAACCCACAAAACTATTTCTTTGTTTAAAAGTTCTATCTTTTGATTCGTCTGCAGTTCCATCTACAGGATCAACTTCGTATTCAGCTTGATAAATAGCTTCTATTCCTTCTCCAAAATCCATACTTCCTTTTATACCCAATCTAGAAGCGTTGCTTACCATATCCACTTCGGTACCAGAAGCTGTATCTTGAGATTCAACTGATATCCAAAGTTTTCCGTACACAGTTGGTTCCTCAGATTGTAAATAAAGAACAGGAACAAGTAAGAGCATAGAAAGAATTTTAAGTTTCATATTTTTTCTCCAATATTTATTGTGTGTACTTTAAATATGAAATGTTACGTTTTTGTTTCGTAACAGGAACAGGTTTGGGAAAAAAATTAGTTTTTTTTATTCAGTGTGAACCAAAAAATTGTACCCTCGGGATAGGCTTTTTCATTACCCACAGAACCACCCATAAGATTTACTAAATTCTTCACTATAGATAAACCTAATCCAGTCCCCTCTTTTAAAGAACTATTGTTATTTTGAATTCTCAAGAACCTTTCAAATACTCTTTCTCTTTGATCAGCAGGTATGCCTTGCCCATGATCTTCAATTTCAAATCTTACTTTGGAGCCTTGGTCTTTCATGTTAATGAAGATCTGATTACTATCTACAGTAATACCATATTTAATTGCATTTTCTATAAGATTATCAATAACTTGAGATAATGCTTTAATGTCACAAATTACTTCAGTATCTAAAGAGATATTATTAATAATCTTTACATCAGGATTATTTGATAACACTGAGTTAATCGAAGTTTCAAAAATATCTGAAACGCCATTTTCTGCAAGCTCAAGATTGTATTCACCTGATTCTATAGTTGATAGATTCAAGATATCTGCCAAAAGATATGATAACTTTTCTGAGTTTTTTAAGATTGCCTTTGAGAACTTTTGTGCAATCTCTTTATCATCTAAAGCACCATCAACTAGGGATTCTGAATTAGCTCTTATAACAGCAACGGGAGTTCTTAATTCATGAGATAAATTAGCAATAAAATCTTTTCTAATATTCTCTAACTTCTTTATTCGGGTGATATCGATAAAGACAAGTGTTGTTTCGAATGATTCATTGTCATAGGTAGCATTTACTAAGAAACTTTTATTACCTGGTTCGACACCAAAGATTTCTTCTTCTGCCGATGAATCTACTTTCGCATTTTTTATCAAATTAATAATTTCACCATTATTAAAGACTTCAACAAACTTTGTGCCAAGGTAATTTTTAGGTATATTAAGGTCTAGAGAAGATACTGAATTTATGTGAAGAATACAGTCGTCACTATCCAAGATAATAAGACCAATATTTGCCTTATCTAATAATTGGGGCGTCTCTTGTAAGGATGAAGTTGTGTGTTGAACAGCTTCTTTGACAACTGCTTCTTGATCTTGCGCAAAGAAACGTAAAATTTTAGACAACATAATTAAATCTATAACCAATACCGCGGACAGTTTCTATTTTGGACCCTATATCACCTATTTTACTGCGCAATCTCTTAACGTGTGTATCAACTGTCCTTGTCGTGACAAAAGAGTTGTATCCCCACACTTCTTCAAGCAAAACTTCTCTTGTTTGAATACGGCCGTTCTTTTGAACTAAATGTTTAAATAGAAGAAACTCCTTAGCAGTTAATTGTATTTCTGTTTTACTTATAAAAACTCTATAAGAAGACAGGTTAATTTCAATATCACCTAAAGATATATTATTTGTTTCTTCTTGTTTTTCTCTTCTTTTAAGAACGGTTGAGGCTCTAAGAGCCAGTTCTCTAATGCTAAAAGGTTTTACTACATAATCATCAGCGCCCAACTCGAAGCCTAATACTCTATCGACTTCTTCTCCTTTTGCTGTAAGCATTATAATGGCTGTATCGAAGGAATCTGCACTATTCCTTATAGTCTTACATACATCCAAACCTGACATATCTGGAAGCATAAGATCTAGCAGAACAAGATCAGGTTTTTTTCTTGCGATGGCCTCTATAGCCTCTTTACCCTTGGAGACAGCATTTACAGTATAGCCTTCTGATTTGAATTTAAACTCTAAGGTTGATCTTAGATCTAGTTCATCCTCTACAATAAGAATTCGTTTAGCCATATCATAATTATATTGTCACTTTGTGACAAAATTGTAAAATTCAAACATCTAATCGGTTAAGAAATCTTATTTTTGTGATGATCTGCAACCCTTTGTCTTAGTTCTGAGCTAGAAAAATTATGTTCCCGTTTATTGTAATGACATTTGTCTTGTGACAATTCTTTCCCAGTAAAGTATTGGTCTTTGTACTCTTCTCCGATAATCCTAATATCCCATTCTTTAGTGTTCAAAATATCCAATACATCTTTTTCAAAATCATATATCAATACTTCATCAACATATCTACAACCTGAAACTTGAATTTGTCTTTCTACTATGGATTGTACGGGCGAATTTTTATTTTCTCTATCTATACTCGGATCTGTTTGAATGCATACAATTAGATGCTCACAAACTGTTTTTGCTTCTTCAAACATAAGAACATGACCCGCATGAAAAAGATCAAATGCACCGAAAGTAATACCTTTTATCATATTGTAATGAAGTAATTGTAGACCAATATCATAATTGCATTGACTGTATATTTGAATATTTATTTAATGGTAAGTGGAATCTTTAATGTTTGAAATTGAAAAAACACAATATTGCTTGGGGGCATTCGTCCATGGCTTAGACCTGTCTAAACCTTTCTCAGAAAAAATAGCAGAAGACCTTAAAAATGCCTTATCTGTTAATGAAGTTTTATTTTTTAGAAATCAAAATATCACTCATCATGACCACAGAAGATTAGCTTCTTCATTTGGTTCAATGCAAACTCATCCTGCATATCCAACTATTGGTGGTTTTCCAGAAATAACCATTCTAGAAAATGATAGAAATAATCCCTCTAAAATAGAAGAATGGCACACAGATATGACCTTTAAAAAAGATCCTCCCTTGGGAAGTATCTTGATAGGTAAAATTATTCCTGAAACGGGCGGAGACACAATGTTCTCAAGCTTATCGAAAGCCTATGATGATCTTGATGATAATTGGAAGAAAAAACTTATCAACCTAAATGCTATTCATAGTTTTGAATTTGGCTTTAAAGAAAGTCTCGAAGAAGAAGGTGGGCGTGAAAGACTAGCTGATGCACTCTCATCAAATCCTCCAGTAACTCATCCTGTAATCAAGCAACACCCTGTTACCGGTCGAAAGATTATCTATGTTAATAGACTCTTCACTTCGCATATTGAAGGAGATGATTCTGACAATACAATTTTAAATTATTTGTTTGATCACATTCATCAAGAAAAGTACCAATACAGATTTATATGGGAAAATAACTCTATAGCCTTTTGGGATAATAGATCTGTTCTTCATAAACCTGTTAATGATTATTGGCCACAACTTAGACGAATGGAAAGAATAACTATTGAGACTTGAACTGATATCTAAAAAATTCTATCCACCAATTGGTTACCTCAAGATAATCAGATTGCTCGTTTAGGAGGCTTTGTTCTGCAGATTTAAAAATTTTCTCTCCAAGAATATCTCTTCTTTTACAAACAACGTCATAAGCATACTCATTTGTAAATTCAGGATGTCCCTGGATTGACATTATGTGATCTTCTATAAAGTACATTGCATTAGGTACAAGTTCATTAGAGGCTACTAAAGTTGTACCTTCTGGAAGATTAATAACTTGATCTTGATGGGAATGTATAAGCTTGATATCTTTATTTAAATTTTCTAGCCAAGGAAAATTATTATGAAATGTATAATGTTGAAGACCTAACACCCATCCTACCTTAGCTTTCTGAACCTCTCCACCGAGCGCCTTAGCTATAAGCTGATGCCCAAAACATACACCAAGAAGAGATTTCTTTTTTAAATGGAGTAATTGTATAAAGACCTCTAAGTCTCTTATCCATTGCACATCATCGTAAACACTTAGCTTGCTCCCAGTAATCAAATACCCATCGCAGTCATCTATATTTTGTGGATATTCATCAAGTGTTATATCAAAGATTTTAAGATTAATATCTTTATGCGCTTCATTAAATATTTTGTAATAGAAATCATTTTGATCACCGTGTTTTTCTTGAAGGGCATCAACGACATGATCAGTTAAAAGTATTCCTATGGTTAAGTCATTCATTGGTACGAATCTTAACTTATAAAACATGACTGATCATTCAATGCCTGATATTCTTTATAAAAAATATAGGAGATTTAAATGAAAACTGATTATGAATTTCTAACCACAGAGGTAAATGGACATATCCTAGAGATTACTATCAACCGACCAGATGTGATGAACGCATTGCACCCACCTTCACATAGAGAATTTGATGAAGTCTGGAGTGAATTTACTAATAATGAAGATCTGTGGGTTGGGATTATTACAGGCGCTGGAGATAGAGCATTCTCCGCAGGAAATGATTTAAAGTATCAAGCCTCAGGAGGCGATAGATCAGGTATGCCTGAAACTGGATTTGCGGGTCTAACTAGTAGGTTTAATTTAAATAAACCGATAATAGCCGCTGTAAATGGTGTGGCCATGGGTGGCGGAATGGAAATAGCTCTTGCTTGTGACTTGATAATTGCTTCATCAAATGCAAAATTTGCACTTCCTGAACCAAAAGTTGGACTGGCTGCGCTTGCTGGCGGCATGCAAAGACTTCCAAGACAAATAGGTATGAAAAATGCTATGGGCATGATGTTAACTGGAAGACATGTTGAAGCTGCTGAAGCAAAAGAACTTGGTATCGTTAATGAGGTGGTTGAATCTCAAGCAGATCTTATGGATAGAGCAAGAGATTGGGCAAGGCAAATTGAAGCCTGTTCACCTATGTCCATAAGAGCCACTAAACAAGTTGCTTATGAGAGTCTTAATGAAGCAAGCTTAGAAGCATCTATGAGCTCCCAATATACCGCTGTTCATGATTTATTTTCTAGTGAGGATTTTGTAGAAGGCCCCGTCGCTTTTTCAGAAAAAAGAGCTCCTAATTGGAAAGGAAAATAACCACCATCCTCATCAATATTTTTTGAAATCAACGAATATTGGTGAGGACCATGCCCTCTCCTCTCCGTTCTCTAAACAGTCTTCTTCTCTAGGATTCTGTAATGGGCTGCCGTAACAAATATTCACTTCTTTACACTGACCAAATACATCTAGATCGCATCTTAAATTTCCTGCGTTAACTATCTTAGACTCTTTCTCTATTGCCCTTGCATAATAAAGAGCATCCCTTTGCTGTTCTTCAAAATCTGTATCAGAAAAAGTAATTAAACATTCTTCTGAACCCGAACATTTAAAACTTTTCCAGGGATCTAGTATAAGGTCATCAAGCTTCTCTCCTTCATATTGCTGAGGAATTATTTTAATAATTTCAATTCTATTAATTTCTCTTCTAGTGTCTGAAGGGTTGTAACATTCATTTTTACAAAGATGTTTTATCCTATCTTCACCTAAAGCATTAACCGCATATTCTGGACAGCCAGGTTTTTGCTCTAAAGAACCTAATGCTTTCACCATGAATCTTGGATTTTTCTTGAGTTCTGTTTCAGAACCCATTGGAAGGATTCCCTCATCACTATTAATCAGATCGAACCAGAGCAGTATTCTTGGACCACTCGTTGCATAGACTTCTTTATTTTTTATGGAGCTCCAAATTGAGTCTCGAGTCTTATCATTAGAATGTGTTGCAATTAATCCACCTGTATAGAAATAAGACATAATCCTATCCATTTCTACAGGGCCTGAAGGCATCGTTTCACTGGTATAGATTTTACGAGTAGATTTAGAATATGTACCCTCTCCTTCATTGAAACCAAACATAAAACCGGCTGATTCAGTAGGTCCAGCGGCATCGGTATAATCCAACCTATTGATATCTTTGTAGCCATTACCGGGTCGCGCTGAGTGTGTATCGCTAGAGCCTATGAAACCAAACTTAAATCTCTCGATGGTGTCGTTGGGATCGAAATTTCTCAATGCCAAGATATATTGCGCCGATCCTTTAGGTTTCATATTGAAAGCTGGGAGGAAGCAATCTTGACATTGGTTTGCATCTAACCATTCTGTTGGATCTTCATTATAAACAGTGGCTTGTCCTGCATTTCCTGCATCAGCATAATTTTGCCTAGCCTCTTTGGCTCTTTTATCACACTCTCTTTTAGATTCCCCTTCTTTCAAACATCTTTCCTCTATGATGACGCCTGCTTGCCAACAAGCTGGAAGATAATTTTCAGAAGGACTTGGGCAAATGGCTAAACCATTTTCGTCATAAAGTGTACTTCTCCAATTTCGATGAAGTTCTGAATTACCATGCCCAGAATAAACTTCAATTAATGTTTGATAATTTGGATCATGAAATTCTTCAGTTAATTGTTTTTTCCAATCACTCTCTGGTGGTGTGTAGGCACCCCATGCAGTCCCGTGAGGAATGACTACTGCTTCATGCCCCCACTCATTCAATTTATCAAATAGCACTCCTGGATTATCTGCATATTCTCTGCAGTCATTTGGTAAATCTCGAACCGAAACTCCTGATTCACAAGGTGTAGTTGCTCCGTCTCTTGCGTAAGTCATTAAATCTTGAACCCTTCCGTCAAAAGCTCTCAATGAAGATAATCCAAATTTTGCCGGAAAAGGCATATTAGCAAAACCTAATTGTGGTGCGGCTATTGGCCTTGCTGGAATCCTGTTATCTTCTAGATCTTTTAGGATAATATTTTTATGTCCATAGTGTTGTTGACCAAATCCACCCACTTGAGTCCACTCCCAGCCTAAAAATGCAATAGTATCTTGCTGGCCTTCTCCACTAACTGCGTTGCATTGCCTTACAGTATCTTTGATTTCTTGCCAATCTTGAGGTGTAAGATCTTCAGCATGATCTGTATTTGACCAAAAATCTAAAGAAGAGCAGTATCTTGCAAAATCACACGCATCAGCCGGAGGATGAGTACCCTCACCTGCCATTAAAGGCAAACTAAAAAGAAAAGCATCGGATGAATAAGTTGTATGAACATGAAGGTCTCCAAATAAAATTAACTTTTTATTGTTAATACCAACTTTATTCTTATCGTCTAATTGGTTTTGTATGCGACTGCTGACTATTTCCTTTGGAGTTGAAGTATTTGAAATCTCACCTGGTCCTTCATAGCTTCCTAAAGAACCTATAGCCACTAGATAAACAAATCCAAAATAAAAAATTGTTAATGCCAAAAGAGAATAAATAGACTTCCTTATCATTAAATCATTTTATCAAGATTCTAAACATTTAGTTCTACTATGTACTTTTTCTAAAAAGAATCTAGGATAGTCTTCTGGTTATTAACAGGGAGAAATTATGTTCGATTTAACAGGAAAAACGGCAATCATTACTGGGTCTTCAAAAGGAATTGGTAAATCAATAGCCATGCAAATGGCTCTTCATGGGGCAAAAGTAGTTGTATCAAGTAGAAAAGTTGATGCGTGTGAAGTTGTTGCAGATGAAATAAATGAGGCTTGTAAGGATACCGAAGGAGGAGCAATCGTTATTCCTTGTAATATTTCTGACAAAACTGCACTGCAAATGCTAGTTGATGAAACTAGAGCACAATTAGGAAAGATTGATATTTTGGTTTGTAATGCAGCTTCAAATCCTTTTTTTGGCTCAATGATGGACATACCGGAGGATGCTTTCGATAAGGTTATGAATAATAATATCAAAAGTAATCACCTACTCTGTCAAATGGTTATTCCTGAAATGACTGAAAGAAAAGATGGAAGCATTATTATTGTATCTTCTATTGGCGGCTTACAAGCCAGCACTGTAATTGGTACCTATAATATTTCTAAAGCTGCCGATATTATGTTGGTAAAAAATTTAGCGGCTGAATTTGGACCGCAAAATGTAAGAACAAATGCTATTGCACCCGGTTTATTTAAAACTGATTTTGCAAGAGCTTTATGGGAAAACCCTGAGATACTTAAGCAATCAACTGCATCATGTCCTTTAAGAAGGATTGGTGAACCAGATGAGATTGGTGGTGCTGCTGTTTTTCTAGCATCTGATGCTGGAACATTTGTTAATGGTCATACGCTTGTTATAGACGGTGGCTCTACAGCCTAAGGAGAAATTATGAATGATGCTGTTTTACTTAAAAAAGAAGATGGTGTAGCAACAGTTACACTGAATAGACCTGATAGATTAAATTCTGTTACTGCAGAAATAAGAGCAGGTCTTAGAGAAAAGCTCGATGATGCCTGCAAGGATGATGATGTAAAAGTTATTGTGCTAACGGGAGCTGGAAGGGGGTTCTGTGCCGGTGCAGACATGGATGGATTGGCAAACACCAGTCAAGGTAAATCAAGTGAAGAGATTGTGCCGGAAGAGAGAGATTATGCCAAAAATAATGTAGAGGGGTTTGATGGAGGTTTTAGCTACTTCCCTACTTTACCTAAACCTGTCATTGCCGCTATCAATGGACCAGCAGCAGGTGTAGGTTTCATTATGGCTTTATATTGTGATATCCGGTTTGCTAAAGAGAGTGCGATCTTTACAAGTGCCTTTTCTAAAAGAGGCTTAATAGCTGAATGGGGTGTAGGCTGGATTTTGCCTAGATTAGTTGGAATTGCTAGAGCAAACGATATATTATTTTCTGCTAGAAGAATATCAGCTTCAGAAGCAGCTGATATGGGAATTGTTAATAAAACCTTCAAAGATGAAGAATTTGATGATGAAGTGATGGCTTATGCAAAAGAATTAGCAAAATCAGTTTCGCCTAGATCAATCAAAATCATGAAAGAACAAATCTATAATGCACAGAAAGAAACTATTGATGAAAATCTAAATAGCTCAATGACAGCAATGTTAGAAAGTTTTGAATCTGAAGATTTTAAAGAAGGCGTCAATCATTACATGGAAAAAAGGGAACCTAAATTTACAGGAAAATAAAATTATGGATATTAAAGAATTTGTCAATAAAGAAGCACGTGAAAACTTAGCAAGGGAATTTACAAAAGAAGGTTTATTTGAACTAAAAGAAGAGACTATTCGAGGAAACAAATATCATGTTTTTGCAAATCTACCCCAAAATTTAAGAGATTATTTTCAATTTCCACTGATCCATGGTGAGTGGGATTTTTTAGCTTATGAAGATGATACCTATACATATCAAGAAGTATTAAATACTTCTGCGGGGCTTGCGCATGTTTTAGTTTCGAATTATGGAGTCAAGAAAGGAGATAAAATTGCTTTTTCAATGAGAAATTATCCCGAGTGGATAAACACTTATATAGCGGTAACTTCGATAGGTGCAGTTGCTGTGCCATTAAACTCATGGTGGCAAGGTGAAGAACTTGAATATGGTGTTACGCATAGTGAATCTTGTTTGTTCATAGGTGATAGCGAAAGGCTACAAAGACTTGAAGGTTATATTGATGATATTCCTAGGATTAGTGTTCGCTGTGATGCTAGCCAATATACTAATACTGTTGCATTTGAAGACATAGTTTCTCCTATGGAAGCTTTTCCAGAAGCAGAAATAGATCCAGAAGATGATGCAAGCATCATGTACACATCCGGTAGTACAGGATATCCAAAAGGTGTTGTATCAACTCATAGAGGTGTAGTTTCTGCACCTGAGACTTGGGCTTTAATGGGACAACTTGCAGCCTTAATTGAGGTGGATGGTGTTGCACAAGCATCCCCTGTTGCAGGTGCAAACCCATGCACACTTGCAGCTGTTCCTTTATTTCATGTGACAGGCTCTCATGCGGTATTTCTATTATCATTAGTTACTGCAAGGAAAATCGTTTTTATGTATAAATGGGATGCAACGACTGCCCTTTCATTGATAGAAAAACATAAAGTAACAGATATGACTGGCGTTCCGACTATGTCATGGGAGATTTTGCAAGCACATAAAGAAAATCCTGATATCGATATTTCTAGTTTAAAAGGACTAGGATCAGGTGGAGCTGCAAGACCACCGGAGCAAATTAAAGCTCAAGAAAAAGAGCATCCAGATACTATAGCCACTGTGGGCTATGGTCTAACAGAAACAAATGCACATGCTACTAATGCTAGCGGTATGCTCTTGTATGATCGTCCAAGTACAGCTGGCTTTGCTACTCCTTTCTTGAATCTAATAAAAGTTGTTGGAGAAGATGGATCAGAGCTAGGACCCAACGAAATTGGTGAAGTGGCTATTAAATCTACCTGTAACTTCAGATGTTATTTAAAAAATGAAGAGGCTACTAATGAAGTGCTAGACGATGAAGGCTGGTTTAGAAGTGGTGATGTAGGAATAATTGATGATGAAGGCTTTCTGTTCATTAAAGACAGAATTAAAGATATCGTTATTAGGGGAGGAGAAAATATAGCCTGTCTTGAAATTGAAGCTGCGATTTATGAACATCCCTCAGTAAGAGAAGCATCTGTTTTTGGCGTCCCCGATGAAAGACTAGGCGAAAAACTCGCAACTCGCATTTCTTTAAATCCTGGAGCAGAACTGTCTCAAGAAGAATTGTCTTCCTTCTTGGCAGAAAAAATAGCTAAGTTCAAAGTTCCTGAATATGCTTGGTTTCAAGCCGATGAGCTGCCAAAAGTAGCCGCAGGTAAGATTGCTAAAAAGCAAATGAGAGAAGAGGCAATTAAAGAACTAGGATTAGACTAATGCAAATTAAAGATAAAAGAGTTGTAATAACTGGAGCAGCTAGCGGCATAGGAAAAGCATTATGTGAAGCCTTTAACAATGCTGGAGCAAAATCAATAGTTTGTGTTGACATGAATATAGATGGTGCAACCGAAACAGCTAATGATGTTGGAGGGCTAGCCGTTCAGGCTAATGTTGGTCAAGAAGCAGATATTATTAATGTCATTGAAAAAGCAAATGAATACTCAGGTGGAATTGATATATTTTGTTCTAATGCAGGTATTGGCGGTGTCCATGGTTTCTTTGAAGTAGAAACAAATGATTGGCAAAATATATGGGAAGTGAATGTTCAATCTCATATCTTCGCTGCCAAACATGTTTTGCCTCAAATGCTGGAAAGAGGTGAAGGTTACTTAATGAATACTTCGTCTGCTGCAGGTCTACTAACTCAAATTGGTTCAGCTGGTTATTCAGTAACTAAGGCAGCGGCTGTTAGTTTCGCTGAATGGATAAAAATCACCTATGGAAATAAAGGCATTGGTGTCTCTTGTTTATGTCCACAAGCTGTAAAAACTGCCATGACTGCACAAGGTGCTGGAGTAGCGGGTGTAGACGGAATGATTGAAGCAGATGAAGCTGCTGCTGATGTTCTTGATGCCATAGAAAAAGAAAGATTCTTAGTCACTCCTCACGCAGAAGTCTTGGAGTATGTTTCTAGAAAAGGTAATGACCGAGATAGATGGATAACTGGTATGCAACGCTTACAAGAAAGATTCGAGGATTGGAAACCAGAGGAAGCTTAAATGACTAGTATTTATCAACTTTCTGCTTCGGAGCTTGCCAAAAAAATTAAATCTAAAGAGATTAGTTCTGTAGAACTCACACAAACTTATATTGATAGAATTGAAAAGCATGATGATTCAATCAATGCGGTAGTTGTGAGAATATTTGATAAAGCTTTAGAAGATGCCAATAAAGCAGATACGGCTCTAGAGAATGGCGAATACTGGGGACCACTGCATGGTCTACCTATGACCATAAAAGAATCATATAAAATTAAGGATACTAAGGCTACTTGGGGCAATGAGGCTTATCGGAATAACATGGCTGACTCTGACGGCTTAGCGGTCCAAAGATTTAAGAATGCCGGTGCTCATTTTCTTGGTAAAACTAATGTCCCTTTAGATTTAGCTGATTTTCAAAGCTACAACACCATTTATGGTCAGACTAACAATCCTTGGGATGTATCAAAAATTCCAGGCGGATCATCTGGTGGCAGTGCAGCAGCATTGGCGGCAGGTTTTACAGGCCTAGAGGCTGGGTCAGATATTGGAGGTTCCATTAGAAATCCTGCTCACTATTGTGGTGTATATGGGCATAAACCTACCCATGCAATTATTCCCTCTTCTGGACATGAACTGGTTCCAAATGTTCCGGAGCCTGATTTGAGTGTTTGCGGACCTTTAGCGAGAAGTGCTGAAGATCTTGGATTGGCTTTAGATATTATGTCAGGCCCTTTTGGTGAAGAAGCAGTAGGTTGGAAACTACAACTCCCCGAACCTCAGTTTAAAGACTTAAAAGACTTAAAAGTTGCTATATGGGCGACTGATGAAATGGCTCCAGTTGCAAGTGAAATTTCTGAAAGAGCACTAATGGTTGGAGAAAAACTTGCTAGTCTTGGTGCTACTGTATCACTTAATGCTAGGCCTTCATTTGATACGCTCCATCAAGAGGTTGTCTACCAAACTCTCCTACAATCTGTGATGAGTGTTTCGATGCCCAAAGACGAGATAGAAAAAATCCAAGAGATTGTAAATAATTTGCAACCCGATGACTTATCAGCAGAAGCATTACTTGCTAGAGGTTCCGTCCTTTCTCATAGAAACTGGATAAGAACTAACTATCAAAGAGAGCAAATAAAAATTGCGTGGTCAGAATTCTTTAGTGAATGGGATATCTTAATATGCCCTCAACAAGCGACTACCGCATTCCCCCATAACCATGCGAAGTTTAGTGAAAGAAAAACGATAGTAGATAATCAAGAACAACCTTATTTTCAGCAAATTTTTTGGGCTGGAATGATAGTTAATGCTCATCTGCCAAGTACAGTATTTCCAACAGGACCCTCCAATGAAGGACTTCCCATTGGATTGCAAGCAGTTAGTGGTCTTTATCAAGATAAGAAAACAATTAAATTTAGTGAGTTACTAGCAAAAGAAATAGGAGGATTCATTCCCCCACCAGATTATGAGTAAATTAATGAAATACGAAAAAAAGTTTATAGAAGTAGAAAACAAGACTATGGCTTATATAGATTCAGGTGAAGGGGAAGTTTTTTTATTTCTGCATGGTAATCCCACATCTTCATTCTTATGGAGAAACATAGCTCCGTATGTTGAAGATTTAGGCCGAATAGTTATCCCTGATCTAATTGGTATGGGAGATTCAGAAAAATTAGATGGAGTTGATAATGACGGATATAAATATCATGGACAATATGGATATTTAACTAATTTATTAGATAAGCTAGAGTTAGGTAACAACATACATTTGATCATTCACGATTGGGGGTCAGCTATGGGCTTTCAATTTGCAAGAGAAAATTCAGAGAGAATTAAGTCAATTACATATATGGAAGCTATTGTCATGCCTTTAACATGGGAGCAATGGCCAGATCCTGCTACAAAAATATTTGGATTATTTAGATCTGAAGCTGGCGAGGAATTAGTCCTTCAGAAAAACTTTTTTGTGGAGAGAATACTGTTAGCAGATTCTTCAACTGGCTTCACAGAAGAAGAGAAGACAGAATATATAAGACCTTTTAAGAATGAAGGAGAAGATAGACGCCCTACCCTAACTTGGCCTAGACAAATACCTCTCGATGGCGAGCCTAGTGAAGTAGTTGAAGAGATAGCCAAGAATGCTGAGTTTCATAAACATTCCGATATACCTAAGTTATTCATAAACGCCGACCCTGGTTCAATCTTAATTGGAGATCAAAGAGAATTCGCAAGATCATGGCCTAATCAAACAGAGGTTACCGTAAAAGGAAATCATTTCATTCAAGAAGACTCTTCTGAAGAAATAGGAATTGCACTGAGATCTTTCGTAGAGAGCCTCTAAATTCTTTTTAGATAAGACTGTAGATCTTCAACTACAGAATCGGAAAATTCCATAGGCAAGAAATGTGAAGCTTTTTCGTAATACTTTGAATGCCAGTTATGACCTAACCGGAATAAAACTCTTCTAGCTTGAGCTGAAAAAGTTGATCCGAATTTACCATATACAACCATCACATCTATCTTAATCTTTTTTAGATAACGCCAAGTATCCATCGATGATGATCTGAAGGTAGCAGCTTCCCATTCAGGTGAGCAAGAAAGTTCCACTCCAGATGATGTTTCTAACATACCTCCTTCCAGATAATCTTCAATCCACTCCTTGCCCCAAGAAGTAAATGCACCTCTTCCTGTATAAGAAGTCAAAGCATCTTCTATGGCAGGGAATTCTCTTCTGCGTTTAGCAGCACCATCAGCAATACTCAAACCTCGATTGTATTTTATAAATGACATGAGTCT
>Ga0209305_1000843_pt1 | contig 20930 bp, 24 predicted proteins | sample COGITO_mtgs_1103_FD_184792 | JGI IMG/M metagenome (GOLD analysis project Ga0209305, IMG submission 184792) | Pelagic marine microbial communities from North Sea - COGITO_mtgs_110321 (SPAdes) (version 2) | ecosystem: Environmental > Aquatic > Marine > Epipelagic ...
AAAATCAGGTCGTGGTTTTCACGGTATGCATGCTATCTTTAATCATAACTATCCAATTTTTCCGCTATATGATCTTCCTTTAGATCACCCATCATTAACCAAGGATATAATAATGACAATCTCACAGCTTACAGAACTACTCGGTTGGGCATCAATCCTTAATATTGGAATGCTAATTTCTGCTAGTATCATGTTGGTTTTAATGAATTCGTTCACAGCATCGGTGCACAGTAAAATGTTTGCTATTCCAGAGAGTGACTTATCGATTCTCTATTTTAAGTATTTATCAAGTTACAAGGTTCTCACTTTTATATTTATTATCACGCCTTACCTTTCCCTAAAATTAATGGGTCAGTAATTTATGTTTGGCTAACTATTAGCCGTTAAAATGAGGACGTTCAAGTGATTAGAAAACTGCCTGAAAGTGAAGGTGCCACAATAGGTATTGAGGTGTCTGGAAAAGTTGACTCTGAAGAAGAGAATAAATGGATCGAAATTTTCGATAATCTGATCGAAGATCATTACCGTATAAATATATTAGTATTGTTGGATGGAAAAATTAACTATGGTCTTGATGCAGCTTATGATGATTTAAAATGGACATTTAAACATCTGAAACACATGGATAAACTTGCGATTGTTTCTGAAAGTAAAGTTTTATCTTGGCTTGTGGCCATCGATAGCCCATTTGGGAAATTAGCAGGCATCAGCGAGAAACACTTTGAAACAAGTCAGTTGCAGGATGCCTGGCGCTGGATTAAAGAGTAGGTTGTTATTAAGAAAATATTATTTTATCTACCTTAAGAAAAATACTTTGGATTATTGAAGACACAATGAATAATATAGATTATCAAAAAATATTTCTAGAAATAACAGCCGAACTCGAAGGTATTGATGATGTAGGTGAGGTTGCTAGTTATATACCAGAGTTGGGTAAAGTGGATCCGAGTAAATTGGGTATTCATCTAATGACGGTTGATAAAACAGGGTATTCATTGGGTGATTCGAATGAGAAATTTTCGATTCAAAGTATTGCAAAAGTATTGTCGTTGACCTTAGCCTTAAAAATTATGGGTAAAGATATGTGGTGCCGAGTTGGGGTTGAACCATCGGGATCTGCTTTTAATTCGTTAGTGCAGTTAGAAAATGAAAAAGGTATTCCCCGTAATCCCTTTATCAATGCAGGTGCTATTGTGGTTTGCGATATCTTGGTTTCTTGTTTACAAAATCCAAAGGTAGAGTTACTTGATTTCATTCGTAAGACATCGGGCATTGATACGGTTAAATATTGCCCTGAAGTAGCCGATTCAGAGAAAAAAACAGGCTATAGAAACTATGCGCTTACTTATTTTATGAAAAGCTTTGGCAATATACATAATGATGTAGACGTTGTTCTCGATTTATATTTTCATCTATGTTCAATCGAAATGACTTGCAAAGAACTCACGCAAACCTTTTTGTTTCTTGCTTATGCGGGTGTCAATCCCATTACCAATGTACGAGTTATTAGCCCAGAGCGTTCAAAGAGAATAAATTCTGTGATGCAAATGTGCGGTTTTTATGATGAAGCGGGTGAGTTTGCGTTTAAAACCGGTTTGCCCGGTAAGAGTGGTGTGGGTGGTGGGATTATTGCTGTTCATCCAGGACAGTTTTGTATTGCAGTTTGGAGCCCTAAGCTGAATGTTAACGGTAACTCTTACAAGGGCATGAAAGTGCTTGAAGCGCTTACCAGTAAAACTCAATCTTCTATATTTTGATGGGTGTTTTTTAAAAAAATAATATTATGAATATAAAGCAATTTTCAGAGCTTGTAGATGTGTCAGCATATACCCTTCGTTATTACGAAAAGATTGGTTTATTAAAAAATATAATTAGGAATTCTAGCGGTCATCGCTACTTTACTCAAAAAGATGTTGAGTGGATTAAATTTGTTAAGCGGCTAAAAGATACAGGGATGTCTCTCGAAACTATTGGCGACTACGCTGATTTAAGGCATCAAGGTCAAAGCACTAGCGGACTTCGAATGAGGTTGCTTGAAGAGCATACTGAGCTATTGAAAGATAAAATCGATATAGAAACTCTTCACCTTAATAAATTGAAAGAGAAAATTGAGTATTATAAAAAAGTCATTGAAAGCGAAACGATCACTTGACTTAGAGTTTACTCTAGGATGTAAGGTTGTTTAGTCAAACTAAATAATCTTACAAGGAAAAGTTATGAATAGTGAACGTTTTGAATCAGGACTTATTAAGCTGAAAGAAATTGATGGTGAAGCCGGTCAAAAAGTCATTGATGGTTTAGCTGATATATCGCCTGATCTTGCAGAAATTATTATTGAATTTGGATTTGGTGATATCTATCAACGCCCTGGGCTGGATTTAAAAAGTAGAGAGTTAGCAACTGTCGCTGCATTAGCTGCATTGGGGGGATGCCAGCCACAGCTGAATGTCCATATTAACGGCGCTTTAAACGTTGGCTGTCAGCCTAAAGAAATTACTGAAACGATTATACAAATAGCGCTTTATGCAGGTTTCCCAGCGTGTTTGAACGCTATGTTTGTTGCGAAAGAAGTGTTTATCGAACGCAATATTATTAAAGTTTAATAAATCGTATGTAAAAGAAAAGTGGCCACTAATACGCCCTTGAGCTATTTTTTATTAGGTATTAGTGGTCATTATTTCTCTGACGTTAGTTATTATAAATCACTTCTTCTTCAAATCTCAAACCTTCACCTTCAATAATAACGCGCACGACATGAGTCTCCATGGCTTCAGTGCCTAAGTTTTTATAATATAAAAACATATTGGTATCGTTAGGGGTGTTAGCGCTAGAGAGTGAGCCATTTTTATATTGAGTGAATGAATGCTTGTGATACAGGTCGGTGGATTTCATCAATGATAGTTGATGGGTATGACCACAGAAAACATGTTCTATATTATTCTTTCTGACAAACTCAACAACCAATCTGGAATTGAAAAGCGGGTCCGAATCAGAGTCTAAAATTGAGTGATGATTGAGTAACATTATTTTATCGTGAGGTGTTTCGCTAATCGCCTGTGAGAGCGTTCGTAGCATTTCCGTATCGACAAAACCTTTATCTGAATAGAGTGTATTGGTATCGAGACAGATCAATAGAACAGACTTGTCATCAATCGTAATTTTTTTTAGAAAATTGATGTCAGTGAAATGATCTCTGACGCCATTGGTCGTTGCATCAAGAAAAATGTAGTTCTTTTTACAGTTGTCACGATTTAGTGGGCGGATGACATCGGTGTCGTCAATGTACTGATGAAAGTAGTCAGCACTGCGCATGTTTCGTTTGTCATGGTTTCCAGGAATCGAGACGATATGTTCACACTGAATGGCATTTAAAAACTCTCCAGCGGCTTGATATTCACTCTCAAGACCGTCCGTCGTACTATCCCCGGTATTGATGACAATATCGGCTTTATAACTGTTCAGTTTCTCTAGCAGTAATTCAGTTTTCCCAAGCCAATGGCGAGGACCAAAATGCATATCTGAGATATGGAGTATATTCATTTTGTTTCGGGTGTATCCGCAGGTGAATTGTGACCAGTAGCCTTAGAATATGCTTATTTAATGTGGGAATTGCAAGGTATCGTGTATTTTGCGCTGAATTAGTTGGGCCACTAGAATAGAAATCCCTTAAAATGAATGTCATGCTAATCTGATCTAAGCATCCTCATACATATTGATATATAGGAAGAAAAAATGAAAGATTCAAAGAGCACTATCATTCCGCTAGAGCCTGATACTCAAGTAGAGCTCGATAAAGTGTTAAAAGCCGGTGGGTCTGGCAAAGTCATGATAGAAGGTAGCGATGAAGTGTTTATCATGAAAAAAGCAGAAAATGGTAATGACTATGAATTGTCTAAGGTTGCTTCAGAATCTTCTAGTGACAATATGCGCAGTGCGTTAGAAAAAATAAAAGAAAAAATGAAGTCGTAAATAAAAAACCGCTCAATACCCGTGCTCAATATCTAGATTAGGCATTAGGTTAGGTATGAGCGGTTTTCTTTTGCTTATTGAAATAAACAGCTACTTATTCAACAGGTCTAAATAAGCGCGAGTGCCTTCTTCTACAGTAGCAAAAGGTTGGTCGTAGCCCATGTCGCGCAGTTTAGAAATATCCGCTTCAGTAAAACTCTGATATGCGCCTTTAAGATGCTCAGGGAACGGCATGTACTCTTTGGTCGCTTTCGTTACGTGAGTGCCTTGCTCGTCGTGCCAATCGATCACGGCATTTGCGACATCGTTAAAGCTCTGGCAGCGGCCTGTTCCTAAGTTAAAGATGCCGGATTTATCTGGGTTATCTAAGAACCATAAGTTTACTTTTACAACGTCGCCCACATAAACGAAATCACGACGCTGTTCACCATCTTCATAACCGCCAGAACCGCCAAACAATTTAGCCACGCCGTTTTCTTTTACTTGGTTATTAAAGTGGAACGCAACCGAAGACATGCTGCCTTTATGCTGTTCGCGTGGGCCGTAAACGTTGAAGTAGCGGAAGCCAACCACCTGAGATTTAAACGTATGCTGAATTTCACGCACGTATTGGTCGAATTGCCATTTGGAATAGCCATAAACGTTGAGAGGCTGTTCGTGTTCACGCTGCTCTTTAAAGACCGATCCTGCACCATAAACCGATGCACTAGAAGCGTATAGAAATGGAATCTCACGAATGATACAGGCGTGTAAAAGAGTTTTGGAATATTCGTAGTTATTTTCCATCATGAATTTACCGTCCCACTCTGTCGTAGAGGAGCACGCGCCTTCGTGGAAGATAGCTTCGACGTTATTCAAAATTGGATCGTCGATTTTTACCAGCTGCAAGAAATCATCTTTATCAAGATAATCGGCAATGTCGCAGTCGCTTAGGTTGTAAAACTTTTTACCATCGGTTAAATCATCAACCACGATAATATCTGTACGACCTTGTGCGTTTAAAGTCTTAACGATGTTGCTGCCGATGAAGCCAGCGCCGCCTGTTACGATAATCATATAATTAACTCATTCAAATTTTTATCAAAGCTAATGTGAAATGTTGAAATCACATTAGCTTCTGCAAAATTATGTATTCGTTTAAGCCTTCTCAGCCTGAATACGTTTAACGATGGCGCTGGTTGAGCAGTTATCTTTAAAGCTCAAAACAATCACTTCACCGCCTGCGTCCATTACGGCTTCGCCGCCTGCAATTTCTTCGATTTTATAATCGCCACCCTTGACCAAAATACTCGGAAGTACTTTAGTGATTAGGCGCTCTGGAGTATCTTCGTTAAAAGGTACAACCCAGTCGACGCTTTCCAAGCCCGCCAAGACTGCCATACGGTGATCGAGTGGATTGATCGGGCGAGTCGGGCCTTTTAAACGTGATACCGACTCGTCGCTATTCACCGCAACTAATAAACGATCGCCTAAGGTTTTCGCTTCTTTTAAATACTGTACATGGCCTGGGTGAATAATGTCGAAACAGCCATTAGTCATCACTAAGCTTTCTCCACGTTCTTTGCATTCACGTACGAGCTGCATGAGTTCATCTTCGTCGAAGACGGCGGCGCCACCGTGTTGCTCGCTGCGAATATCGCTGCGTAATTCATCACTGGTAACGGTTGCTGTACCCAGTTTACCCACCACAATACCGGCGGCAATATTAGCAAAGGCTGTTGCGTGCTCTAACGATTCACCTGCGGCTAATGCCGTGGCCAAAACAGAAATTACGGTATCGCCTGCGCCAGTCACGTCATACACTTCACGGGCGCGAGTCGGCAGGGTTAAAGGTTCAACATCACGCTGAATCAAGGTCATGCCTTTTTCACTGCGTGTCACTAATAAGGCCGTAAGGTCATGTTCTTCTAATAACGCTTTGCCTTTTGCCAGTAACGTTTCGTCGTCTTTGCAATAACCGACAACGGCTTCAAACTCGGCCAGGTTAGGGGTAATTAATGTCGCACCACGGTAGATACTAAAATCAGTGCCTTTAGGGTCGACTAATACCGGAGTGCCAACTTTACGAGCCGCTTGAATCAAACGCTGTGGGTCGGTTAATGCGCCCTTGTTATAGTCCGATAAAATAACCGCACCCGCATTAGCGACCTGTTGGTCAAATTGTTGATAAATCGCGGTGAGATCAACATCGTGAAACGCTTCTTCAAAATCTAACCGAATCAGTTGTTGGTTGCGACTTAAAATACGTAATTTGGTAATGGTTGGGCTGGTTTTATGACGCAAGAAATCACAGTCAACGCCTTTGCTTTTTAGCATATATTCAAGGTCGTTGGCGTTTTCGTCATCACCGGTAATGCCAAATAGGTGTGCTTTGGCACCTAAGGTCGCGATGTTTAACGCCACGTTGCCCGCGCCGCCAGCACGGTTTTCAATGTCTTGTACTTTCACCACAGGTACTGGTGCTTCAGGGGATATGCGCGATGTAGGCCCCTGCCAATAACGATCCAGCATAACATCGCCGAATACTAATACCTGTGCTTGATGGAAGTTTGGAACTTGTAAATCCATCTTGATCCGCCACGTAAATTAAAGAGTACTCAGTCTAACAAAAGTAGCCATCAGGAACTAGCAGACAGGCTATATAAGCTTGGCGGGGGTTTTGGTAATATAGACCGCTAATGTGCGTCGGTATTCATTAATCGGAGAACTGCGAGTGGCTCGTTTTTTTTACAACTTGGTTTTTACCTTAGCCATTCCTATTATTTTGCTTCGAATGTGGCTGCGTGGTGGCTCGAATCCGGGTTACCGTCAACGCTGGACAGAGCGTTTTGCTATGTTCACTTTCAATGGCAAGGCTAATGGGTTACTAATCCATTCTGTGTCAGTAGGTGAGACGTTGGCTGCGGAACCCTTGGTGCGCAGTTTACAAGCTGCTCATCCTGATTTAACACTTACTATTACCACGACAACCCCCACGGGGTCTGATCAAGTGCTGCGTTTGTATGCTGGTGATCTCGCGGCTGGGCGCATTGTTCATCTTTATTTACCCTATGACCTGCCTTGGTTAATGAATCGTTTTATTAAAAAAATTCAGCCCAGTATTTGTATCATTATGGAAACAGAGCTTTGGCCGAATATCATTCGCAGCTGTAATAAACAGCAGGTGCCGGTGATTTTGGCGAACGCTCGATTGTCTGAAAAATCAGCCAAGGGATATGCCAAGTTTCCCAAGCTGACGCGGCCTATGTTGCAGGGACTCGATTTGGTCGCGGCGCAGCATCGCAATGATGCAGAGCGCTTCATTGCCCTTGGTATTGATGATAGAAAGGTCGATGTAACGGGCAGTATTAAATTTGATATCAGTGTGCCTAAGCAATCATTAGCCGAAGGTCAGGCGCTTAAGGTGCAGTGGGGTGAGTCTCGGCCTGTCATGGTTTTAGCCAGCAGTCATGAAGGGGAAGATGATCTTATCTTAGCGAGTTATCAACAGTTATTGGCAGACTTTCCTGATTTATTATTAACGATCGTTCCACGCCATCCTGAACGTTTTGATGAAGTGGCAGCTTTGGTTTTAGATCGACGTTTGAATTTGGTCAGGCGCAGTGAGTCGCTTGAAAAGGGCAATTTACAGCCAAGCGCGATGACGCAGGTATATTTGGCCGATACTATGGGTGAGATGCTTTTATTACTCGCCAGTGCTGATGTTGCGATTATTGGTGGCAGCTTTATTGAGCATGGCGGTCATAATCCGCTTGAAGCCTGTGCGTTGTCGAAAGCGGTAGTGATGGGGATGAGTGATTATAACTTCGCAGCCATAGCGCAACAGTTGATTAACCAAGGTGCTATGCAACAAACCTCGGGAGAGCAACTGACAACGTGTCTACGACAGTTATTAGAGCGCCCTGAACTACGAATGGACATGGGAACTCAGGGCCAGCGTGTTGTTGCAGATAATCAAGGTGCGGTGGCACGCTTAACGACGTTAGTGACTGAGCAGCTTTACCGTTAGCTTTAACATTTAATTGTTAACTCCTAGGCATTAAGCCCTTTCTTTTTCATCAATAGACTCTTACATAATTCCAGCGTACATTTGTATGCTGAAATTATAGGAGTCCATAATGAACTCATTAACACAACAAGGCTGGACTTGGTTTAGCCAAGCGCTCACTCAGCACAGCTCATTTTCTGGCTATTTTCAGCCATTGATTCAGATGATCGCTCCAATGTGGGCGACAGACGCTTATCGCGCTCAAATCGTTGCCATACGTGATGAAATGGCCGACATGTATACCTTAGTACTGAAACCCAAAACGGGATTAATTGATCGCAAGTGGCCAGCATTTCAAGCGGGGCAGTTTATTGAGTTTATGGTCGAAAAAGACGGCAGCCGCACATTGCGCTGCTTCAGTATTTCATCGTCACCTGCTTATTATAAAAAGACAGGTTTGATCGAGTTGAGTATTCGTATTCAGCAGCAAGGTCGTATAACGCCTTGGATTCGTGAACAGCTCGCGCCAGGCAGTTTAGTTAATATTTCTGCGGCACAAGGTGATTTTGTTTTACCTGAAACTGTGTGCAACCGCCAGAATTCAGAAAAGTATTTATTCGTTGCGGGTGGAAGTGGTATCACTCCATTTCGTGCCATGCTGCAACAGCAGGTATTGAGGCGGCAGACGTTAAATAAATCATCCTCTGAACTTGATATTCACCTACTGTATTACTCACGGAATAGTCATGAAGTCGTTTTTCAGCAAGAGCTAGAGCAATTACAGAAAGAACATCCTAGTATCACTATTACGTTTGTTGATGGTGAGCAAGAAGGCTTTATTTGCAACCAGCACTTGCAGAATTATTGCCCTGATTATTATCAGCGTACTAGCTATATTTGTGGCCCTAGCCCAATGATTCAACAAGCACGAAAAGTGCTTGCTGAACTTGATGTTGCTAAAGAAAAAATTAACTTTGAATTCTTTGGTGCAGCACCAATTGAGATGGCAAGTAGTGAACAGGCGGTTGTGCATTTTCAAGCGTCGGAAAAAACGATTTTTAGCGAAAAAGATAAAACGGCGACGTTATTAGAGCAAGCAGAAGAACAAGGTTTAACCCCAGTGTCGGGTTGCCGTATTGGTGTTTGTCATCAGTGCATCTGTAAAAAGAAAAGCGGCATTGTGTTTAATACTCGCACGCAACAATATTCAGATACTGGCAGTGAAGAAATTCAGCTGTGTATCTCCGTCGCCCAAGGCGATGTTGTACTCGATCTTTAACCGACGATAAGGAAAAAACTATGACTACTAATCTCGCCAGTAATCGTCCGGATGCAGAATCATTAAAAGCATTTGAAAACGATCTAAACAAAATTCGTCAAGAAACAATGGCTAAGGTCGGAGGAAAAGATGCGCGCTATATTAGAAACGTTATTCGTGTGCAACGCAGTAGTGATATATTTGGTCGCTTAGCGTTAGTACTTGGTTTTCTCAATCCGCTATTTTGGGTTGCGGGAGTCGTGTTATTAGCCCTGTCCAAAATTTTAGATAATATGGAAATTGGCCATAACATAATGCACGGCCAGTATGATTGGATGAATGACCCTCATATCAATTCCCGTAAGTTTGATTGGGATATTTGGGGTGATGGAGAATCTTGGAAGCGTTACCACAATCATGAACATCACACCTATACCAATATTATCGGGAAAGATCGTGATTATGGTTATGGCTTATTACGCTTGAGTGACGATATGTCCTGGCGTCCAAAAAATCGTTTTCAGTTCATTACTTATTCATTATTAAGTAGTTTTTTTCAATTTGGTATTGCGTATCATGAAGTTGCTGGTGAGAGGATTTTTGCGGGTAAACGTAAAGAAGAATCGAGCTTGCCTATTAGCCGTGAAGAATTAAAACACTCTTTTTTTTCTAAAATTAAGAAACAAGTTTTTAAAGAGTATTTATTCTTTCCGCTGCTTGCCGCTTTAATTTCATGGCCGATGTTTTTTGCAGTATTAGCCGGTAATATGATCGCTGAGTTTATTCGTAATTGGTGGACGGCTAGTGTTATTTTTTGTGGGCATTTTACTGAAGATGCACAGACGTTTGATGAAAAGGAATGTAAAAATGAAACACGTGGCGAATGGTATTATCGCCAAATATTAGGCTCTTCAAATTTTGAAGGCCATCGGGCTTTTCATATTTTAACAGGGCACTTAAGTTGTCAGATTGAACATCATTTGTTTCCTGATGTGCCTGCGTACCATTATGTTGAAATGGCAAGTCAGGTTCAGGCAGTGTGTAAAAAATACAATATTCCTTACAATACGGGATCGTTTGTCCAGCAATACTGGACGGTATTAAAACGAGTTGCTAAATACTCTTTTCCTACTAAAGCAGAGCAAAGGCTTGCGAAAAGCTCTTAGCAACCATTGAGACCGTTAAATAGCAGACATAAAAAAACCACTTAACAATGAGTGGTTTTTTTATGTCTGCTATTTAACTTTAGCTAATAACGAGAAGATCTACTTCAACCAAGCATTCAATGCTTGGATATCGGCTTCGTCTAATGACCCAGCAAAGAACTTCAAGTTTAGTAGATTAATAATATAATCATAACGCGCGTTGGCATAATCACGCTGTGCGCTAAATACGTTACGCTGAGCGTTTAATACTTCAACGATGTTACGGGTTCCAACTTGGTAACCTGTTTCTGTTGCTTCAAGAGCACTCTGAGACGATACCGTTGCACGATTTCGGGCTTTAACCGTTAACACATCGGTTTGCACTTTGCGGTATAAGCTGCGGATATTATTTTTAACCGTACGCTGTTGCAAGTCTAGGTTAGCGCTGGCTTCCGTCGAGCGCGCTGCGGCTTGTTTTGCTCTGGCGTAATTACTGCCACCTGCAAATAGTGGAATAGACGCCGTTAATACAAGTGACGTTGTTGTACTATCAACAGCGGTGCTGCTCCATACTTGCTCCCCATCGGTATAACTCCATTGAGCGTTCACTTCAGGTGCGTAAGTAGACCAGCCTGCTTTACGCGTATATTCTGCAGCGTTTACACCTTCTTGCGCTAGCTGAATACCTGCATATTTTCCTAAGCCTGCTTCAACCCATTCATTTGCTGCTTTTTTCGGTGCGGAAAACTCTACATCCGTTTTTAATTGAGCAAGGTTTTCAAAACGCTGGCCCGTGATTTGTTCTAAGAATTCGTAGCTAATATCTAATGAGGCTTCTCGGCCAATCAGGTTGGCATATGATAAATCATACGACGCTTCTGCTTCATGTACTTCGGTGATGGCAATTAGGCCAACTTCAAAGCGTTGTTCAGTTTGTTCAAGCTGACGCTTAACCGCTTTTTCTTCAGCACGAGCGGTATCCAAATTTTCTTTGGCTCGTAAAACATCAAAATAAGCTCCTGCACTTCGTAATATGAGTTGCTGTTCGCTTAGCGCATATTCTAGGCCAGTAGCATTACCACCGGCAGAAGCGGCTTTGTAGTTGTACCAACTGTTTAAGTTAAACAGTGTTTGGCTGATGGTAGCATTGTAAGAAAGTGCATCGATGTCTGATGTAGAGCCACCGTCAATTTCTGTTTCTGAATTTACCTTCGTTGCCCCGATAGACACTTGAGGTAATAGTGCTGCACGAGCAAGGTCAACTTGGTAGTTGCCTGCGTCACGCTTAGCTTTAGCCGCTGCAAGCTCTGAATCATTCGCTAGTGATAGCTGATAAATTTCGTTAAGGTCTGCTGCCATGATGTTGCTAGCAAAAAGAGCAGAGGATATTACCGACGTTAGTGCAATTATTTTGTTCATAACAAGGTCTCAGGCATCTTGTAAAAATAGATTAATTAGAATTTTAACAGATTAATCAGCGAATACATGGCTAAATTGTTCCAGTATTAGCAACAGTGCGTTACAGGGAGTCAATCTTGTAATTGTATAATATTCAAAATGAGTAATATAGTGAATCACAATGTCAGAATTAACCGTAAGCTTTAGTCAGGACGATTGCAAAATTATAACCAAAGAATCTTTATACAGTGGTTTTTTTAAGGTAGATCGTTTTGAAATTCAACATCGTCTGTTTGCGGGTGGAAGTAGTGAAGCGTTTAGTCGAGAGTTATTTGAGCGTGGTGAAGCGGCAGCGGTATTGCTTTATGATCCGATTAACGAGGTCGTGGTATTGACGGAGCAATTTCGTATTGGTGCTGCGCTAGATAGCAGACAAACTTCGCCTTGGTTACTTGAAGTGGTGGCAGGGATAATAGAAGAAGGCGAACAGCCCGCTGAGGTTGCGCGTCGTGAAGCGCAAGAAGAAGCAGGCTGTATCATTCAAGATCTTATTCCTATTTCCAGTTATTGGTCATCTCCTGGCGGCACCTCAGAAAAAATCCATTTGTATTGTGCTTTAATTGACAGTGTCGGGATGGGAGGGATACATGGTCTTGATCATGAGCACGAAGATATTTTGGTGCGCCTCATTCCATTTGAGCAAGCTTATAACGGTATTGCGGGTGGTGAAATTAATAATGCGGCGACGATTATTGCATTGCAGTGGCTGAAGTTGAATCAAGGTCAATTACGGTAGAGCCATAAACGATATAGCGATAAAGACGGTTTGGCCTTGTTGTTAAACCCTATAATTCTTTCCTCTAGGAAACATGCACGCTTTTCGTTAGGGTGTCGTCTTACTCTGAGTAATAGAAGGATGATGGTATGGCATTAAATCGCCGCTACGTGCCTGATTTAAAGAAAATGGCTGCGGCTTGCGAAGGAAATTACATTCGTTTGAATAAACTGATGCCTGATTTTGAGCTGGGTTATGAGAAGTCCTTCTTCATTAGTGGTGATACGCCTAGTGAGAGTCCAGAATATGAAGCTCGCATTCATTTGAAAGTGATAGAAAGCTTTCCATATACTTCGACGATAGAAGTTGTGCAAAAAGGCATTTGCCCTGATTGGATTCAGCCGCCTTGCATGATTGTACGTGTCTATCATGACGCGCGATCTGCTGAAGTGACGAGTTATCAGAATCAGAAACGTATTCATGGCAAGTACCAATACCCTAATCCACAAATGCGTATGCCGGATGAAAAGGCACAGCTCAATCAATTCTTAGCCGAATGGCTGACTCATTGCCTTAAATACGGTCATGCAGAAGTCGCACTGGATTTTGCACCTTTGCGTTAATAGTTCTCCAATCGAATAAAATGTGATCTAATTCTAAAAAGATTTGAACAATAGTCTATATAGTAAGAGACTGGTTGAAAAAGTATTAACATTTGGACATGGAGCTCCTATTGTATTCGCTAGATAACGAAGGACCAATTCGATTTATTCAGATTACAGATACGCACCTAGTAGAGGCCGCGGACGGACATTTGTTGGGTTTAGAAACCCAGAATAGCCTTGAGCATGTGTTGAGCAGTGTTCAATCTGAAAATGATCAATTTGATTTTTTCGTTGTCTCGGGAGATATATCCCAAGATGGCTCACTTTCTTCCTATCAGCGACTGCACGAATCATTAGCGCCTTTCAACGTTCCTTCATTTTGGTTTCCTGGAAATCACGATGAAATGTCGAACATGAAGGTGGTATGCCAAGATACCGAGCATCTCGTCAATATCATTCGCACACCCCATTGGCAGCTTGTATTGTTAAACTCTCAAGTTGAAGGCGCTGTCTTTGGTAACCTTGGTGATGATCAGTTCGAGCTTTTGGAACGCGCTTTAACAGAACGCCCAGATTTACATACCTTGATTAGTTTGCATCATCACCCTATTCCAATGGAAAGTAATTGGATGGATAAAATAGGGGTGAAAAATGGCGACAAGCTTATGGCGATGGCTCGTAAATATCCCAAGGTGAAATGCATACTGTGGGGGCATGTCCATCAGGACAGCGATCGCATGGTTGATGGTATTCGTATGTTATCCACACCTTCTACATGTGTGCAGTTTATGCCGAAATCGAAAGACTTTAATATTGATATGATCGCGCCTGGCTATCGTCGCCTACAATTGAACCCTGATGGTAGTATTGAAACTGAGATGTCGCGAGTTGAGGGCATTGAGTTTGAAGTTGATTTATCCGTTAAAGGTTATTAATAGTATTAAATAAGGCTGTAAAATTTCATTATTATGATCCTTCCTAGCAATATCGCCTGTGTTTACTTACACGGGTTCTTAAGTTCTCCAAAGTCTAAAAAAGCCCAAGAATTAATTCAATTTTTTGCTGACCATCAAATTCAAAATCAGCTGTGTGTGCCGACCTTATCGTTTGAGCCCGCCGTTGCGATTCAGCAAGCACAAGAGGCTATTCATACACTGCAGCAGCAAGACGGCATTGATCAAGTGTTTGTCATGGGAAGCTCGCTAGGCGGTTTTTATGCAACTTACTTGGCGCAGCAAGAAAATATAAAAGCGGTACTGATTAATCCCGCGGTTCGTCCTTATGATTTGTTTGATAAATATCTTGGCCCGAATGAACACTTTTATGACGGTAAAACGTATTTGCTAGAAACGAAACATATCGAGCAGTTGCAAGCGATCGATGTCGAAGAACTTACAAGACCAAACGATCAGCTTTTATTATTGCAAACAGGGGATGAAACCTTGGACTATCGATGGGCAACCAAAAAGTACATTGATTGCCCTAGCTGGATCGAGCCTGGCGGTAACCATAGCTATGAAGGATTCATGGGAAAGCTAGCGTCTATATTTTATTTTGTTCAGCGCTAGCCGTTAAAAAAGTGGTTACTTAACCTTGAGGCGATTATTCATATCGCGGCTTTGGCGAATCAGCTCGTTGCCTTCTTTAGGCTGATGGGATTTGGCAAGACGGTCGTACAAAACGATATTGACCGTGGCCGCAAGATTTAAGCAGCCGTGAGTGGGAATATAAACCACGCTGTCCGCATTATTCACAACCTTCTGTTTTACGGTGCCATCTTCAGGACCAAAAATATAAAACGCATTGTCAGGATGTACAAAACTGGCTAACGACTCAGCATTTTCCGCCAGTTCTATTACCACAATCTTTGCATCTCTTGGGGCACTTTCTAATAAACAGCTTACGCCGGTGAGCGGAATATTTTTGCTCTGGCTTTGCGTATCCGTACAGAACGCAGCTGCACGGTCATAGCGCACGCCAGTATATAGAATACTATCAGCCTGAAAGCAGCCCGCAGCCCTTAAAACAGCGCCGACATTGGTTGGGCTTTTAGGGTTGCTAAGGCCTAGAGTAACGTTAAAGTGGCTCATGCAGTAGTGTGTCTCGTATCGATGCAATTAGTTAGTGAGAAGATTATTACGGGCATTATAATACATTTTCTAGATGATCGACGAATAACAAAAACTGCGTAAGTAGGGTGAGTAAAGATGTAAAAAACGGTTACTTAACCTCCTGATGTTGAGTCCGTATGCTAATCTTTATACAACTATCCGATTGGTGCGATAATGTAGATGTTGTTTAAGGAAAAGCTCAATCACTCATTAGCATACCTAATATTGGGTATGTTTATTATGCTGGTTTATCAGTATGTGATTTCTATTTCAGATCCGACGCAAAATGCTATTCAAAATGGACAGCAAGGCTTTGATGTGGAAGAGGCATTTCTCATTGATACGAGTGGGGAGCTGACGCTCGCTCAGTTGTTGTCTAATAAAGCATTGTTAGTTAAACAACCGCTTAGTGAAATACCTTGGAATTTTTCTTCGCAAGCCTATTGGATACATTTTGTAGTACATAATAATAATCAGCATGCCGTTGATATTGTCAGTCATTTCTCTAATCCGATGCTTGAGCAGTTGGCAATTTATCAAGTAATTAATAATAAGCTGGTGGACGAAAAAGAATTAGGCTGGCAGGTATCAGGCTTAGACAGGATGAGTCGAAGTATTCCATCGTATGACATTACCGTAGGAAAAGAGCAAACGATTGAATTATACATTCGTATTGCAACAGAGGGAATTGCTAACACTCCCATCGATTTATATACCAAAGATGACTTCTCTAATTTAGTGCGTTTTACATTCTTGATTTGGGGAAGCTTTGTCGGCATTTTAATTGCGATGGCTTTGTATAATCTAGTCTTATTTTTAGGATTAAAAGACAGTGTTTATTTATTATATATCGGCTATATCACTTCGGTATTGGTCATGCTGGGCGTTGTGATTGGTTTTGGTCATTATATTTTTCCTGAAAGCATTATTCGATTTCTTCGCGAGAATATCGTAGCGGCTAATGTGTCAGTGATGATTTTTACGTTATCTTTTGCTTTATCATTTTTTAATGCCTTTGAGAACAAAACGCGAACCGCTATTGTTTGTAGTGGTTATGTGATTTACCTCATTGCATTTTCTTTCATCAGCATGTTCTTACCAGAATATATAGCAGCTCCCATTTTTTTTGTGAGTATGGCCTTTCTTTATCCTGCCGCGTTTTTACTTATTGTTCAGCAATACAAAATTAATTATCAATGGGCAAGATTATACATTGTCTCTTGGATTCCACTTATTGTCGGCGGCACCCTCCAACCTATGGTTTTAACTGGAGTCATTGAAGATTCTTTTATAATTCATCATGCGCTCATGATAGGTGTATTATTTGAAATTGTTTTAATGGCCATGGCGCTCGCCAAGCGCATGCAATATAAAAAAGAACAAGCTTTATATAATGCAACGCATGAACCTGAAACTCGGTTGGCCAATACTTATCTATTAGAAGCTAAAATGAAAAAACTATTCGAACGTAATAGTAGTTTTGCCGTCTGTATTATTGAAATTTCTGATTTTTCAAATTTATTGCCTTACATAAGCAATACTGACAATAATGACCTTACGCTAATGGTCGCTCAGGCGATTGAAAGAAAACTTTATAATAAAAATAACTTTCTCATACTAGAATATGAGAAAAATAAAATAACAAAACTAGCAAGGATTAATGAGGGCGTTTTCGCTGTACTTGTTGAGATAACTTCTACAGCGTCAAAAGAACAAGATCGTTTAAAAATCCAACTTGATTTTTTACAAAGCGAAATGGAAAAAGGTGCACAACTTGGTAAGTTGTTTATTAATCTTTCAACCAATGTCGGTATTTCCTTACTTGAACATCAGAAAGAAATATTGGCGTCTGATATTATTAAACAGGCATATCAAGCACTGGAAAAAGGTAAGCGCGAAGGTATGGGTTTTGGAATTTATAAGCAAAAAGAAGCTTTTAATGTTGCCCAAAGATTAGCGCTAGCCTCTGATTTACAGCAGGCATTGCGAAGTAACGAATTAGAACTTTTTCATCAGCCTCAAATTGATATAAATAAAAAAATAGTAGATGGTTCAGAGGTATTGCTACGCTGGCAGCACCATGATTATGGGTTTATAGCTCCCGATGTATTTATCAAGTTAGCTGAAGACACCGGTATTATTAACGAGCTAACGCTGTGGGTTGTTGATCGAGCTTGTCGTGATTTAGAAAAGATCATTAGTTTGGGTTATAACGATTATAACGTGTCAGTTAATATCAGTGGTAAAGATATTTCAGAACCTCACTTTTTGACACATGTTAAAAAGGTGATTGGTCAATATGATATACCATTATCCAGCTTAACCTTTGAGTTAACAGAATCAGTGATGGTAAATGATTTTCATCATCTAAGCCAAATAATGAATGAACTTTCTTCAATGGGTATTCACGTCGCGATTGATGATTATGGAACAGGGTATTCATCATTATTATATATTTCTCAGCTGCCCTTTAATGAACTAAAAATCGATAAAAGTTTTGTTATGAACTTAGATACTTCTGAACGCGATTTAACCATTGTTAGAACGACAATAGAAATGGCAAAAAATTTAGGATTAAAGGTTGTTGCTGAAGGAATCGAATCGAAAGTGATTGAAGAAATATTAAAACGTCATGGCTGCCAAATAATGCAGGGTTACTACTATCAAAAACCTGTTGGCTTTAGAGAACACCTCGCATGGTTAGCTCGCTATCAAGTTGATTAAATAACCCCTCTATGTCGTAAGTACTCAGGAAGGCGTTACATCAGTTAAATATTAGGAAATTATTTTATTTTTGAGACACCAGCTAAGAAAGCAATAGCACCACCGATCATTCCTACCCAAGCTTTAATCGATATATCACCACTCAATGAACGGCTTAATTGAGAGCCAATAGCATCATAAATATTATATCCCCAGATTATCAAAGCAATACCTGTAACAATCAGTACGATACCTATAATTTTATTATTCATTCTTATTTTCCATATTTATAAAATACGTGATGTATAACATCACGTATTACTTAGCTACTGACTTTCAATGAGTGGAATACGATCTGTATTCTGTGACGCCGATAATTCAATCAATTCAATCATCTTCGTTTGAATCGCAAGTAAGTTTCGAGATTCTACAGCTTCTTCTAATGGGTGATTAATAGGCAAGCCATAGCTACGAAAACCCTTGCGAGTAGGAATAGACATCGACATCGGAATTCCTTGTGCGACGCCACCCCCAATTAACTCAATGGCTCGAGCACTGGTTAAGACTTTTTTAGGATCACGTATTGGCTGAAAAATAATGCCATCTTCATCTGAACGTAACAAAATACCAGAGCGATCAGGTCGCCAGTTATCGTCTAGCTGTGCCATGAAGCGCCATGCACAATGCCAGTCTTGGCATACAGAAGGTCTTTTTGTGTAGATTTTACAGCCCCCTTTTTCGATCAAGTTTGAACAGACTTGATCGGCAGGCTTTTTAAAATTTACATCGTCAATCAGAAGAACAACACAGCACGCTGTACATTCGCCACATTCTCGACCAGGCACTAAATGCGATTCGTTTTCTTTACTCAATTTTTTTACCTAACGTCTAATTAAGGCATGCGTAGCGTATTTTTTAGCTACTTCAGCCACTCTTCTATTTCCTTTCTATCAGGCATAGATCCCGAGTGTACCAATTGGTTGTTTATAACAACGGCTGGCGTACTCATTACACCGTATTCTAACATGACTTCGGGACGGGTCTCCTTAACGACGTGTACTTGAATTCCACCATCATTGGCAACCGCTTGAATAAGTTCAGCAGTCTTCGTACATTTTTTACATCCACTGCCAAGTACTTTGATTTCTTTCATGAATCTTCCTTATGATACATAGAGTATATTAATTACCCACCCGACGAGAGTGAATGACATTAACAACAGCATAAAAATAATAGCCAGTAGCTTCCAAGTCATTACCTGTTTTAATAATATAAACTCAGGGAAGCTCGCAGCAACCGTACTCATGCAAAATGCCAGTGTTGTGCCGAGCGGAAGGCCCTTCACAATTAAGCTTTCCATAATAGGGATAATACCCGTGGCATTTGAATAGAGAGGGATTCCTGCTAACACAGCCATCGGCACAGACCACCACTGCCCGTTTCCTAGGTTTTCTTGAAACCATGTGTCGGGCACAAAGCCATGCAAGGCAGCGCCTAACCCGACACCAATAAAGACCCACTTCCAAACCCGCCCCAGAATATCCAGCAGCTCTTCTTTGGCGAAGTTGTGTCGTTCTTTAAATGAAAGCTTAGTTTTGGTGCTGTTATCATCATTAGAAAGTTTTGCTGTTTGATAGGCCTTGAGCGCGAAAGGTTGCAGAAGCTTCTCTGCACGGATGAAGTCAAGAAAAATGCCCCCCGCGATCCCTACGGACATACCTACCAAGACATAAATAAGGGTTATTTCCCATCCCACCAAGCTCAACAACAGTAAAACGGCTACTTCATTAATGAGGGGGGAGGTTAAAAGAAATGACATGGTAATGCCGACGGGTATACCTGCAGAGGTGAAACCAAGAAAAATCGGTATGCTAGAGCAAGAGCAAAAGGGGGTTATTGCCCCGAAAGTCGACCCCATCAAATAGCCAAAAAATTTATTGTTTTTGGCTAAATAGCCACGCACCCTCTCAATATTGAGTGAAGCGCGAATCAGAGCAATAATGTAAATCATCAAAACAAGTAGAAAGAAGATCTTTGTTGTATCTTCGATGAAGAATTGAACGGCTCCCCCCAGTTTAGAGCCTGGCACCAAGCCAAATACAGAGTAAGTCAGCCAATTAGCGAATGTTGTAAAAATGGATAACATAAAACTTCTCTGTCTCTATGGCCTCTTGTGTATCCACTCTATAAGTATTGCTCATAGGCATCAATCTTGTTTCTCAGTCTTTTCGCCAGAAACTGACTTGCCTCACCTAATTGACTTAATATAAGGCGAGCCTCACGTTGATACTGGGAAATTTTATCTTTATTCCAGTGCTTTGGGGGTGCCTGTAAATTGGTGATGCGATCGCATAACTTAACCATCCATACTTCGATAGGTTGATCTTTTATTCTATTGATACTGTCTTGCATCTGATCGTGTTTGGAAGGCAGTTCGCTATTTTTAGTGAGCGCTAAAACACCCTCGGCAACGTCAATGGAAAACGTATTTTTTATGATGTTAAATGTCGTGGAAGTATCTTCAATTGAGTCATGCAGCAGTGCACATAAAACAAGAAGATTAGGTTGCTTGATACCCTCATTGGCTATCGTGGCGCTTGCTTCCATTGCGACAAGTCCAAGGTGGTTAATATAGGGGATCTTGCTTCCTGGTAGCGTTTGGCCATTATGAATAGCGGATGCAAAGTTCCACGCTTCTAGATATTTATCTTGGTCCCAGCTGTTCATGATGAATCAATAACCTTTAATAATGAAGTGCTCGTTAGGCCAACAATTGTACGCATTTGAGGGCTAAGTTTTAAAGTATTTAATGTGCTCTAATACTTGCTGGATTACTTGGTTCATCTCTACACTGTAGCTGACTTTTCTTATCGGCATCGCTGCCCGCGAGTTTAATGGTCTTAGCATATTTCTGATGGCATTAATGCTGCTATTAAGAGCGGTACCTAAATAGTCTGACTCTTAATTTTTCAACGGTA
>Ga0209305_1000869_pt1 | contig 20685 bp, 33 predicted proteins | sample COGITO_mtgs_1103_FD_184792 | JGI IMG/M metagenome (GOLD analysis project Ga0209305, IMG submission 184792) | Pelagic marine microbial communities from North Sea - COGITO_mtgs_110321 (SPAdes) (version 2) | ecosystem: Environmental > Aquatic > Marine > Epipelagic ...
ACCCTAAACCGATAATAAGACATGACAACCTATCTAACATCACTCACAATAGCCTTTTTTGCCTCAACGGTAATCTTAGCACTAATCAACTACAAACTCGTCAGAAGCCTTAAAAGAGCAGAAGACGAAGCACAATATTGGGTTGAGGTGTGCATAAAAATTAACAAAGCAAATAAAAACGAATCCTCAGAAGAAGAATACGAACAATTCATATAACAGACTAACTGTTAATTAGTTAACTACCACAGGCAATACATTCCGTATCCTCAACAGAGCAGACAACTCCCTTCTGATTCATCTTCAATTTATGGATTTCATCTTTAATTTCCATATCTATCATCATATCACCCGTTAAAGAGTTTTCCAACTCACTTATTCTATCCTTAATTAAATTATTATTCATCCCACAAAAATAAATCATCCGCTTCTTGAAGACAAACAAATTCTTTCAAAATACACGAAAAAAATTTTGGTATTTGGGAATTAAAAAACCGATTTGGGAGAAAAATGAGTATAGTGGTACCCACCCCTTAAAATCGATAAATCGCCGTCTAAACCACCGTAATAGGGTAGGAGAGGGGTTATGTTAACATAATGTATATTATATAACAAGTGATTAAATCTGTCCGGTAATAGATTAACTGTTTGATATCGTTTCCTTTTGTATTTATTTCTGTTGGTGCCTGTTACCAAATCAATCAATTTACAATCAAATCTAATCAATCAAAACAAACCATAAACAAACAAATCAAATCTAATGCTAGTTACATAGCTTCTAATCAAATCAATTTAATTAGTGGTGTAATCATACCAACAAATATTTAAATGGCTTAAATCAATTAACCATGGTATCTCCTCACAATAGGGCATAAAAAAAGCCATCGTTTAAGATGGCTTAATTAATTGGTTTATTTATTAATAGGTTATTATAGGCAATCCATGATAAACACTATAATTATTTTTAAGCTTATTAAAATAGTTATGCGAACAAGTAAAAATATTTATATTTATCATGTCCGGTATATGATGAAAGGTTTTTGCGTGGATTACATACCAATCATAACCATACTTGATTTTTGTAATCTTTACGTTATCATCTGTAAAGCATTGTTTTGCATTCTTAATATAATGTTTCATATGTTTATAATTAAAGTTTGTTAATGAATGTTAGTAAAATTATTACGTCGTTTGTGTCCATCTCACTTAATATAATTGGTTCTCTTTCATCCTCTTTTGATTTGTTAGTTGTCCGTTTATATTCTTTTATTTCAATCCAATGTTTCAGTGGATCATCACTAAATGAGGAACCCTTAAATATTTCTATTTGAACGGATCCAAAGCGAACAGTATTAATAATTTTAATAGCCTTTAGATTATCACCGGAAAGGTTTTTGATTGGCTCAAATGTCAATTTAAAATCTATTCCAATGTTTGAATTATCAAAATCAATTGTTTGCGGTTCATTCTCATTGTCTTCCTTTATTGTTTTGTCATCTTTTGATTTAGTAAATATCAAATAAAACAGGAACAATAGAACGAAAAAAGAAAACACACGTATAATTTCTATTGACTCAATCATAATTAATGCATTATTAAGCCAACCTTATTTGATTTGTTATACCACTTTGTAGCATATAAATCATATTCACTAGCATTAACGTAATCAGCGTTAATCAACTCTTTTAATGAATTAAATATATCAGCATGTCGTTCACTTACCTTGTTTAGTTTATTATCAAGTTTTGAACCCGTGCTGAATGCCACGTCGAAATTATCCGGCAAAGTTATGTTTCTAAAAAAATCATGACTCTTTGAATATGCATAAAAGCGAATGTGTGGTAATGCTTTTGCAATCGTTACCCATTTGTCAAGGTAAGCCGGACTGTAAAAATCGCCACTATCATGAACACGTACATAGATTTGCTTTTTCGTTCGCTTTCCGTTCAGCTCGTTTATAATACGTTCAATAAAGTTGTCTTCTTTTGTGGCTTCATAACGAACTGTTAGCGCTTTTTGTATCCAATTGTAAGCGCCCTTTTGAGCATAACAAAACCACCCGCAGCCTATCTTAATACCGTTAACAATCTTTTTAATGGCAAAAGGACAGGTAATTCTACCGGTTAATTTATCATTAAATGCCGGTATACTAAAGTTGTATATTTTGACATCAAAGTATTCTGATGTCTTTTTTAATTTACTGTTGCTATCGCCTAGTAATTTTTTTAATCCTTTCATAATCTTTGTTTTTTATTGTTGTAAATAGTATAAAATTCATCGTATAAATCATATATTTCCTCTTCTAATGATTTAATGCAATCTATTTTTGAATGTGCTAAGTAATAATGTCTATTATGCAAAGCCGGTAGTATTGATTGTTGCTCGATGTCAATTTCTTCTCTTAATTGATCAATTTTACTTAATACAACCTTCATGTCATTATATGTTAGATTATTTTTCATGAGAATGAGCCGTTAAGTGAACCGTAAATTAAAGCGGTTACAAGCGTTAATATTAACGCTGAACCAATGACAAAAGTTATAACGTTAATTATCGTTTCTGCTTTGTTTGAAGTAATTAATAAATGTTTCATATGGTGTAAATTATGTTTAAAATTATGTTTAATAACAGGGTAAATTAATACCCTGTTTTCACGCAATTAGCGATCATCAGTTAAACTGTTATCAACGTTCTTTTATTGTCATTCATATACTTATTTATGATAGAATAGGTTTGCGCATTTAAACGAGCGCCGGCGCCATTCATTACATTTGATACACGTTCTGTTTTATTATTGTTTACTTGAATGTGATTAGTGTAATATGTCACCGAGTTAAACAAACCCCATAATGTCGCGCCCTTTTCGTTCAATTCTTTAGCGCATACTTTATCAAACGTTAACATTTGATTCTGTTTGCGGGTTGATATGTTTTTAATATCATCATCTCGTTTCACTTTGAACATATTCTCAATAACCATTGAAACAATGTTTTTATCTAGGTTCACCTCGTTCATTTTGTCAAATGTATTAATGATATTCTTTTCGCGTTCTAATTGCAGTTTAAAGTTTTCGACGGCTAATTTCAAGCGCGCTTCTGCATTACTTGTGTGTCTAAACGTGTCCAACTCTTTTGACATTGCATGGAATTGATTATCACAAATGACAACAGTATTAGAGGCGCCAAATGAAACCGAGCCGCTGCCATCATGACTATTCAAACACGTTATAAAGCGTTTAATCTTATGCTCATTAATGACGTGATCCGGCAAGCTATTCTGATAGTATACCTTTGCGCCACCTTTAAACGAACCGCCTTTAATATCGCCGCCAAACTCACTTTTTATCTTTACGATAATTTCGGCTAAATCTTTATTTTGTATTGCCGTGTATCTGTCGCCTACCGTTCCCAACCATGTGCCTGTATCATTGCGAAACATTCCAAAAGAGTTTGTTTCCATCGTTTCAAAGTTCTCACCATTCAAAGCATATAGCGGTAATTTGTTAACCGTGTAATTTGTGCCGGTTGTCTCTAATAAATTGAAAGTATCATTATTTAAATTGTTCATCTTGTTTTTATTTATGTTTAAAATTGATTTACTAATAATTTTAGTAATTGCTAATTGTGTTAGTAATGTGGCAATATTGCCGTTATCAGATAGCAATTATATATAGACGAACTATTAAAAACAAATAACCGTTAGTTTATTTTTATAATAACTTATTGATACGTTCCAATATATAGAACCGCGCGAATAATCAATAAAACAATCAAATCAAAACAATTTTTAAATTAATTTGATAAAAATATTTTTTTACTAAAATTATTAGATTTTACTAAAAATCTTGGGAATCTAGATTTTTCTGTGGCAGAAAATTTGGTCTGATTGAATTTGGTCTGAAGCAAAACCAAATTTGCTCTAAGCGTTTCAGTTTGGACTGAAGTTTATTTTATTTTAATAAAAATAAATAATAAAAAAAAAATAAAAATTAATTTTAAATTTTAATAAAAAAAAAAGAGTAAAAAATAACTTAAATAAAAATTATAAAGATTATTAGATACTCTTTACAGGAATTGACTAGGATTCCTAACCTTAATTATTGTTGTGATTACATCCGGATGTCGCGTGACATCTATGTGAAGGAAACCTATTTGGATCATTATAGTTATATATAACAACCTTATTGGGATTCTTCTGAGTTATCACCATTGTTGAGTTAGTGTTCTGCGCTTGATTTATCACAGAATAATTCATGTAATTACGATTGGAGGTACCATCAGTTAATGTCATGTATGAACATCCATTTGTAATTAGGATAAATAATATCCCTACTATAAACTTAACCACCCTATCTACCACCATATCCATGTTATTAAAATTTAATAATATTAGTACAATCTAAATTCATTGGATGAGGAATGCCATACGTCATTGTATATCTACCATACTTAATCCAACAAGGAAGAGAAGATAGATGCTCTATATGCTTATTATACACCTTATCATGATCATATCCGTAAACACCATTTGATGTTCTGCAAAACATAATCAATTCTTTTCCATATCTTTTCTGATCCAATAAAAAATAGTTTCTAATCATTTTTTAAAGTATTTATGTATCTCTTCTAACTCATCATTCGCATCAGCTAGGTTTCTAATAGCATCTATTGCGTTGTTGTAAAAATCATCAGTTGAGTGATCACCAATTCCTACAGGATGTTTTGTCATTAGATCCAACGTTAAAATTGCCTTGCTTTTTTTTGATAATGAATTATGTAAAAGCATATCGTAAAGTTTATTCTTCATTTTGCTCATTTTCTTCTTCTTCTTTTAATCTTTGTTCTTTAATCTTTTTATATTTTGCCCTAGACTTGGATTCTCTTGAGGAACACCAATCTTCTACCTTAGTAGAAAAGAACCAATCGTTATCAACAGTAATAGCTTTATTAAAATCACCTTGAATTATCTTATTAATGTTTCTTGATGATGGTTCATCACTTTTATTTTTATTCCTTTCCCTATAAACCCTGTTATAGTTTTGGTTTCTGCACTTTATTGAACAGTATTTCCTAAGTCTACCAATTATTCCTTCTTGCTCTTTCTTCTCAAAAGACTTATTACAATTCACACAAATCATTTAGTCTTCGGTTTGGGATTAGGGTTAATAGCTTCAAACAATCCTTTTAATACATCTTCGTCCATATTTATTCTGTTTTTGATTAATAATACTCAAATCTAAAACCCATGCCGGACAAATCCAAAATTATCTTTAAAAATATTATATTTTGATTTATAATCCTTTTTTACTGAAAAATGATTAATACCCTCAACTGCCTCAATGGGTAGCACATACCAAGAATTAAATATTTTAAAATAAATAGCAAACCAATCCACCTCATCTTTTGTGTAATCAATTTTAACATGACATTGATTGTCTTTCTTTTTTAGATACTCTGTAGACTTCACTTGGACACGATGTAAGACATTATCTACATCAATGATTAAATCATACCTTGTGTAATGTGAAAATGGCTTAGAAACGATGTATCCCTTCTCCATGCAATGTGTAGCGAATAAAGACTCAGAATACTCTCCTAATTTCATAATATATTTAGTCTAGATTCATTCTCCTTGTCAATAATATAAGTATCCCGAACATACTCACCCAACTCTTTACCCAACTCTGCTCTTAAATGTTTATCTAAGATTAACTCTTTCATTGAATTAACCCACTCATCGCTATTACTACATAAATCAATATTAGCCTCTGTCCTATTGTATGTTATTATGTCGGTACCAATAAATGGGGTATATTTTGCTCCGGCTTCTATTATTTTTAATTCACTCTTACATCTGTTGAAATCATTGTCAACTACAGATGCAATTGAAACATCCATTTCATCATAAAATGAAGCATATTCAGAAACGTGTTTTCCTCCATCAAGGTGAAGATTATTAAACCTACCCTGTACTGTCATTACCTTTATCTGATGTTTCCAAACCTTCTTGCCTACATCAGTTACACTATCAACACCAAATAAATTAAACACAACATTCTTCCTTAAAAAGCTATTAGTATTAATCCTTCGTATTGGGGTTTGTAGTGGATCCAAATCTTTATAATGAGTTGTACTACCGGCATAACCAATAACAACTTTGTCTTTATTTCTAGATTTACCCTTAACCTCACTCCATTGTAATTCATCATCGTAATCAATAGCGTTTCTAGCAATTACTGTTGGGGTATTTGGAACGAGACTTTCTATTTTAGATTTAAGATACTCTGTTGATGTCCAAATGTAATCAGCCATTGCGAGGTTAGCCACAATACTACCCTTCCATGTATCATAGTCCACATCATCCCTCCAAACAATTGGATGGTAATCGGGAAGAACCCAATAGTCATCTATGTCCATGATTATTTTAATTCCCTTATCTTTAAACTTATCTATAATTTCTAAGTCATGATAATTATAACCCAATCCCCTGTTAAAGACTAGGTAGTCATATTTGGACGAATCAATATTAGATTCATGATATGTATTTATCATATCAACTGAATGCCCTCTTTCTTTTAGCTTTTCAAATGGCTTTACCAATCTATGGTAGCTAACACCACTTGATTGAGATTTAACTATTACTAAGAATCGCATAAGATACTAATATAATAAGTGATGAAACTGTTATAAGAAATGATGCTAGAACAAGAAATGCTCTAAACATATTATGAAGTTCTGTTTTACCGAACCTCAAAAGAAATTTTTAAATGAATACTGAGACATTAATGATTTCTTCATTATAAATGCCTTTTTGGGTTCCTTGTCCCCCTTTGGTTGCACTTCAATCCAATTGCTAGATGAAAGTATTATTAGTTGTTTTAGCTTCTCTAACTCAATCCAATAAAACCTATGTCCATCATAAAAAACCCACCAATCAGCCTTACTAGAAAGCAATCCGGATGGTTTCCCGCTCATGTATAATTCAATGAAGAAGTTTCCTGTATCGTTACTTCTAACATCGTATTTAACCTCAACGCTTTTGCTTATTTCGGGAATCCAAATATCGTAATCAGAAAACTTTTTAGGAATCCGAACCGCACATTCATATTTTGTCCTAATGTATTCTAATACTACTTGTTCACCCTCATGTCCAAACTCTAAATCTTGACTAAACGTATCTTGTGAATCCTTCATTTGCTATATATTTTTTTAATAATTTATACGGGAACATATCACCGCATTCGTTTATCACGTTTTCTATATTATACTCTGAACACCAATCCCTACAAAGCCAAGCTATAGCATCAAGCTGAGAGGCTAGGAGCCAATCAGTAGTTGATACAACATTTCTCAAACTATCTACCTTATCCGAATCATACTTATGCTTCACAAGCACCTTAATAATTAAATGACTATCATCATCCTCGGATATCATCTTATCATTTAGTCCAAACTCAATCATACCATTTAGATGAATATATGCGTGAGCAATTTTAGTCTGAGCATAACTTTCACTATCAGCCTTTATCTTAATGCCATCAGTAAATACTCTTGGAATGTGTTTGCAATCAAATTTAACTGATGTAAGTTTTGGCTTGTAAATTGGAAGTTTAATCATTTCTTAAAATCTCATCTATTTGATCCTCAATAAAAGTATAAGATAACTGATCATTGTAGTTAATCAAGCAATTAATTAGAATAATCATTGCTTCTTTTTTATCCATCCCCATCAAAACCTTAACTTGAGAATCATTTTCATAGAATGATAACATTTCCTCTAACATTTCAACATTTATTTCAAATGGATTTTTCATACTTGGTTAGTTTAGATTTTACTTTAGTCCAATATTTAATTGTAGATTTCTTTTTATAACCGTAAGTACCACCATTCCAATTCCTTGCAATAATTTCCGAATCAGAATCATTATGATGAAATTCCTTCCATATGTAATACATCTCTATTGATTTGGTGGCACTCCACCTATCCGAATACACATAACGTACTTTACTGCGTTGTTTTTTGAGTATTCTATTTATCTCATCTACCATAACCTCACGAATTTGGAGTAACCCGATACTAGGGGTTTTCATATGCTTATCTCCTACTGCTAAAGAATCTCCATTGGATTCAACAAGTATAATGCTCTGTAGTAATGTATCAATTGATAAATCTTGATAGTCTATAGAGTAATAAGTTTCGTAGGGAATGTTCTCTATTGTTGCGTTTGGTGCTACTATAGCACTAAATAACGCTATTATTGATAATATTGTTTTCATGTTAAAATAGTTCTTCTTTGAATTTACTATTCTTCATTGCTTCGTCAAAGATATCAATTCCATCTAAGAAATACCTATTCTTGCTCAGATTGTACTGCAACCTAAGATATCCCTTCTTAAAGACATCAAAATCTTTTACCTTTTGTGTTTTAACAATAACGGTTTTATCTTCTTCATCAGTTTTCTGATAAGGGCGCCAAACAGAACTAACTGTATCGGATCCATCAGCTATATTACCACCCCCTTTTTGCTTATACATATCGGGTTCGGGATAATTACCGGTTTCATCAATTGTCGGAGTTGTTTGATGATATACTATATGATGACTAACATTAAAACTCTTAGAAAATACCTCCTGTCTCTTGATGAATGATGTTAAATACTGTAAATCATTTACTCCATTAGGTTTACTAACCTTTAAAAATGGATCAATAACTGTAATATTAACCTTATGTAGCTTAATTAGATTCTTGAATTGAGCCTCAATGCTTTCAATATCATGGTTTGAAGGGTAAACGTAAAACAATCTGTCATTAAATTGCTCTATCATTTTCTCACATTTTAGTCTAGTCGAATATTTCGGATCACAACCCAACATTGTTTTTACCCAATCCTTAACAAATTTGTTCCGAGGATAGTTTTCGGGAGAAAATACGGCAACCTTGGCTTCCGGATCTCGTAACAGTTTTATAAGTATCATGAAATACAACCAAGATGATTTACCCTCGTTTGAATACCCTGTCCATGAATGCACCCAACCCTTCTTCCATTTAAATATTCTATCATATTTATCAACAAAAGTTGTCTGAGCATTATTACCCTTGTTTATCCAATCCCAAAAATCAGCCTTATCATCATTAACTCCATCTGACTCTGCTAATGAATTACTTTCGACATATTCTACAATGTTTTTCTTCATTGTTCTAATATGCATTACAACATCCTTCTTTACTTCTTTGGATATGTTTGTCTTAATCACCACCAAATCATGGAGATGATCAATGTTTTCTAAGAACGAATCAATCATTTGCTGCGATGGTTACTTTCCTATACTCACTAAGTACTGCTTTTTTATACAATGACTTGTAATTGCAATAATGAGAGGGTAAATGAACGTTTGTTAATTTCATCCAATCCCTTCTTATCATGTGATAAGTCTCCTCAATTCCATCAAACTCACTCCTCTTATTTAGAAGTAATTCCATGAATACTATTATCTGCATTCTAGCAGCTTTTTTATTTATTTGGTGTGATATTTTAGTCATATATGTATTTTTTTACCTTCTCTAAATCCTTCTTGTCCGTAATCTTAATGCTTTCTTCCGAATTAACAAAGATTTGTTTACAATTCGTTATTTTATTAATTGCAAATATTTCGTTACCCTTCAAAACTAAGTTTACGAATTTGTCCTCTTTAAAATGTTTAAAGTAATGGTGAATTAGTTTAAGTGTCATGTGTTTTCTTTTTATGGCAAACCTTGCATAAGACTTGCAATCCTTCTTTCTCCACAAACAATCGTTCGCAGAATAATGATAAATCTTTAAATGATTTTAATGTACCACAGGGAATGATATGATCAATGTCAACTTCCTTTCTAAGGAACCAATCTTTACAATCAGCACATTGATATTCCCATTTTGCCCTACTCTTTTTAGTAATGGCTCTCCTGTTATCTTTAGCCACTTCATTGTGTGGCTTCCATCCCCTCATATAACGCATTCTAAGCAATGATCTAATCCAACCAAAGAATGCTGCCTCAGTCATTGAGTTATTGTTCCTAGTCTTCTTAGAACGCTTCACTTAATGACTCTAAAGAACAACTCTATTGATATATTCCTGTAGAATGAATCGTAATGGATTGATAATAATGATTTGTAATTTATTTTGATAAAATCAAAGCCGTAGCAATCTTTATCTTTTATGTATGTTGTTAATAAATCTATTGTCATGGTTTTTTAAATTTTATGTTAATTCCGTATTGTCTCAATTCCTTAATCATATGATTTTTACCTATCATAGAACGCATAGCGTGTCCAATGGTTATTGATGGACTTACTGAACTTGTGTAATATCCATTCCTGTTATTCATACCATTATACCCTTCACCACCATCACATCCCACTAACCTTATCTCCTTAACACCTAAGTAAACAAATACACCTATTGCCCTACAAACAGTATCACCACAAGTAATAACAGTATTATCTATAGGTTTATGCATTAAGGATGTGTCGGGAATAATCTTATGCCCTGTGTCACCTAAACTATCATATATGTAAGCACTTGATTCATCTACCTCATTTAATCCTTTAGACTTAATGGTAGAATCATACCTACTAACGAATAAATCTAAATGACTGTGGTTACTCTGAATGTCTTTTATATGTGTTCTATGAGAAACAACTATAGCATCCAAATGACTATCAAACTTATAAGCCATATTTACGCCAACAGTAAACTTCCTATCCCAATGATTTTTAGGATAATAATCTAATGAGGCACCACTACCAAATATATATACTACTTTAGGTAGCTTACGCTTATAGTCTGATAATAACATTATACTCTTTCTACTAATTCGTATCCAATAGACTTCTCGCCACTCTTAATCTTATTAATGGCTATATCCATTTTGCGTCTTCCTCTGTTGATTGACTCTTCAGACAATCCAAAGACTTGACACGTGTACGGATATGTCTTTTCGATAGCAATAAAATAAAAATCAGCGGGATTAATCCCAAGAACATCCGCATAAAAAACCGCTTGTAAATCATATCCATATTTTAAAATATCAAATTTAAATGTACTACAATCTCCTGTTGTTTTAAAATCAACAACGTGTAGTATTTCCCCGTTATGGCTATAATGCTTGTCGGGACGGATCCGAAAATCTAAACCGTCTCTCTTAGCATAAAAGCTATGCTCTGAATGAGCATCATAATTATCCTCTAAACTCCTGTAAAATTCATTTGAGTTTAGGTTATCATACATTTTATTTAGTCTAACAGAATCACCCTTTGTTAAAGCATTTGGGTTATCCTTTATAAACTCTTTGTATAATTTAGTTCGTTTATTGGAACAATCATCCGGAATAACAGAATACATCTTATTGAACTCTTTTGTCCCTAATTCACATATATCGTGAAATTGTGTTCCAAACGTTAAGGCATCATTTGGTTCTAGAGGTATTTTTGCTCTATTAACCGAATGCTTATATACACCCTTCAGAAAGGACGAAGAAATAATCTCCGTCCCAACTGAATGATATAGGTTATTAGATAGGTTAGGCAGTTGCTTTACTATCTCAAACATTAAAATGGGGGGTTATTGTCATTGACAAACTTCTTGCCATTCCCGACATAAACAACCGTCTCACCCTTCTTCTTATTACCGTGAGAAACAGAAATTGCTTTCCAATTCTCATTATCATCAGTATGATCAACGTCATCGTTAACCCAAATTGCAACATCAAGGTTTTTACCCTTCCATGCTTTATCCTTTAAGGCTTCTAAAGCCTCTAGGTTTAATTTTACTAAATATAAATCAGCCATAATTATAGAACTATTTTGTTTTTATTTAAAATATTTAATTGAACTTCATCTAAGGTATATTTCCTTAAATACTCTTTTACCTCTTTTGGTTTAGACTTATAGGCATTTACTGCATTCATAAATAAATCTTGAGATAATTTACTGCCTTGTTTTACAATTTTCGCAGAAGTGCCATCATCATCCTCCTCAGACTGTAAGCCGAGAAGACTACTCAACGTGTATCTACGCAAATATGTTACGGCTCCTCCTAACTTCTGTATATCAGCTAAGTCGGGTAATTTCATACCCGCAACAACATACTCACCACTATCAACACAAACTATTCTAGTGTAAACCAATGATTCCTCAATGGGTTGTAATAGCAGTAGCCTATGCTTTTGGAATAGGGGTTGTAATTGCTTTATTAATGAATTAATATCAAAATATTTACTCTTATAAAAAGGATTCTTAGCATCCTTGCTAATGGCACCTATTTCATTCTGAAGAGCAAATAACTTTTCATTTATTGATTTGTTCATTCTTTCTTGTTTAGTGAAACATTTATTTAACTGTACAATGCTAAATAAAGATTTCTACAAATCCAAAAAAAAATTAAGTTAAAGTTTCTGTTTGAGTAATATTGTTATCTCCAATCCACTTTATTGTTTTGGTTAATGAAGATTGCCAATCTGTTCCTGTGTTATCCATTAAATCATCACCACTAAAACTTGTCCTAGCCATTTTTAAATCCATTGTCACGTTCATTGGGAAAAATCTTCCTTGACTACCGTTTAGTGTTTCAACGGTACCATTAACTATTGGCATTAATTTATCACCATATTTGTAATTACCGTAATGTGTTGTGTCTAATCTCCTAACAGAAATTCTATACAATTCCATATAACAAGCAGCTAGTAAGTGTTGAATTGTTGCGTTCTCAACTCCTTTTCCGGTTAAGCCTCTTCGATCACGAAAAGTGTCCCAACTACTCTTAGCAGTAGATCCACCCGAAGCATCAAAAGTTATGTATCTATTAGAACCAACATTAAATAAACTAGAACCAATCTTTACCTCTTTAGTAAATCTATTACTATAATTACCCGACTGAGTTAATATGTATTCTTGCTTTTTTGGAACAAATTTGTTTTCACTAATAAGTGGTAGTAATTTAATTCCCGAATAACTAACATCATATGTATCCGTATATGGCTTACTTTTTGCGTCACCGTTAGTATCAAATGATTTAGCAGAACCAAATATATGCATATATAATTTTAACTCACTTATGCTATTATTCCAATTTTCAGTTCCTGTTATACTGTAATCTACCCATTGATTTATACTTGTTCCTTTAATTTTACTAGATAAAAAATCTTGACTACTGCAATCAAATTGCTTTCTGAAAGTATCCGCACCAATATCATTATCACCTACCGTTGGGAGTGTAGTTCCTATATTTCCCCCCTCTTTTGGTGTCCAAGTAGTATTTATACTATCAAAATCAGAATAAATAAAATTTCTTGTTGTTTCTGAAAGCTGATTAGCACTACTTGCCCATATTTGCCTTGTCCATACATCGTTAGGGGTTGGCCCATTATAACCCTGTACCATCCACATAAATTTATGAGGAAATGTATAAGGAGAGCCGGTAACAACATCAAAAAAAACTTCATAATCAGCCTCAATTAATCCTCCCGATGGGAAATTCTCAAGCCAACCAAAAGCACCATTGGCATCGTCACCAAATGAATAAGGCTGAGTATTTGGGGTTTGAGCCGGAGTAGTATAAGTATTGCTCTCAAACCACGGTTGTTTATTTTCAGTTATTCTAACCTTCCATGAAACATCAATAGCATTTTGCTCTAAATAAACAAATAAACCTTGAATAGACAATGGTTGTGTACCGGCATATATAAACGCTTCTGCATTCATTCTCAAGATTCTTTTATTAATCATTGAGGTTTCAAATGTTTTTACTGTACCAAATCCATACTCCTTTGTAACACCCCCATCAACATAAGACAATCTTGGACTGAAGGATAAGAAATAAGCCTCATCACCAATTAAATTTCTACCCAATGGACGAGACTTTACTTCTGCCCTTAGTCCGGTTATTCTCGAACTATCAACAGTACAATCATGAGAAACAGGATAAGATAATGATGGATCGCAATAATCCATATTTACCCCACTAGCACTTAAATCAGCTTCAATAAATGATTTCGGTAAATTTTTAGATTCACTTAATGCTTCATTTTTTCTTAATACAACCGCCTCCTGTATGTTAGTTCCACTTGGCTCCCATTCAGTAAACAAATATGTACCCGATGGATCATCAGCACCTAAATCCCTTACTGAATCAATGGTTGTGCTAGTCACCATGTTGTGATCAAACTCATGCTCTACAATAACCTCTTTTAAAGGATACTGAACAGTCATGGTTGAACCCGAATCTACTTGGAATAAATTTATGTTCTTTGATACATCTTCAGAACTAGTGTATGTTTGTGTAGTTGTTATGTAATTTGTTTCTGTTGTGCTGCCGGTAATCCAATCACTTCTCTTGATAAGAATAGGAATCGGTGAAAGAGTAAAATCAGAAATTTTAATCACACACCAATCACCATCTCTTTGATAAATTGTTGCCCCAAGTGATTTTAAAACCATCTGTAAAACCTCTTCCATATTCATGGAATTGGACTCTCCGTTCAGAAATGTTTGATGATGAACTCTTGCTCTTACAGGAAATAGAGTTGGAATTGTTGGATACGATGAGTTGCTGATATTTATGCAATAAAAAACATCATTTAAAACTCCCGTATTATAGATGCATTTCTCAACAACATCTACTATATTATGGTAACCAAATCTATCATTAAACAAATTAGATGTTGCTTGGAATACTTCCGGATCATCAAAGTAAGGTATATTTTTCAATAGATGTAATCCATCATATGCTCTTAATGATATGGGATAAGGAGGTGATGCAAATGGTTCTGAAAATAATTGTGAACCTATCCAACCTTGCCAAAACAAAACATTATTTTTTTTAAGCGTTACTTTAAATGCATCGTTTTCTGCTGCAAACAACTCAGAAAAATCATCAGATAAACTCTCCTTATAAAAAGAAATATCTAAATAACTTGCCCTAAATGGAGATAAAATGTCATCATCAACTAAGTTGTAATTAAGCCGTATAGGACTCCCTGTTCCTTTTAATGTCACCTCTTGATCAAATAAAATAAATTTACTAGCAGTAAACTGTACTCCCAATAACTGAACTTGAGTAAGTCCCGTTGTGGTATTAGTTAATCCTCCGGTTTCACCTACATATGCATTACCTAATGAAATTAATAAATCATCAACATAGCCTTTAATCAACACATTGCCCCCCGAACTTTGAGGCATATCAGCGTATATCACACCTTGAGCGGGCATTGATGTCGGATCATTTGCTTTTGATCTGTATATTACTCCCGCTTCAATATAAACAGGAGTACCCTTATAAAGCAATCCTTGATTTAGATTATAACCACTTACATAAACATTATCAGTTGTGCTTAAATTTTCTGTTTCATATTTTTTAAATATTTCAAGTTTATAATCATTATACTCTCCCGAAATAATATCATCAAACTCTAATGTGTATTTTTTACCGTATATAGCCATATTTTATCCTCCTATTGATCCTTGGAATCTGTTTGTTCTATTAAGTGCCGTAACTAAATCATTACCGGCTAATCTAAATACTTGTTCTCCCTGTATTGCACCCATCATACCACTAAATCCTCCAACTCCCGAACCTCCGTTTGCACCTCCTCCGGCATCTCTTGAGTGAGCAGAGTTCTTTAAGTTTTGTAATTTACCCTTTCCTGTTTTAACTAAGGCAGCACCCATACCAATCATTGCTAAACCAATAATACCACCCGCTACGGGTTTTACTCTTAATGTTTCTAATCCTAAAGCAATAACAACCATTCCCTGTCCAATTGCCATCATAGCTTGTCCTAAACCAACTATAATACCGGCAAACGCTTTCTTTGTTTGTTCTGCTTGTTCTTCTTTACTTAATGTAGCATCCGGAGGAGTTAACATTTGATCAAAGAGTTGCATTGATGCGTTAATAAATGGCATTGCTATTTCCTCTAATGATATAGTCATAGTTCTCATGGTGTCACTAAATTTACCTTGAACTACATCAACAAGTGCAATTGAGACATTACCCATTATCTCCTTTGCCCTATCTATCATAGTCTTTTCATTAAGGGTAGCATTAATAATAGCTAGAGATTGATCAGTCAATTCACCCGTAGGCATATTTAATACATCAAACTTTCTTGTAATTTTACCTTGCATAGAAACAGGCTTAGCTATCTCTTTTTGTTGCCCATCCCTCTTCTTATTTCTTGCTATTTCAGCCTCTAATTTTAAAACATTTTTTAATGCTAGTTCCATAGCAACTAGTCTGAAAAGCTGAGTTCCATACTCCTCACTAGTTATTGCTCCGGCTTCTTGTTGTTGATTAAGTACGGGTAAAAGTTCTTTTTGTAGTGATATTAGATTTTTTAATTCTAATGAGTCTTTTTTATTAAATCCTCTAGCCTCTTCTTCTAATTTATATCTATCTTTTATTTGCTCTTCCTCACTTAATAATAAATTAATTGCTTCTTGCTTTAGTTTATTTAACTCTTCTTGATCTTCAATTTGTTTTTTAAGTGACTCATCAATTTTTACTTGTAATTTTTGGACTTCACCGGTAAAGAACATATATTTTTCGGTAACTAATACTCTATCTCTTTGCTCTAAATTACCATCTTCTAAAAGTTTTTTTAATTTCTCTTCCTTTCTAACTAAAGCAACGTAATTTTTAAGTTCTTCATCAGATAAAACTTTACTAGCATCCCTTATTGCAGAATTTGTCCTAATTAATATATTAAGTTCTTTTTGAGATACTTTTACTTGCTCTAGTTCTTTCTTAAACTCTTTAATTCTTGCTGCTTCAAATTGCTTTCCAAAAAGAGCCTCACCTATATTAGTAATATTTTTTACTGCATTTATAATCTTAAATAATCCCAATAATGTGTTTGATAATTTTATTATTACGGGTATAACAACTTTTCCAACCGTTTGTTTAAAGCTCAAGAAAGCAGAATCTAATGCTTTCATTTTACCCGCATATGTATCTAATGAACGTAATGCATCACCTAGGATACCCGCAGATGACATTGAACGCATTATAATAGCTAATCTAGCAGTAGTTTTTATTGTCTCGCTTGTATTCTGTACAGTTGTCTTTATACCCATATTGTATAATTCAACTTGTAATGCAGCTTGTTTTAGGTTTATACCAAACTGATCAAGAACTTCGGGAGAACCCGCTAGCGCAGCTAGAAATCTCTTTTGTGCATTTGCATCAGCTATACCAAAGAAAGAAGCCAAATCAACAGACATCTTTTGTAGATCCACCGACATTTGTGATGATGCCTTACTAGCAAATCCTAATCCCGTAAAAAATGCTTGAAAAGAAACCGCTCCCTTTTTCATTTCAGAAGTATTTCTTCTTAAAACTTGAGCCATTTTTTTCAAACTAGCATCTGTCTCATCAGCCATTACTCCAAAAGTTCTAGCAAAACTTCTGTTTACGGTTTCCACTTTACCCGCTTCTTCTGCCCATTCCTTGAACATACCAAACAGTTGTGTCCCCATGAATCCTGTAGCGAATCCTGTAGCTAGGTTAGATAGCTTTTTAAAGCCGGATTGAATTTTCGTAACGCCTTTACTAAAGTTTCCTGTCTTTAAAAACGTTTCAAAAATTAGTCTATTCTTTTCAGTCATAATACAAATTTAATTAATATTAGATAGGTAGTTTCATGTACTTTCCTTTTAAAGCATCCATCTCTTCCTTTGTAGGTAATGGGGTTTTTGATTCACTACTAAAATCGTGAGGTAATTTGAATAAATCTTTTGGATTAATTGTCTTTTTTCTACCCATAGCGCAATTAGCTACCATAGTAGACTGATATCTAGTTCTGTCCCAAGATTGGTTTTGGTTGTGTGTCCATGCTTCCATTAGTCTAACAAAATCTGCCCACGTTAATAACCAAAAAACGTCGGGTGATAAACCCAACGTTCCTATTCCTTGATCTAATATGTCATCGAAAGTGATTAATTTTTTTTTAAATCATCTTTAGTTGACTTAACGATGTTTCTTGACATTCCATTATTAGAATCATTACCTAAATTCTGAGAAGCCATCATGGTTTCCATTACCTTATTGGTGTCCTCACTACTGAGTTCCATTGCCCAATCATAGAAGTCATGTATGTTGTAATCAACATCCTTATTATTCTTCTCATCATAAGCTACGCATCCCGAATATAATAACCAACATAATGCCTTTGCTTGTCTTCTATCTGAGAAAACCTTATCCATTTCAGTTAGATTAATATCTAACCCATCGCAAAATATCGCATAAGTATTCATATTGAATACCAATCCTCTTTTCTTGCCACCAATGCTGATGATACAAGTACCTCTGTGTTTGTTTATTGCCATAAAATTTAATTAATTAGTTAATTATTAAGGGTAGTTAGAACTTACCGGAGTAAGAGTACTGTAAACCAATGCTCCGGATCCTGTTAGGGAACCGCTATAACTTACCGGTTGTTCTGCTTCAGCACTTTGCTCTAAAGATGAAAGAATTGCATCACCATACCAAAATCCACCATCCTTGCCGAAAGCTACCTTTAAGGTAGTTCTAGCAGAAAAGTAAGCATATAAAGGAACAAATCCATTTGCAGAAGCATCAGCTTCAAGACTCAAAAGAGCCTCAAAGTCCATTGAGAAGCTACGAATACCCGCCATTACTTCTGTCCAAGCATTACTATCTTTAGTAGATATGTCCGGAGTATCAGCAGATATTGATAGACTAGCTGACTTAGCTAATCCTATTGGTACCCATACTTCTGAGCCTGCCGCTCCTTGAGGTATGTAAAGTGTTAATGAAGTTCCGTTAATTGCAGCCATATTGTTAATTTTAACTCAAAGATAAATAAAAAAATAGATATAATTAACTAACTACTCCCGTTACACTAAAATCAGCATTAAAGAACATTGCTCCTTCATTATTAGCAACCAACTCATAGGAAGACACCTTACATCTACCAACGAAAACTGAGTTCATGTTTATATCTAAAATCTGAAACTTAACTTCTTCCCCTGTTATTATTAAATCATCTAAACTAGTTGATGGGTTTGGATCAATAGCACCATCCTCCCAATTAACATCAAATAATTGCCAATAATAATCTGTTGTGTCCCAACTCTGAAAAACCTTATTTAAACTGAGTAATCCTTCAGCAGAGAATTTTGAAGAACGATATCCAACCATTGATTCACTCCATCCGGATAAAGAAGCATCATAAATAATATCATCCCAATTTAAATCAGCAGCTTCCCAATTTAAATTAGCAGTCTCCCAATAATAACTTTCTCCGACAATAGAAGCCGTAGGTACTTTAGTGGATACATCAACCATGTCCCCATCAAACGAAAAACTGTGAGATTTTGAAAATAAAAGCCTATCGTCATCAATATATAAAAGGAGACTACTTCCATTCATTAATTATTACTTATTACCTCGGCATCAAAGAATAATGATTTAGTATAGTAATCATACTGTCCATCATCATCATTTAAATACCTTTGACTAGTTTGTTTAAATATAAACATTGTGTCACCACCAAAATTAGAACTAGCATTATGTGTTCTAATCAATTGTGTAATAGAATTTGAAATATCATCACAATCGTCTTGCCCACCATAGTTCAAAGGAAATTTGGTGTGAACTTGTATCTCTACTTCATGAGTACCGTAAAACCTATCCTTTAAACTAGTGTCAGCAAAATTAGAAGACTGAATAACAATATAAGGATATGATGTGAGATCCGTTGGTTTTGCAACTACAGGAACTCCACTTGCATCATGAGTTATATTCCCGTCTAATTGAGAATAAATATATGCTCTTACATCCTTACTTGTATCATTCATATTCTTCTAAACCTTCTAGATATTTATCAAAGAGAACCAAAAAACTTGGCTTTATCCTAAGATGCTTTATATCCTTTATGTTGATTTTATCTTTAATTACACTAAACTCATCTGACTTATCGTAGAAGTCGTTCAAATCCTTATTTACAGAGGCTATAACGTCTTCGTTTGTCTCGGATAGTGTTAGTGTACCATTCTCCTCTAAAGTGCCGTAAACCTCAAGCATTTGCTTCTTAGCATCCACCATTGACTGCGAATCTGATTCAATCTTCTTTATTGCTTTATTTAATAAATAAGTTAAATCAAATCCTACACCTTCTTGTGAAGATTCTATTGCATTAGTTAGAAGAATTAATCCTTTGTGATAATCTTCTGCTTCCTTAAATGTGATTGTTTTATTCTCAAACATTGTCTGTTATATTAATTGTTATACATTCATTTTTACTCATTTTTTGGTATAATCTCTTAAATGCTGATGTACTGCTTGAACCGTTATTGCTTTGGCTTAGTCCATGAGCATTAGATTTTATTCCATCGTTTAGGAGTAGACAACCATCAGAATTTGATGTGTCGTTTCCTATATGCAAATATACATAGTTAAAGTCTTTTACGCCTTGTATTTCAAAATGATAATCAAACCAATCAAATTTTGCCCTATACTTTTTGGTTAATCCACTTAATACTTCACGTTTTTTTATGTCATAAAAGCCACAAGGAATCCTTGTTTCACCTTTAACTTTTACATCTCTACTCTCATCTTCAAGAACAAAGCATTCAAACTCACCATCCACAAAGAGTAATCCTAAAGTAGAATCACTCTGTGAACTAAATC
>Ga0209305_1000874_pt1 | contig 20624 bp, 11 predicted proteins | sample COGITO_mtgs_1103_FD_184792 | JGI IMG/M metagenome (GOLD analysis project Ga0209305, IMG submission 184792) | Pelagic marine microbial communities from North Sea - COGITO_mtgs_110321 (SPAdes) (version 2) | ecosystem: Environmental > Aquatic > Marine > Epipelagic ...
GCAAACTTGCCTCTAAATATCATAAAATTGGTTTTGGTAACGCAAGGACTGCGACCGTTGTGAGTGCTAATGAGCGTGCTCGCGTCATTGTTAGTTTAGCTCAACTTGTTCCTTATACTGTTCAAACCCGAGATGATCGATTGGTCGTCTTGATGGGTAAAACGGTTGATACTAGTGCCCAAGATGTGCAGCCGAATCAAGCGCTTGCCAATGTCGATAATCGTTCTGATAATGCCATTTCTGCCTCTGCTTCGTCATCTGTTATGAATGTTGATTTTCGTCGTGGTGATCAGAATGATGGACAAGTTCAAATTTTATTAAGTAATCCTAAAGCCGGTGTTGATGTTCAGCAGCAAGGCAAAAAAATTATAGTGACCTTAGAAAATACAGTACTGCCTGAAAACATGCGTCGTCGTTTGGATGTGGTTGATTTTGCTACGCCGGTTAAATTTATTGATGCTAATATGGAAGGAACCAATACGGTTATTTATATTGAGCCAGAAGGTCAATATGATTATCTAGCGTATCAAGCGGATGGTGTGTTAGCGATTAACGTAAAACCAATCACGAAAGCAGAAAAAGAAAAATTAGCTCAATCTGAATTTCCTTATAGTGGCGAGAAGCTGTCTCTTAACTTTCAAAATATTGAAGTGCGAGCAGTACTTCAGTTAATTGCTGATTTTACAGGCCAGAATTTAGTGGCGTCGGATACTGTTGACGGTGGCATTACATTGCGTTTGCAGAATGTTCCATGGGATCAGGCATTAGATTTAGTTCTGAAGACGAAAGGCTTGGCGAAACGTCAAATGGGTAATGTATTGCTAGTTGCTCCAGCAGAAGAAATTGCTGCTCGTGAAAAAATTGAACTAGAAGCGGTTAAGCAAGTTGAAGATCTAGCGCCTTTGCTGTCTGAGTATGTGCAGCTGCGATATGCTAAGGCGACAGATATTGCTTCGTTGTTGACATCAGAAAGTGGCTTGATGTCACTGCGTGGTACCGCTGTTGTTGATGAGCGCACTAATACGCTACTGATGAGAGATACGGGTGGTAATTTGGACAAAATCCGCGAAGCGATTGCTTTGTTGGATATTCCTGTTCGCCAAGTTTTAATTGAAGCGCGTATCGTTATTGCCAATACTAGCGTAGGTGAAAAGCTAGGTATCCGTTGGGGTGGTGGCGGTATGAATGCAACTGATGATAGCTTTGTGAAATTTGGTGCTAGCCAGACGACGTTAAGTGAAGCCAATCAGATATTAATTGATCGAGCGAACGGTGATGATCCGGGTAGTATTACTTTTCCCGATGCCTATGTTGTTGACTTGGGCGTGAGTGATGTGGGTGCTTCTTCATTAGCGGTCGGTATCTCAACGTTTGACTATCTATTAGATCTTGAACTTTCTGCGGTAGAGACAGACGGTAATGCTGAAATTGTGTCTCAGCCTCGCGTAATCACTGCCGATGGCCAGACTGCTAGTATACAATCGGGTACAGAGATTCCTTACCAAGAAGCGAGTTCAAGTGGTGCAACTTCAATTTCGTTTAAATCCGCTGTATTAAGATTAGAGGTGACGCCACAAATTACCCCTGATGATCGTATTATTATGGACCTTAAAATCAATCAAGATTCTATCGGTGAAGTAACCGCAGCAGGCCCGACTATCGATACTAACGCACTAGAAACTCAGGTGCTGGTTGAGAATGGAGAAACGATTGTTTTGGGTGGCATATTCCGTTCAGAAGAAACTTATGCGACTACAAAGACACCATTCTTTGGCGATATTCCTCTACTTGGCGTATTATTCCGCCGTACGGAGCATTCCGAGAGTAAGGCCGAATTATTAATATTCATTACTCCTCGTTTGGTTAAAGATACTTTGAGCACACGTTAAAACTAAATGTCACACACGTTAAATTTATACTTAGTCGGACCGATGGGTGCTGGAAAAAGCACCATCGGTCGTCTTTTATCCAGCGAACTCGGCTTAGATTTTATCGATTCTGATCGAGAAATAGAAGAACGTTGCGGAACGAATATCCCGTGGATTTTTGACAAAGAAGGGGAGCATGGATTCAGGGCGCGTGAAGAAAGTGCAATTGATGAATTAACCCAAATGTCAGGTATTCTTCTGGCTACCGGAGGTGGCGTTGTTATGCGTCAGGCAAATCGTACTCATTTAGCGGGACGTGGAACCGTTGTATACCTTCGTACTTCAGTAGAGCAGCAGTTAGCGCGCACTGGACGTGATAAAAACCGCCCTTTGTTACAAACAGAAAATCCCCAGAAAGTACTGACTGATTTGTTTACCAAGCGTGATCCTCTTTATCAAGAAATTGCGGATATTGTCATTCAAACAGATCAGCGTAATCCCAGAAATGTTGTTAATGAAATCATGCGACGTTTAGCAGAAAACAATATTATTGATGGCAGTAATGAAGACACTTACAGTTGATCTAGCAGATCGTAGTTATCCGATATTCATCGGTGAATCGTTAATTTCTAATTCAGACCTTTTTACGCCTTATATTAAGGGCAAGCAGGTGATGATTGTCAGTAATACAACCGTCGCACCGCTTTATCTTGAGCGTGTTAAATCTGCGTTGACTCAGTTTGAGGTTGATGAGGTTATCTTGCCAGATGGCGAAGAGTATAAAAACTTAGAGACTTTAAATCTTATTTTTGATGCTTTGCTATCGAAGCGCCATAATCGCACAACGACATTGATCGCTTTAGGCGGCGGTGTGGTAGGTGACATGACCGGTTTTGCAGCTTCGTGTTATCAACGGGGTGTTGATTTCATTCAAGTGCCTACGACATTATTATCCCAGGTCGATTCGTCCGTTGGCGGTAAAACTGCTGTGAATCATCCTATGGGTAAAAACATGATCGGTGCTTTTTATCAGCCTAAAGCGGTTATTGCTGATATCACTGTGCTAAATACTCTACCTCAGCGCGAACTTTCAGCAGGTATAGCTGAAGTGGTTAAGTATGGTTTAATTTGCAATACAAAATTTTATGGATGGCTCAATGCCAATATGGAAGCATTAGCGTCGTATGATGCTCAAGCGTTAACCATGGCCGTTGAATTGAGTTGTTTAGATAAAGCGGCAGTCGTTGCCAAGGATGAAAGAGAAGGTGGCATACGTGCTATTTTGAACTTAGGTCATACCTTTGGGCATGCTATAGAAACAAATCAGGGTTATGGTGTTTGGTTGCATGGCGAGGCGGTCGCTGCGGGTATGGTTATGGCTGCTGATATGTCTTGGCGCTTAGGTAATATTAGCCAGCAAGATGTGCATGATTTGCAAAGCTTATTGAAGCGCGCTCAGCTTCCATGTATCCCTCCTGCAGAGATGAGCAATCAAGATTTTATTGATTTAATGCAGGTCGATAAGAAAGTTTTAGATGGAAAACTTCGCTTAGTTTTACTGAAATCAATTGGCGAAGCGGTAGTGACGTCTGATTTTTCAGCGGATACGTTACATCAAACATTGGCCGCAGGTAAGCAGCTAGGTTTCTAAAAATTTAACTAGGGGAGGGGAGCGCATTAATGGATACTGAATTTTTAGCAGCGCTTGATGATACTGATGATCAGGCAAATGGGTCGCCAAAAACGGCACAGCCTTTTTCACCTCCTAGCTTATCAAGCTCACAGGCTAAGCAGCTTGAGTTATTACAGCATTTATCTTTGTACAGTGAATTATTAATTCTTATCTGTGCTGAAAAAGGCATGGGTAAAACCTTCATTGCCAAAGCTTTATTAGCAACTCGAGAAACGCCTGATCAGAGTTTAATGCTTGAGGGAGACTTCGCTCTTTCTTATCTCGATATTTTGCATAATCTCGCACAGTTTTTAGACCTTGCTGATTTAGCTGATGATATTGATAGCATTGAGCAGCAGGTATTGTCTCAATGTTTGTTAATCGCTGAGGAGGATCAAGGTTCAATTTTATTGATCATTGATCAATCTGAGCAATTATCAGATGATGCATTGGAAGGTATCAATGAGTTGGCATTATTAGCACCTAGTGCACTGCACGTTATGCTGCTTGCGCCATTGGGTTTTGAAAATAAACTATTGGCTTTAGAAGAACCGCAGGCACCTTTTCATATGATGGACATTGAGCCATTAACGGATGATGAAGCTGAAATTCTATTGTTAGAGCAGTTTCCTGACAAAGAGTGGGAGGCTGATCAAGCCGACTATATTATGCAGCAGTCTGTGGGTAATCCTGGCAAGATACTGTATCTCGCTAAGCAGTTATTATTAGGCGTGAAGCCGCAGCAAGAAGTAAACGAAGCAACAAAGTTTCCGGTGACTCATGTAGCCGCTATTGTCTTAGTGGCTTTGGCGCTTATTGGTACTTATTTTTATCAAAATAGCTCGACTTCGCAAGATCATGAGTTAATGTCAGAACCAAAGATAATAGCGATTGAAGCCCCTGTTTTGAAAGAGGCTGTTGCTTTAAATATTGCTCCTGATGTTACTTCGGAAGCCAATATTTCTATAGACTCAGAAAAAGCCGAAGGCGTTGAGCAGATTGAAGAAGTTGATTTCAATTTTCCTCAGGATGATGCAGTTGAATTAGCGTCAGTGGAAGGTGTAGAATCGGATAAGTCCGTATCTAGTAAGCCTGCGACAGTTGAAATTGTTGAGTTTAAAAAAACTGAAGTCATTTATTCCAAAGATGAACAGCTCTTGATGTCAGCCGCGAATAGCGCGTTTGTTGTTCAGTTATTTGGCTCGCACAGTGCTGATAACGCACAAGCTTTCATGAATACCCATGCAACTAAGGCAATTCAGTTACATCGATATCGTGGAGAGCATAATAGCAAGCCTTGGCATGTTGTTATCGCAGGCCCTTTTGAGTCGCGAGAAATAGCACTTCAGCAATCGCAACGCTTGTCGAAAGCGCTGCGTAATCAAAAGCCTTGGATACGCTCTATCGCTGATATCCAGTCAGTATTAATTAGTCGAAAATAGCGTTAAGCCCCCATATTAAGGACTTCTTCTGTATGAAACTCATACAGAAGAAGTATCAAAATTTGTGACGAGCCCCTCATACGTGTAGAATAAGCTCCCTTTTGACTGTACGTAGCTCATTTTTTGAGCGCTGGGCGCTTCTAAGCCCTTGAATTTACTGAATTTTTTTTGTTAGTGAGAGCTGTTCTATGAGAACTGGTCTATATACTCCAGGTGACTTTAAAGATAACTGTGGTTTTGGTTTGATTGCCCATTTAGAAGGCCAAACCAGCCATAAGCTATTAGAGACGGCAATTGACTCCCTAACCTGCATGACCCACCGAGGTGGTATCGCTGCAGATGGTAAGACCGGTGACGGCTGTGGGATGTTAATACAAAAGCCAGACTCATTCTTGCGTGCAGTCGCGCAAGAGCAAGGTATAACTTTGCCAGAACAATATGCCATCGGCATGCTGTTTATGGATCTTGATGATGCTATCTATGCGGAGCAAAAAGCTGCGCTAGAAAAAGCAATGTCAGAACAAGGCTTAAGCGTATTAGGCTGGCGTACCGTGCCAACTAATAACGACTGCCTTGGTCCAATGGCGATTGACTGCCTGCCTCGATTTGAGCAAGTATTTATTGCGGCCGATGCTGCCAAAAATGCTGATGCCTTAAGCAGTGAAGCTTTTGGTGTTAAGTTATTTTATGGTCGTCGATTCGCAGAAAAGGCTTTAATTCAATTTCCTGATTTCTATATAGCGAGCCTATCGGAAAGCGTATTGTCATATAAAGGCTTAACCATGCCTGTTGACCTACCTGCATTCTTCCTTGATTTGGCTGATGAACGCTTAGAAACTGCGATTTGTGTTTTTCACCAACGCTTTTCAACGAATACGCAACCGCGCTGGCCTCTGGCTCAGCCGTTCCGTATGTTGGCGCATAACGGTGAAATTAATACCATTAGTGGTAACCGTAATTGGTCTAATGCTCGTAGCAGCAAGTTCCGTAGTGAGCTATTGCCAGATCTAGAACAATTATCACCGATTGTTAATACCACGGGTTCTGACTCATCCTCCATGGATAACATGTTAGAGCTATTGGTAACCGGCGGCATGGGCTTGTTTCGTGCTGTTCGTATGATGATTCCGCCAGCATGGCAGAATGTCGAAACAATGGATTCCGATCTACGTGCATTTTATGAGTATAACTCGATGCACATGGAGCCGTGGGATGGTCCTGCTGGCCTAGTAATGACCGATGGTCGTTATGCGGTATGTGGATTAGACCGTAACGGTTTGCGTCCTTCACGCTGGGTAATCACTAAAGACGGTTTCATTACGGTTGCTTCTGAAGTCGGTGTTCACGGTTATAAGCCTGAAGATGTGGTTTCGAAAGGTCGTGTTGGTCCAGGTGAAATCCTAGCGATCGATACTAAGACCGGCACTATTATGGATGCCGCGGCTGTTGATAACTTATTGAAACAGCGTAAGCCTTATAAAAAGTGGTTGAAAGAGAACAGTGTTCGCATTGAATCTCGCTTACAACTACAAGCGTTGCAAAACGAACAGCCTATTTCTGCGGATGAGTTAAAAGCTCACCAGAAACTTCAGCTGGTCAGTTTTGAAGAGCGCGATCAAGTATTACGTCCAATGGCTGAAGCAGGCCAAGAAGCAACAGGTTCCATGGGTGATGATACCCCAATGGCTGTGCTTTCTCAGCGTGTACGTCACGTTGCTGATTTCTTTCGTCAGAAATTTGCTCAGGTAACTAACCCACCGATCGATCCATTGCGTGAAGCGATCGTGATGTCGTTAGAAACCTGTATTGGCGCAGAAAAGAATGTGTTTGATGAGCAGCCAGATCATGCTGAACGCATCATTCTAACATCGCCAGTTATTTCGCCGTTGAAATTCCACGGTTTGAAAAATACGGGTAATCCAGCGTTTAAATACGTCACGATTAAGCTAGCTTATAAAGCCGAAATTGGCTTGAAAGCCGCTATTGAAGCGGTTTCAGCAGAAGCTGAGCAGCATGTACGCGATGGTGCGGTGATTTTGATCTTAAGTGACCGTCAGGTTGCTCAAGGCGAACTCATTATTCCAGCGGCGATGGCGACGGGTGCGGTACATCATCACCTAGTAGCAAAAAGCCTTCGTTGTGATTCGAATATCGTAGTCGAAACGGGCTCTGCTCGTGATGCTCACCATTTTGCCGTATTGCTAGGATTTGGCGCAACAGCGGTTTATCCATGGTTGGCGTACGACATTCTTGCGGATATGCATCGCAGCAATGAATTGTTAGGCGACCCATTAAGATCACAGCAAAATTTCCGTAAAGGTATTCGTAAAGGCTTGATGAAAATCTTGTCTAAAATGGGTATTTCTACCATTGCTTCTTACCGTGGATCGCAGTTGTTCGAAGCGATTGGTTTGAGCACAGAAATTGTTGAATTGTGTTTCATTGGTGTTAGCAGCCGTATCGAAGGTGCGACGTTTGCCGACTTCCAAGAAGACTTGGAATGGGTACAACAGAATGCTTGGTTAGCTCGCAAGCCCCTTGAGCAAGGTGGTTTGTTGAAGTATGTACACGGTGGTGAATACCACGCGTACAACCCTGATGTGGTCATGAACATTCAGCAAGCCGTACAGCAGAATGATCAAAAAGCTTATGACCGTTTTGCCGATTTGGTGAATAACCGTCCGGTAGCAACGATTCGTGATCTGTTGGCATTACGCAAAGATGTTAAGTCGATTGATATCTCTGAAGTTGAGCCAGTACAAGAAATCTTCAAACGTTTCGATACCGCAGCGATGTCTTTGGGTGCACTTTCCCCAGAAGCACACGAAGCGTTAGCAGAAGCGATGAACGAGTTGGGCGGACGCTCAAACTCTGGTGAAGGTGGTGAAGATCCTAAGCGCTATGGCACTAATAAAAACTCCAAGATCAAGCAAATTGCCTCTGGACGTTTTGGTGTAACGCCACACTATCTATCCAGTGCTGATGTATTGCAGATCAAAGTAGCCCAAGGCGCTAAGCCGGGTGAGGGTGGTCAATTGCCGGGTGGTAAGGTTAATAACCTCATCGCGACGTTACGTTATTCGGTTCCTGGTGTGACATTGATTTCACCGCCACCGCATCACGATATTTATTCGATTGAAGATTTAGCTCAGCTGATTTTCGATTTAAAGCAAGTTAATCCAACCGCATTAGTTTCTGTGAAACTAGTATCGGAGCCGGGTGTAGGTACGATTGCAGCGGGTGTAGCGAAAGCTTACGCTGACTTGATTACTATCTCTGGTTACGACGGTGGTACGGCCGCTTCACCATTAACGTCTATCAAGTATGCCGGTTCTCCTTGGGAGCTTGGTTTGGCAGAAGCGCATCAATCATTACGTGGCAACGACTTGCGTGGCAAGGTTCGTGTTCAGACTGATGGTGGTTTGAAGTCAGGCTTAGACGTAGTGAAAGGCGCAATGTTAGGTGCAGAATCGTTCGGATTTGGTACTTTGCCAATGGTTGCAGTGGGTTGTAAGTACTTGCGTATTTGTCACCTAAACAACTGTGCGACGGGTGTGGCAACGCAAAACGAAAACTTGCGTGATAAGCATTACATCGGTACAGCAGAAATGGTTAAGAACTATTTCCACTTCGTCGCTGAAGAAATTCGTGGCTGGATGGCTCAGATGGGCATCCGCACAATGGAAGAACTTGTTGGCCGTACTGACTTATTAGAAATGATTGAAGGCAATACGTCTAAGCAGCGTAATTTAGATCTAACGCCATTATTGGCGAATGATCATATTCCTGCTGACAAGCCTCATACGGTTCAGGTTGAACGCAATGTGCCGTTCGACCAAGCGCTATTAGCCGAAGAAATGCTACAAGCCACTATCGCGGTGATCGAAGCCAAGAAAGGCGGCGAATTCAGCTTTAAAGTGACTAACTGTGATCGTTCTGTCGGTGCTCGCCTATCGGGTGAAATCGCTAAACGTTACGGTAACCAAGGCATGGCATCTGCACCGATCAAACTAAGTTTGACGGGTACAGTGGGTCAATCTTGGGGTGTTTGGAACGCGGGCGGTTTAGAAATGCGCCTTGAAGGCGATGCTAACGATTACGTTGGTAAGGGTATGACGGGTGGTAAGCTGGTTATCTTCCCACCAAAAGTTTCTGAGTTTAGATCACAAGATACTTCCATTGTCGGCAATACGTGTCTGTACGGTGCTACGGGCGGTAAACTCCTTGCAGCAGGTCGTGCTGGCGAGCGTTTTGCAGTTCGTAACTCGGGTGCTCATGCCGTTGTTGAAGGCGCAGGGGATCACTGTTGTGAATACATGACAGGCGGTATGGTGTGTGTGCTTGGTAAAACGGGCTATAACTTCGGTGCCGGTATGACGGGCGGTTTCGCTTATGTACTGGATCTCGATAATAGCTTTGTTGATCAGTACAACCACGAGCTTGTGGATATTAACCGCATCAATAACGAGTTTACTGAAGGCTACCGTAATCACTTACGAAGCGTGATTACAGAATTCGTTGCGGAAACTGGAAGTGCCTGGGGCCAAGAAATTTTAGAAGATTTTGATGGCTTCATCGGTAAGTTCTGGTTAGTTAAACCAAAAGCTGCAGATTTACAGCAGTTGCTTGATAACATGCGCGCTCGTCCAGAGTAAGCGTTTTGAATAAATGATGGGTCTTGCGTGCTGTAATAAGTAGCAGGGCCTGCGGACGAGTGGGAGAGGTTCAAATGACAGAACGTCTGAATAACGATTTTCAGTTTGTACAGGTAGGCCGTAAGGACCCTGTAAAAAAAGCAATGAATGCTCGTACACAGCAGTTCGTTGAAATTTATCAGCCATTCCAGCAAGAACAGGTTGCTGATCAATCGCACCGTTGCTTGGAATGTGGCAATCCCTATTGTGAATGGAAATGCCCTGTGCATAACTTCATTCCTAACTGGTTGAAGCTCGCGACAGAAGGCAATATCTTAGAAGCGGTTGAGCTGAGCCATCAGACCAACTCTTTACCAGAGGTGTGTGGCCGTGTTTGTCCGCAAGATCGTCTGTGTGAAGGTGCTTGTACACTGAACGACGGCTTTGGCGCTGTGACCATTGGTAATGTTGAAAAATACATCACTGATACGGCATTCGCGATGGGCTGGAAACCTGACATGTCTAACGTAGTTTGGACAGATAAGAAAGTTGCTATTATTGGTGCAGGTCCTGCGGGAATCGGCTGTGCTGATGTATTGGTTCGTAACGGTATTAAGCCGGTTGTTTTTGATCGTCACCCAGAAATCGGTGGTTTATTAACCTTCGGTATTCCAGAATTTAAACTGGAAAAAGAAGTGATGATCAACCGTCGTAAAGTATTCGAAGAGATGGGCGTAGAGTTCCGTTTGAATACTGAAATTGGCAAAGACATTGAATTCCAAAGCATTATTGATGAGTACGATGCCGTTTTCTTAGGCATGGGTACTTACAATTACATGAAGGGTGGCTTCCCTGGTGAAGATCTTCCGGGTGTACATGATGCATTGGATTACTTGATTTCCAACGTTAATCGCAACATGGGCTTTGAAAAAGACGAAGCTGACTTCATTTCGATGAAAGGCAAAAAAGTTGTGGTTCTTGGTGGTGGTGATACCGCGATGGATTGTAATCGTACGGCTATTCGTCAAGCGGCTGCTTCAGTATCGTGTGCTTATCGTCGCGACGAAGCCAATATGCCGGGTTCTGTACGTGAAGTTCAGAATGCTAAAGAAGAAGGTGTTAACTTCTTATTTAATCGTCAGCCTGTTGCTATCGTTGGTGAAGACAAGGTAGAAGGCATTAAGGTTGTATCTACTCAGTTGGGTGAGCCAGACGAGAATGGTCGTCGTCGTCCACAGGTGATTGAAGGTTCTGAAGAAATCATTCCTGCTGATGCAGTACTGGTAGCTTTCGGTTTCCAACCTAGCCCTGCGCCTTGGTTTACTGACTTTGGTATTGACATCAATAGCTGGAAGGGTGTTGTGGCAGCTGAACAGCAAAAATTCAAATTCCAAACCACTAACGAAAAAGTATTCGCCGGTGGTGATATGGTTCGTGGCTCCGACCTAGTTGTGACCGCAATCTGGGAAGGTCGCGAAGCGGCTGATGGAATTATGGATTATCTGAAAGTGTGATCTGAGAAGTGATTTCTTTTAAAACCTTAGAAAACGCGACGTAAGTCGCGTTTTCTGTTTATGCAGAGCCTAAAACAAGGAATTTGTTAGATTTTCTATCTAGCGTATAAGTAATTATAAGTGTTAAGCTAATGCAAAATAATACTATGTGGTTGGACTATATGTGCTGTCATGTAATACCACCTATAAGGGAATATCTTTCATGGAGTTATATTAATGAATCTAGTTAAACTTACATTAATCTCGTTTTTAATGACGTTGTTGATTGCCTGTGGTGGCGGAGGAAGTCCGAGTAATAAAACCGATACTTCAAACCTTGGCACTGATGGTCAAACAACCACTGGGACTACCGATGAAACAGATAGTGGTACAACTGACGGTGAAGATAGTGGAACCTCGGTCACGCAGGTAGTGAAGCCTAGTATAGGGGCCGGTAATGGAAGTGATTTCAATGAAGGAGTTGTTGAGCTAAGTGCTGATTATGTTTTAGCAGGCAGCTCTGTAGTTCTTACCGTAAATGGTGTAGATACTGATAATAACAACAGTTTATTAGATACAAAGTATCTATATAAGTTTGAATCAACTTGCCCTTCTAATACTGTAGTTTTTAGTTCAAGCCCAGTTGCTAATAGTGACGGTACGGTTATTAATACGTACTTTAATCGCACATGTAGTGTAGATGATGAAATCACCGTTAGCTTATTTTCAGCTGATGCTGATATTACAAATGACACGCCTATAGCGACTGCCACAGCTCAATTGAAAACAGATTTTCCTAAGCTGGGTAATAAAAGTGGATCAGGGTTTATTAAAGGTGCTCTAGAAGGTAATTTAAATCTTGTAGACGAAGCTTCAACTATATTGAAAGCTACGGTCGTTGACCCTCTTAATGTTAATACAGTTCTAACTTCTTCAGATTACGAAGTTAAGTGGACCTCAAACTGCTCAACGGCAGAGTTCAGTATCGAATCTCAGAATCTTTCATCTGGTATTGAAACTAGATATGACGGTGATGCTCAAGCATGTACTACAGATACAGTTACTTTGACTTTATATAACAAAGATAAAGAAGTACTTGATTCTATAACAGGCGATATCACTATTAGCGAAAGCTTAGTACCAGCAGAGCCTGCGCTAGGTACAGGTTCAACTACTACCTTTACATCTGGTGATTTACAATTTTCAGAAAGTAGCATAGCTGCACGCCAAACAATTGGAGTGTCTGTGAATATCGTTGATATCACAGCCGGAGCTAACTCCTTGATTACCGATACTGAATACGCAGTCGTATTTAGTTCAGCTTGTGTTACCGGTGGTGAAGCAAGTTTTGATAATGAACAAGTCAGAACAACCTCGGGTGTTGCAACTGTTTTCTATACCGCAAGCGGCTGTAAAGAGAAAGATACAATCAATGCAGCACTCTATGCTATTGAAGATAATGCAGTCAATACCACAACTTCTTTGGCCATTGCTAAGGGTGATTTAACTATTGAATTGCCTGAATCCAATAGCATCGAATATCAGGGCATGACTGCCCGCAAGATTGCCATGCAGAATATTTCGTTCTCTGAGTTGCCTGAAACGACAACGGTTAGCTTTAAGGTAAAGGATGAGTTTGATCAGCCTATTAGCGGAAAGCAGGTTGCATTTAGCCTTTCTAATAAATCAGTGGGTGCTTCATTGTCGGGCGGTACTTCTGGAAGTATTCAGGGTGAAGGAGAAGTACTTGCAAGTACCAATGCCGAAGGTATTGTAACCATTACCGTTAAATCGGGTAAGACTCACGGTTTAGTTACAGTATTGGCCGTGGCTGAAAAGAATGATGGTACCTTATTAAGAACCCAGTCTTTTGGTATTAGTATCACCACGGGCATTCCTGTCCAGACATCTTTTAGTCTTGTGCTAGATAACCTCAATCCACGTGGTTGGAATTATTTTGGTGAGACAGTTAGTGCAACCGTATTCTTAGCTGACCGTTTCCATAATCCAGTACCTGACGGCACCATTGTTAACTTCTTGGCTGGTGGTGGCTCTATACAACCTACTTGTGAAACCTCAAATGGTACATGTTCTGTAGAGTGGCGAGCTCAGAACCCTAGACCGGGTTTTAGTAAGGATAATAGTCCTACGGCTAAGCAACAGACTAAATTAGCTACTGAACATCCAACTAATGATCCTAGTTCTCAGTTTTTTAATACTGGACCTGGGGTGGATGTGAATCCTGCATGGAATGGCGGACGTTCAGGCTTAGTAACAATATTAGCTTACCTTGATGGTGAAGTGGATTATGCCGATGCTAATGGTAACGGTCGTTTTGATGCCAACGAAGACTATAGTGCTATGCCAGAAGCATTCCTTGATGCCAATGAAGACGGTGTGTATAGCGCACCAGATGAAAATAACCCTTTTGAACAACTCATCGAATATGTAGAAAATGGGACTCAAGATGCTGCACCTGCGACTTATCAAGGTAGTACTTGTACCGAAACCGCTAGAGGAACGGGTCACTGCGCAAGCTTGGTGCATATCCGTCGTGAAGCACGATTAGTGATGGCTTCAGATGATGTCGCATTTAAAATTGATTCCATTAAAGGTGGTAAAACCGCTGACCTTTCATCTGCAACGTGTATCAATGTCTACAATGAAGAATATGTAACCTTTAACTTCGCTGTCAATGATTACAATGGTAATACACCTATAAACGGGACGGCTTTGACTCTTGAAGCAGAAGGCTTTGAAGTTGATGCGCAGCCTGATGCCATTGGGAATTCAGCTTTAACAGAAGCTGTGATTGTGCCGATTACTGTACGTCGTGATGATACATACGAAGATCATCCAGGTCGTGTAAGTTTGTCGGCAGCTGGGCCTGATGGTGGCCTCGCAGGATCTATTTCGACAGTGGATCTGACTGATGACCCTAGAATTAAAATCAATACGACTGATTATGTTATTGATATCTCTAGTGGTGCTCAAACTCAGGATGTAAGTTTCACATTTGAAGATGCGTGCGGAAACCTTCCTGGTGCAGATGATCTTATTATCTTTGAAGTGACCAAAATGAGTCAAACCAGTAACGCTGGCACTGCTAATCGCTTCCAAATTAACGGTAGTGATTTGACTGCCGGACGCTATGATCTGACTCTTTCCAATCCTGTTACGGGTTCCGGTGACGGTGAGATTATTGTGAGAGCAATTAATTTTGCTGCAGGCGGTCTAGAAACGACAAGAACATTGCCTGTAACTGTTGAATAGCTTTCAGTCATGAGTATCTATGACTAAAGTCATGATATATTCATCAAACCCAGCCTAGTGCTGGGTTTTTTGTTATCATGTTTTAAATCTTGAATCTGAAGTCGAAAATAGCCATGTCAGAACTTAAAAACGATCGCTTTCTACGTGCTTTATTGCGCGAACCTGTAGACCAAACTCCAGTATGGATGATGCGCCAAGCAGGGCGTTATCTACCTGAATATCGTGCTAGCCGTGCAACGGCTGGTGATTTCATGAGCTTGTGTAAGAACCCTGAGTTCGCTTGTGAAGTAACCATGCAGCCTCTTGAGCGTTACCCATTAGATGCCGCAATTTTGTTTTCTGATATTTTAACGATTCCAGATGCAATGGGCTTGGGTCTATATTTTGAAACTGGCGAGGGTCCACGTTTCAAAAAAGTCGTACGTACTGAGCAGGATGTTGCCGCGTTAAAAGTGACCAATACCGCTAAAGATCTTCCTTACGTAACGGATGCTGTCAGTACCATTCGTCGTGAATTGAATGGTCGCGTTCCTCTTATTGGTTTTTCTGGTAGCCCTTGGACATTAGCAACTTACATGGTTGAAGGGGGTTCTTCGAAAGACTTCCGTCACGTGAAAGCCATGATGTACGATACGCCAGAAGTGATGCATCAATTGCTCGACGTATTGGCTGACTCTGTTACTGAATATTTGAATGCTCAAATCGCAGCGGGTGCGCAAGCGGTTCAGATTTTCGATACTTGGGGTGGTAGCTTGAGCGATGTGTGTTATCGCGAGTTCTCTTTGAAGTATATGAATAAAATCGTCGCGGGTCTAACCCGTGAGAACGAAGGCCGTAAAGTGCCTGTTATTTTGTTCACAAAAGGTGGAGGTCAGTGGTTGGAGCTTATGGCTGACTCTGGTTGTGATGCTTTGGGCATTGATTGGACTACCGATATGGGTAATGCCCGTAGTCGTGTAGGTGATCGTGTTGCGCTTCAGGGTAATATGGATCCTTCCGTTTTATATTCTTCTCCAGCGACTATTCGTAAAGAAGTTCAGCGTATTCTGAACAGTTATGGTCCAGGTACTGGTCATGTATTTAACCTAGGGCATGGTATTCACCAGTTTGTCGATCCAGCTCGTGCCGGTGCTTTTATTGAAGCGGTGGTTGAATTGAGTCGTGATCAGCATAAGTAATTTTTGCTCATCATACTAAAAGCCCGCCTCGTGCGGGCTTTTTCGTTTATGCTGTATAAACAGGCTCGGCAAACCTGCGTCAATGACCAAAGTTGACGAATCAGTCGCCTAGCTTATCTTTTAGGTAGTATTAATGAATTAGTGTAGAATGTGCCGCGAAAAATAGGTCAATGTTAAGTAATAGCGATAGGCGAATGGGTCATGACAGTTAAAACAGTGGATGCCTTGCTGGTAGGTGCCGGAGCGATGAGCACTACCCTAGCAATGATGCTAAACAAGCTAGATCCTTCCTTGAAGATCTGCGTCGTTGAACGACTTGATCAAGTGGCTCACGAGAGTACTGACGGTTGGAATAACGCAGGCACAGGTCACGCTGCCTATTGTGAATTGAATTACACTCCTGAAGATGACAAGGGTGGCGTTGATATCTCGAAAGCGTTGGATATTAATGCTTCGTTCGAAGTGACATTGCAGTTTTGGTCACACCTAGTAAAAACAGGTGCTTTGCCAACCCCTAAAGAATTTATTAATCGCACCCCGCATAAAAGTTTTGTTTGGGGCGAAAAAAACGTTGAGTTCTTACGCAAGCGTTATGAGTTGATGAGTGCTCACCACTTATTTGAAGATATGGAATACAGCGAGGATCCTGCCAAGCTCGCTGAATGGATGCCTCTGGTAATGAATGGGCGTAAAGGAAATGCTCCTGTTGCTGCTACCCGTGTTGAACATGGTTCAGACGTAGATTTTGGTTCTTTAGCTCGTGATATGGTTTCGTATTTAGAGCAGCAAGATAATTTCGAATTGCTGCTGGGGCATTCTGTAGAAGATATGAAGCGCAGCAGTGAAGGTGGCTGGTCTGTTTTGTTAGAAGATAATAAATCGGGCGAAGTGACTCGTGTACGGTCTAAGTTTGTTTTCTTAGGTGCCGGTGGTGGTGCTTTGCCGTTACTGCAAAAATCTGATATTCCAGAATGTGAAGGTTATGGCGGTTTCCCAGTAAGTGGTCAATGGCTGGTGTGTACTAAGCCAGAAATTGCTAATCAGCATCATGCAAAAGTTTATGGCAAGGCAGCGATTGGCGCACCTCCTATGTCGGTACCGCACTTGGATACTCGAGTGATTAATGGCGAGCGTGCCTTGTTGTTTGGCCCTTTTGCAGGCTTTACAACAAAGTTCTTGAAGGAAGGTTCCGTCATGGATCTGCCTGCTTCTGTTAAGGCAAGTAATCTTAAGCCTATGCTCTCTGTGGGCTTGAATAATATGGCTTTGACTAAGTACTTGATCAGCGAAGTCTTCCAGTCTGATAAGTCGCGTATGGATTCGCTGCGTGCCTATTTCCCTGACGCTAAAGATGCGGACTGGACTTTGGCTAATGCAGGTCAGCGGGTTCAAATCATCAAAAAAGATGAGAAAGGTAAGGGTAAGTTAGAATTCGGTACAGAGATAGTTGCAGCGGCAGATGGTACTTTGGCTGCATTATTGGGTGCGTCACCAGGTGCTTCTACCGCGACCCAGACCATGATTGATGTGATTGAGCGTTGCTTTAGTGACAAGCTTGAAAACGATGGTTGGAAAGCAGGTTTGAAAGCGATGATTCCATCTTATGGTGAGTCGTTGATTGAAAATGCTGAATTATTAAAAGAAATTCGCCAAGATACTTTGACGACGCTCGAGCTGAAATAGGCTATTGATGCAATAAAGATGCAATGAAAGTTGCTGAAGTAGATGTAAAAAAGAAGTTCTAATTGAGTCCCAAAAAAGCGCTATCTGATAGCGCTTTTTTTGTGCCTGCTATTTACGGGCTTATTCCATCTCTGGGCCACCTACTTTTTCTTTATAAATAAACCCGCTTTACACGCGGGGTTAATTGGCAAAACAGTTCATAGCTGATGGTATTGCAGAGCTTAGCCACATCATTCACATTAATATTTTCACCCCATAATTCGACTTCACTGCCCACATCAATATCGTCATTCTCACTGATGTCGATACACAGCATGTCCATGGATACTCGACCTAACGTTGATAGGCGTTTATCGTTACAATAAACGGGTGTGCCTGACGGAGCGCTGCGTGGATAGCCGTCGCCATAACCAATGGCGACGATACCAATGCGTGTTGTTTTCTCGGCTATCCAGCCGTCACCATAGCCAATGCTTTCACCAATGTTCACTATGTGGCTGGATATGATGTTCGATTTCAGCGTCATCACTGGTTTTAAATGAGTCGTGAGGGGCGCTTCGCTAATGAGTGGAGAGCTTCCGTACAGCATAATGCCAGGTCGGCTGATGTGGTCACAGACATTAGGCCAAGCGATAACAGCGGCGCTATTATTGCTCGATACAATAAGCTCAGGCCAAAAGCCCTTTTGCTGTTGTAAAATCTCTTCTAGTGCTTGAAACTGAGTAGCTGTTTTATCTTTGCTTAAATCGTCGGAGCACGCAAAGTGACTCATCAGTACTTTAATATTGAGACCCGCATGACGGCATTGTTCAAAGGCAGAGGTAGATTCTGCTAAGCGAAAACCTAAGCGGTTCATGCCGGTATCTATTTTTAACCACAGCTTTAATTGTGCGAAGCATGGCTCGGTGACTAAAATATCGAGCTGGCTTTGGTGGTGAAGTGCCATTTCGATATCGTGCTCCACCGCCGCGAGCCATTCTGATTTATCAAACGCGCCTTCTAATACGAGTATGGGGCTTTTGATCCCTTGATGACGTAGCTGTAGAGCTTCATCCATACAGGCCACGGCTAGGCCATCAGCATCGACTAATGCATGCGCAACGGGCAATAACCCATGCCCATAGGCGTCGGCTTTAATCACAGCGTATGCTTTTTGACTGTAGCCTTTTGCCAGTTGATAGTTATCTTTCAAATGCTGTAGGTTAATCACTGCTTGAGTCGGACGGGCCATGTTTTTCGCTTAAATCAGGAAGACTAAATATTGGGTAGGGTTTATTATGTCAGGCTGCGCAGTTGTACACTAGCACTGACCTTATAAAGAACATTTCTAATTAATAGAGTTATGATATTCATGCATCCACTGATTGCTGATAAAACTTTGGTTTTTTCCCCAGCACTTGCCGCAACCATTGGCCTAGAAGAGGCGATTGCCCTAACGTGGTTGAATGATATTGCTCAGGCTTTGGGTGGCATCCAATGGCACATTAATAATGATCAGCTGCGTCAGGTTTTTTCATTCTGGGATGATCAGAAGATTCGTTTAGTATTACGTAATTTGCACGAAAAAGGCTTACTAAGACTTATTTCACCTTTGTTTCCTGATGCACCGCAGCTCATTTTTTGCTTTCCAAGCCAACCGCATGAGCAAGCTTCATCTCAACCTGCACAAGTAGCACAGCCACCAGTGCAGCCGACTTCTTTTCAGCAGCCGCCTTTCCAAAAGCCTGCTTTCCAAAATTCAGGATTTCAACAGCCCGCATCGCAGCCCGTAAATCCCAAGCAACCGATGGAGCAGCAGTGGCAACCGACGCGCGATGGTTTAAATCGTTTGCAGCAGCACGGCATTCCAGACAGCTATAGTTTATCCAAGCTGGATGAGTTTATTTTGCAGGCGCGAGAGAATGGCAATAATCGCAACGATTGGAATACGCAGTTTTTTCGCTTTATTAAAAAGCATTGGGTTTATACACAAACCGATGCGCATAAAAAGCAGCAAAGAATCGCTGAGAAGGCTGCTTTTAATACCAGTCATGCCCAAGCTCCGGATCGCCAAGAGCGTTTTCAGGCACGCCGTGAAGAAGCTGGGCCAATTACTCAGCAATGGCAGCCAAGTTTAGATGCGCAACAGATTTTACAACGCGCGGGTATTAAGCCACAGTTTATACAAGACTCGATTCCTGAATTTGTTTTATATTGGCAAGAACGCGGCGATGCGCATAAAACATGGAATACAAAATTCATTCAGCATGTGCGTCAGCAGTGGGCTCGTTATTCGTCATCGTTAGAGCACTCTTCAGTACCAACGCGCATTGCAGATGATTGGCAGCCAGATAATGACTGTTATGATATTCTGGCTATGGCGCATATTGATGTGCATTATGCGAAAAGTTTAATTGGTGAATTTTTACTGTATTGGCGTGATTCCAATCAGTTGCAAACCAGTTGGAACAGTAAATTCTTACAGTATGTTAAGCAGCAGTGGGCGAGACAATTAAACCAAGGCTCTCAAATAGGTGGAAAGGCAAATGCGGGATCGCAAAGCGGTACTCAATCCAATTCTGAACCAGGTTACGCAACAGCTGCAGCAAGCAGGCAGCGCCTCACCGACACAGACTGGTAGCGAGAAAGCGCATCGTGCTCAAAAGCCGTTAGATATAGATCAGAAGTCTGCTATTAATCAGATCTTTGAACTGTTTCGCTTTAATTACCACAATCAGTTTTTAAAAGCCTTTCCAGATCACGATACAGTGATAATGGCAAAGCAGTTGTGGGCGCGCTTGCTGGTCGATTTTCCAGCAGAAACCATTATGTTTGCAGCGGAACAAGTGGTTAAGCAGCAAAAATTCTTGCCTAATGTTCATGATGTGGTTGAGGCCTGTAATTCTTCGGCGCATAAGTTATTGGGCATGCCTGATGCACATTCAGCTTATATCGAAGCCTGTCGAGCACCTTCTCCAAAGAAAGAATACAAATGGACCCATCCAGCGGTTTATTATGCGGGCCGTTCTAGTGATTGGTTTTTCTTAGCCAATAGTGTCGAGGCCAAGGCCTTCCCTGTATTTGAGCGTAACTATGCGTTGTTAATTGAAAGGGTCGCTGCTGGGGAAAATATTGAGATTGAATTGCCAAAAGCACTTCCTGATCACATCGAAAAGCCTTTAAAGCGTAAAGACTTACAGCAGAAAATGAAGCAGCTTCTTAAAGACTCTGGGTTAGGGAACTAAAACGGAATGGAATCGATAGGTCAGATTTTTTCAGCCGATAATAAAGTGCCTATCCTGGTCTCGATCATACTGGTGATTGTTGGCGTGCTGTTTATCCTTAATCGTCTTTTGCGAGAGTATTGGGAAACTCGTAAATTTCAATTTCAATTTCAATTTA
>Ga0209305_1000883_pt1 | contig 20503 bp, 14 predicted proteins | sample COGITO_mtgs_1103_FD_184792 | JGI IMG/M metagenome (GOLD analysis project Ga0209305, IMG submission 184792) | Pelagic marine microbial communities from North Sea - COGITO_mtgs_110321 (SPAdes) (version 2) | ecosystem: Environmental > Aquatic > Marine > Epipelagic ...
AAGGGAGAAAGGGGAATGAATATTTGTACAGTATGCGCGTATGTTTTTAGTAGTGCTGCTGCGTTTCACTGATTTTCTTTTCCTCTATTCCTTGTTATTTTCTTTGTTCGTGACTGCTGCTTCTTCTTTGTCATCCTCTTCGATGCGCGTCTTCGAGAGCTGCTCCTGAGCTGCGTCCAATCCCGCATCTTTCTCTTTCTTGTTTTCTTCTTCTTTATTACCACCACCAGAGGACTCCGAGGACGATGTGTACGATTGCCACATCGAAATGTTATCTTTGATCAACTTCAAAATCAACGCGGCGTCTTTGTACGCTCTCGCATTATCGGTCAGGGCGTCTAAATCCTCCAATCCTTCGTCCAACGCAGTTTGCGCGATTTCCAACGCCGATTTCGTATCTTCGCGAATCTCGTGGTGAAAGACGGAGTAGTTTAGAGAAAGGCCGAGACGAACCGGGTGCGTCGTCGCCACTCCGGCTTTCGGGTCGCGAGCGATTTCCAAAGCCTTCTCGTACGCGTCTTGCGAACGCATCGCGTGAGGAATCCTCGCCTCGCCTCTTTGAATCTCTGCTAGATACCGATAATAATCTCCAATCATTTTCAAGTAGAAAATTTTCTGGTCTGATTTATATCGAGGCGAGTGTTCCTTTGAAGCTTCCGAGAGTAACGCGGTGACTGTTTTTGGCGACTCGTGATGTTGTTGTTGTTGTTGTGCTTCTTGTTCTCCTTGTTCTCCTTGTTCTCCTTGTTCTCCTTGTTCTCCTTGTTTTTGCTCTTCTTGATGTTGTTGTTCGTAATGTTCCGTCCCACCCAACAACCTCGGCAATAACACGCCTTCCACCAAATCGATCGTCTCTTTACAAATCTCTTTCAATTCGTCCTCGATTTTCTCTTGATACTCCCGCGCGATGTTCAAAAAATCCTCCCCCATATTTTCCCTCTTGATTTGCCCAATATTCGTTTGCACGCACACCCACTGTTGTCGTCTTCTGGTCGTTTCGTTTTTCGAGGCGACGGAGAGCATGTTCCGTTCTTGCGGCTGTTTTTATTTTTACGCGGACGAAAAGTCGTTGTTTTTAAATAAATAATGCCACGTGGCATTGAGAAGAAATATCTAAAGTCAGGAACGACGAGACAAGAAGAAGGGGAAAAAAAGGAAAAAAAAAGAATAATATTAATGCGCCTTACGTCTAGATCTTCGTCGATGGTCACGACTAACTCTTTCATGATCTGTCGCATGTCTGTTTTAAAGATGGTGAGAGTGTGTGTGTAATAATTGTGAGTCTTTTGTTACATCGCAGAACAAAAGCGCACAAAGCGCGCGCATCTCATCATAAAAAATGTATATCTAAAACGCGTTGACTTTTCACGCGACGAAGGGAAAAAAGAAAAAAGGTAATACATTTCGTACCGACCCAACGCGAACATAACTCGGCGAGCTGCGCTTTTTGACGCAGTTTCACTCGCGCGTCTAACATCAATAAACTCCTTTGAATCTTCTTTAACTTCTTTAACTTCTTTTTCGTGAAAGAGAGATAAAGTCGCTCCTCGATGATGTGTGATGCAGAGAGAGAAAGATGCTTGTTTTTATATGGAGGGAAAGAGATATTTTTTCCTTTTTCTCGGAAAAACAAACTTTTCACATCTAGAAAGTATTACTAACTCGTATTATATGACATAACTTACTTCTTCTTCTCTCTGCTTCGGAACGGCGACCGGAGCTTTGATTTCTTCTTCTTTTGTTGTTCTTGTTGCGGTGTTGGCGTCGTCGCTTCTTCTTCTTTGTGTTCTTCTTTCGCGTTGTTCGTTTCGTCTTTATTCTTTTCTTTTTCTTCTTTCTCGAGGAGAAGACGCTTTTCGAGAGCCTCGGCGACGACGCGTGCGCGCTCCTCTCTCGTTTCTGGCTTTGTTTTCAATACTTCTGCCTTCTTTTTCTCGTCTTCTGACCGTTTGTTCTCCGAAGCGCGTTGTTGTTGTTGTTGTTGTTGTTGTTGTTGTTGTTGTTGTTTGCGCTCGCGCTCTTCGCGCATTCGCACGACGTGGACGTTTTCGCGAGGCGCCGGCACGCCGCTCGTATTCGTACTACTACTACTATTATTACTACCGTTGCTCGTACTACTACTTCCTACTTTTTGCGATGTTCCTGAAAACGACGATGAAGCTCGCTCTGGATGACTGATTCTACTACTAGTGTTGTTATTATTAGAGTCAAATCCACCCCCGCCGCTACCGACGACGACTGGTAAACTAAACCCGCGTTGTAACCCGTCGATGTCGACGTATCCGTGCGTTTCCAACGCGTACCGTCCAAACCTCGTCGTTGATTCAAACCTCTTCGCTTGCACTGCAGTCGGCACACCATTCGGCCCACACATTCTCGGCAAATATCTCAACGCCACGAACGTCGCGCTCGCGCCTTCGACGAGGTTGTTCCCGAGCACATACCAAAAGAATAAAAACACAAACGGCAGCCAACTGTTCGGCACTCGAGCGAGTCCCCCGAATATCGTCGTTTGTGCGTCTGGACTATTCGTACTGCTGTTCCTCGCAATATTCCCCACGCACATTGCGTACGTGGCAGATAAAACGCCCGGTCCAGAAATGTTCAACGGTGAGAGTAAGTGTCCTTTCCCGCCTGAGAACGGCGCGAAAACGACTGAAAACACGAACGTCCAACAGTTTATGCACACCAGAGTGAACAGTATTTGCCAAAAGCATCGAAACGAACCTAAACTGCGTTCGAAATCCGATATAAATCGATAGCTGATGTACGCGTTAAACAAGGCGCCAATGAAACCTGAGTTCACGTATAAAAGTGAACTAAACGTTCTGTACCACTGAAATCGAGTGAACACATCGAACGGACAAAACAACGTTTTCTCGTCCAGTTTTAAAAGAACGTTTAAGGGTAACGCGAAAAACAAAGAGAAATAAATCAGAGTTTTCGCGAATAAAGGCGAGGATTGGACGTTTGCTTTCACTTTGAAAAAGAAAGGGTGGAAAGATGCCGCGTTTATCATCGTTTCATGCGCTGCTGTAAAAGTGGTGCGTCGTGGTTCTGAAGAAGATTTGGTGTTTGTGGTGCTACCTAAAAATCCGAAAGAAAAGAATAAAATAAGGCAACGCGCATACTTTCAACATCACGTCGTTTCAATAAATAACGAATCTAATAACAACACGCTTCCCTGGCGTATCCCCAAATAGAGATGACGTTGTTTCGATGACTCGCGTTTGTCGCTTGTTCTTTTCTCGTCGTCGTCGTCGGCGGCGGCGGCGGGGTCCTATTCGTCGTCTCGCTTGTACTACTACTACTACTACTACTACTACTACTACTATCACTACTACTACTATCGCCGCTGCTATCGCTATCGCTCGTACTGTTAATAGTATTATTATTTATGAATCTTCTCCCTGTGGATGGGTGGAACAAACGTTCGCCGCACGCGCTGGCACCGAGCGCGACGTCGTTCATGATTCGATTTTCGTCATCGTAAATATCAGTAAACTTACTTTCTCCTTCCTTTCCGGCTATGAATTCTTTCACCGAACTCGCTAACGGATGAAACGTAAACGCGGCGATTAAAACCGCGGCATCCTTCGGCGGCGCTTTCCACGCGAAAACCTCTTTCCCGTTCTGGTCTAAATCAAAACAACGCAATATACCGTCGTCACCACCAGATACCAGGTGTTTCCCGCACGGCTCGATGTCGAATTTCGTTTTCGCATTGGACCGAACGTTCGGTCTTTGAATGTTCGTAAACATCGACCCGTTCACGTTTGCTCGTAAATCCCAACACAAAATCGAGTTTGATTTCCGAGCGCTCGAAAATAACGCTCTCCCATCCGCGCTGAATTTCAATCTCGTCACGCCGCCTCCCATTTTCCCCGTCTTTTCGTTTTTGTGAGGATTTGTAATCGACAACACGCAACAATCGCTCCCGTTAAACCCATCTCGTAAATCGTACACACAAATACTGTTCCCGTTCTCATACGAACCGGCGGCAAATATGTTTCCTTCGCTATTCTCGATAAACCCGTTGTATTCGTTCCCGGTGGCAAAACAACTCGTCAGTTTCGATTGCGTGTCAAACCCGACGACTTGGCACTCGTGACCAGGTCTGCTCGTGTCCCAAACGCACACCCCTTTCTCCTCTCGTCTCCCGCCCAACACTTTCCCACCGTTACCAGTAAACGCGCAAGATATCGAGGGCACGAGCTCGTCGTTTCTGTTTTTGATCGAATACGAACATTTTTCTCTCGACGACGACGAAAGTATACTAACACCATCGTCATCATCATCGGACGAAGGGGAAACGTTGAATAACTTCACCCCGGAATCTTTCGCCGCGCACAGCGTCAACAGTGTTTCCCGAACATTCCCCTGCGCCGCGGGATACCAACACGCGTCGTAGTGCGACTTTGGCAGTTTCATTTTCAACGCGCACTTCAACAGCTCACCATCTTCATCACCATCAGAAGACATCATAATCATTTTCGCGGGGACTTCGTATACTCTCAAAACATCGTCCCCTGCCGTCGTCGAGAGCAATCGAGACCCGTCTCGGGTAAACTCCAAGTTGTGCGTCACGTGTGTCTCTGCTGTTGATGTTGTTTTTAATGTTGTTTTTAATGTTGTTGTTGTTGTTCGTGCTAACTTTAACGAACTCGTCTCCCCTTCCGTCGTCACGACGACTTTGTCGACGAATGATTTCGGATGGAGGAGGCGAGAACGCATGGTTAAGAACTTTTCTTCGGCGGGAGGAGGACCGTTATCGTCATCGACGCACCTTTTGCGAGGAGGAGGAGAAAGAGGAGGAGGAGGAGGTCCCGTCATATCTGTTTTTGAAGGAATACACAGATTTTGGATTTCTGAAGAGATTTCTCCATTAGTATAATACTACTAATAACACACACAACAACAACAACAACAACAACTTTTGAGAAGTATCTGAGAACAACAAACGACTCACAACAAAGAGCACCATAAAAGTCGATACATGCCCCCACTGAAAGCGTTCGGCGTGGCGCTCGTGTCCGCGCTCGCTGGAGCGTCCGTGGTGCACAATCTTTACAAACCGGACTTGACAATACCTGGGTACGAGAACGAAGAAGAAGAAGAGAAAAAGTAGAGATTGAGATTGGTTGTTTGTAGTTTCAGAGCGCACACTTCTACTTTCAAGAGAGAACTTTCGGGAGAGGATGAACGAAGAGGATGAGGGTGTTCGCATCGGTGACGACGAGGATGACGACAGGAGGCCACTCATTGGTGGTTTTGAAGGTGGTGGAGATTACGTCGAAGAAGACCAGCCTCCTCCTCCTTCTGCCGACGAGAGAGACGACGAGAATACCAGAGGTGAGAGACTGCCGAAATGGTTCTCTCCGAAACGATTGCTGTATTTATTTTGCTTAGTTGCGATTGCGTTGTATTTAGATCGAGGCGTGGTTTCGTCCGCGGCGGTAAGCGGGCAACCGCCGGGAGGAAGCGACGAGGACGACGCGAGCAAAGACGAGAAAGGGTACGGATTACAAGGCGAATTTAACGTCGATTACGCCGAGTATGGCGTGTTACAATCGGTGTTTGTGATTGGTTTACTCGTTGGTGCGCCAATATTTTCAGAGTTGTCGAGAAGTGTGAACGCGTTTACGTTGATCGCTATCGGGTTGGGCGCGTGCGCAGTCGGGGATTTGGGGTGCGCGTTGAGTCCAAATTTTCAGTTCTTGTTGCTCATGCGAATCATCGTTGGCGTTGGCGAGGCAAGTTTTGTAGCTCTAGCGGCACCTTTTATCGACGACCACGCTCCAAAAGGGATGACAACGAGATGGTTGAGTTATTTATACTTGTGCGTGCCGTTTGGTGTGGCGTTAGGTATCGTGTACGGCGGCATCGTCGGGACGTATTTTGGATGGCGTTTTGCATTTTTTGGTAACGCGCTTTTGCTCGTGCCGTTGTTTGCATTTTGCGCGACGAGCGAGCCGATTGATTTGAGAAGGAAAGCGAGTAAGACGAGTGCGGAGCAGCAGCATGGTCAAAATCAGCGGCAAAAGAAAAACGTCGTCGAAGTGTTCGTGTATGATTCTTTAAAGTTGCTCAGGATTCCAACTTTTTTACTCACGTTGAGTGGGTTTTCGTGGTATTCACTCGTTCTGGGCGTGTTTAGCGCGTGGGGACCAAAAGCAGGGTTTGCGTTGTTTGAATACGAATTGCACACTCGGTCGAACGCGGATACGGCATTAGGGATGGTGACGGTTTTTTGCGGCGTGTTTGGTACGTTACTCGGCGGTATCGGCGTCGACTATTTCGCGCAAAAACGGAAAGAGTGCTTTCAAAATCAATCCTCTCTTCCTTTCCATCTCTCCTGGAGGAGAGATGGAAGAGAAAGAAGAGCACGGAATTCACCATCGCCGTTGTCTGTGGATCCTTCGGTTGCGGATAATCTCTATTTCAGCGCGTTCTGCTCCTTCTTTGCGTTCATATTCGTTGTGATTTCCTTCTCCTCGACGAACTTTTATGCGTTTCTCTTCTTCCTCGCGGTAGGAGAATCGTTCGCGTTCATGCTCCAAGCGCCGATAAACGCAGTAGTGTTGCGGTCTGTTCCAACTGATAGTCGTCCGCTGGCGTGTGCATTGTGCACAGTTGCCGTGCACGTCTTTGGTGACGTGCCATCGCCTCCGTTGTTCGGATACTTGCTCGTAAAATCGAACGAAAATTGGCGTTGGGTCATGAAGGTGTTTACGTTGTGTTTCGCGGTGGCCGGCGTCGTTTTCTTCGTTGGCGGAATGATTGCATCCGCGAGTGATAGAAATAATAGATATGATAGCAATACCGATAGTAATGAAGACGACGAGGAAGGCGAAGAGGATGAGGAAGAAAACGGCGTTTTAATTAATACAGAGGGTGCATTCGCAAGATAGTTTTTGCGCGCGCAACATGGGCACTAAGCGGCGAGTAAAGATACTCCGACTAAAAAAGCTTCTATACACTTCTATACACCTACCGTACTAGTGATGATGTTCTCTACGCCTTCTTTCGATGTTTCGAGTGAGCTGTAATGATTTCAAGGAATCTCGTTCCTTTGATTTGCTCGCCGCTCTTCTTTGGTGTTCTCGCTCGTCTTCGTCCGAACCTTCTTCTTCGCCTTCCTCTCCTCTTGCGTTGGCTACTTCTTCGTCCTCGGATTCCTCATCCGTTATCCCGGTGTCGTTTCCGCAAGCGTACTGACGCATGTTCGAGCTGCACACGTTTTCTTCGTTCACGGTAAATTCAACGTGCGACACTCGAACTGAATAATGCGTCTCTTCTTTATTTTTGCCTTGACCGAACTTCGCGACGTACATTTTCGAATACGCGACGAGAACTTTACACCCAACACGCAAAACCCACGGGTTATGAAACATCAATCCTGGCGCTATCCCGCTCCCGACAACACCGGCTACCGAGCCTTTCATTCTCGTCCAGCTCGCATCGAATGCATCCGCTCCGGCATCTTCGGAGATGGCGAGCGTGAGTTGCGTTCGGACTTTGTCAGGTAGTTTCACTCTTCGTTTGCGCGTCGTCATCGCTGTCTCTGAACCATCCATCATCTCTTTTAATACGTCTCGATGGGAGTTTTCTGGGTGACCATCACCTCGCTCTTCTTCTTCCTCTTCTTCTTCTTCCTCGCCTCCTTCTTTATTATTGCTGCTATCGCTAGTGCTATCAAATATTATTTCATCCTTCTTGTGGTCGTTGAACGCGACTATATGCACGTTTCGGTGGCGTTCTCCTTCCCCTTCTATTCTCCAACTTTGTGCGAAACTTTTCGCTCCAGGTTCGCGCCTCAAATCGCTAATCTTCTTCGCCTCGGACCATCGGTTGTACGACGAGTTTTCAGATTCTGTGACGTAAACGCCGCCGGATTGCGAGCGCAAATACATGATCAACTTCGAGTCTCTTTTGCCCGAACCACTACTCTCGAAAACGCTCGGCGCAGTCAACGTCGTCGTCTTCGCACCGACCGACCAGTTTTCGCTGCTACCACCATCTTCCTCATCGTCGTCGTCTTCGACGGGTACTTCTTCAACTTTACCTCGCGCCCGCCAACTCGCGCCTCCATCTTTGGATACTAAAACACCCGCGGACGTTGTTTTCGGCCGAATGGTTCTCGTTGCCGGCGTGTCCGCCTCTCCGTTTTGTTTCACGCGACATTGTGCTTTTCTCGAAGAGGTAAATAGTTCGCGCTTCGATTGTAAAACCGAGTTATCTCTCCAAAACGGAAGAATCAAGGTGTTCTCATCTTCAGCATTCTCCAGCGCCACCGCTGGATTGGCGATTAGTTTTGGCACGAAGTTCTCCTCGTAAATGGAATACACCATCGCTGGCTCCGTCCACGGTGAATTTCTATCTACGCGTCCTTCGGCATCGCCCGCGAGATTCAATTTGATGACTTTAATCGACCCTCCCGGGACGTACCGAATTCTACCTCGATCGCGATATTCGCACCCGCCGTCGGATTCGGCGTAAAACAGTAACAAGTTTCCATCCTTATCGACGTGCGGCACTGGCGTCCACTGCGCGGTTAATTCTTCGTCGTCTACTCCTCCCTCCTCTCCTCCATCTTCGTCGTTGTATTTTGAAAACAACGGCCACGAGTTACTGAACGTTACGCCTTCATCCTCGGACGTCGCCATTCGCACGTGTTGCCCGCGTTCCCCTTCCAACGTTTTCCCGGACTGCCAAAAAGCCACAACCTGTCCAGACGGCAATAAAACTAGCGACGCTTTATCGTGGTATTTTATCGACGAGGTCCCCATTACCACTTTCTTCTTGCTCAATTTCCCAAACTCCTTCTTTCTCGTTTGCACGTTTTGCCTTTCAAATCGTTCCGGCGCTTCCTTCCAAGTCGTTTCTGCTCCTCCATTGTGAACTCCTCTCGCGCTCCTCCCCGCGCACGGCTGTAACGCCGGGACGTCGGCCGTATGCGCACTCGTACTACTCTCTTCCTCGGGAAACGCAAATCTCCCTCCGCTTCCTTCCTCTAATCTTCCCAAAGGTTTCTCTAAAATCGTAGCCTCGCGAATAGTTTGCATCGCGTCCGCGTCGATTACATCCTCCGCGGCATCGTCCAAAGCTCGCGTTTTCGTCGTTCCTGACCTGCCACCTTTCGCCGGCAACCGCTCCTTCTCCTCGTCTCTCTCCTTGACCTTCTCCTGCTTCTGTTTCCGTCTCTGTTCGTAATAATTTCTCGTCGTCGCCTCTTTCATTTTCTTCGCCTTTTCGCGTTGAATCTGTTTTTGTTTCTCTTTCTCCTCCTCTTTTCGCTCCACGCATTCCTCGTACGCTTTTCCTGAAAGCTTCACGCACGATGTAAACGACGACGACGAAGCAGAAGAAATAACAAAATTCTCCCCTTCCCTCCGGAACTGCCAACGACTTCTTCTTCGATGAGAAGAAGATTTGCCCAAACCTTCGTTGTTGTTGTTGTTGTTGTTGTTAGGATTGTTTTGTTTCAGAGCGAAAAACAGATTCAAAATCGAACAACAAAAGAGCGCGAACGCGAATACATTCAAAGTTGAAAACTTTGTCTTCTTTTTCTTTGAAGCCTTTTTTTTCTTGCTCAATAACTCCGACTCCACGAACAGCGGAGTTTGAGCGTCTCTCATCGTCATCGCGTTGTTGTTGTTCGAAACATTAGTAGTAGTCTTCTTCTGTGCATCTCATCCAACTCATCAATGCATTTTTTTCTCTCTTCTTTCTTTTTATTATTTTTGAAGAAGACATTTTGCAAAATTTTGTTCATTTTTTTTTCATTAAAAACAACTTAAATCTTTGACACGAGAAATTTTAAGTGTGACTGACACACACAGTCTCCTACTAAACGACTAAACGACCTAAACGACCTGCGCGGAGGATATATAAAACACGATGATGGAGAAAGGAACGACGACGAGTAATACTTTGACGGCGACGCTTCCGGGGGTGGTCTCCTCCTCTTCAACAGCAAGCAGACGGCAACAACTCGCGAGACACATCTTTGTCTGCGTCTCGGTGTGTGTTTTGTTCGTGCTCTTCGCGTCGATGCGTTCGTTTATTAATGTTTCTACTTTTGGGGGTGGTGGTGATTTGGACGACGAAGGACAACGAGTGAATAACGAAGTTTGGGACGGTCCAGTGCCGGAACCGACATACGAGGAAGGAAGGAGCGGTTTTAGTGATGATGATGAAAATGATGAAAATGGTGAGAGAAAGAGGAAAGAAAAATCGGATGACGACTTTGTGGAGTTTGATACTTCTTTGAACGAGCGGGGAAAGTTTAATCGAGACTCTCGAGTTGCTCTCAGAGGAGGAGAACAACAACAACAAGAGACTAAGCAATTATTTACGAACGTACCACAGAACGTGTGTCCGGGGCAACCGACGAAGAAAGGCGTGCGGAACGGCGCGCCGGGGAAAAACAAAGGATTAATCGAACGCAAGTTGGATAGATTGGCCGGCGACGGCGACGAGTTACCGCCGGCGGTCGGGCCGGGTGGAGATGAGTCCAAGTACGTCAACATTAGCTGCGTGTACGTGACGGAAAAGTGCGCGAATCCAACCACGGCGGGTGGACGAGGAATCATGCGACGTTTGAAATTCAACGTCAACAGCGAAGAAGACACGAAGAAGTTTTTAAAGTTGGCGGAAAATTTACCGTCAATTACGGAAGGCGCGCTGGGATCATGCGCGATCGTCGCTAATAGCGATAACTTGCTGAAAGGCAACCGAGGTGCGGAAATCGACATGCACGACACGGTTTTTAGACACAACACGCCGATGAAAGGATTCGCAAAAGCCATCGGAACGAAAACGACGTTTACAATTGTGAAGTCAAACTACGCGGGCGGTGGTGGCGGCGCCGGTAAAGCGCAAGGCAAAGGCGACAGCAAACCAGAACTCGCGTACATGCTTCTCAAAAACATCGATTTAGTCCCAAAATCTTTAAAAGTAGAAGGAAGGAAAGTATTTTTACGCATGGGCGGCGCGCATCCCATCGCGCGTTTACGAAGAGAACTCTACCAACTCTCCGGCACGCCGAGTAAAATGCACCCGACTGGTGGTTGGGCGAGACCATTGAACTTATTAGCCAGTCGCTTGTGCGAGCGAATAGACGTGTACGGATTTAGTGGGAATAACCGAGGTGGGAAGTATTTCGCCCGGAAATTAGAAGTTCGACCGGCGCATAACATGCCGTTCGAACACTGGACCATGCGGTATTTAATGAGTAAAGGGAAGTTGTGCGTTTATGGCGAGTAGTAGTAAACTCTTCACGAAAATGTAATATAAGAGTTCTTCTAAATCGAGGCAACACATTTTATTGGAACACTGGACCATGCGGTATTTAATAATGAGTAAAGGGAAGTTGTGCGTTTATGGCGAGTAATTTGCTCGTGCACAAAAATGTAAGGAAAGAGTAATGTAAGGAAAGAGTTCTAAAACGACACATTTTATACGCGCTCTTCGTATTCGTTTACTTTGTGCATATGTTTGCGACGACAAGAACTCCGTGTGTGGAAGCAACACCTGCGCTCACGAGGCGTCGACGACGACTCTCTACTTCGCCGTCTGCGCTAAAAGTAACGCCGTTGCTAAAAAAGCGGCAAAAACTTTTGCAAAGAAGATTGACGACTGAGGCGTCATCAACAACATCATCATCACCAAAACGAAAAGAAGAAGAAGAAGAAGACGCATCATCAGACGATGATGATTTCTTCACCAAGAACGACGCGCTCGCGCGGAGATTACCCTTATACTTCGGCTCCTCTTCTTTAACTTTGTTACTGATAAACAGAGTGTTCTCGAACGTCGCGCCGACGTTAAACGCGGCGAGCTCGCAATCGAGAGCGGACGTTATAGACGTCGTTATGAGCGCGACGTTGATTTTAACCGGTTTGACGTTGGTGTCTATCGCGCCGAGAATACCAGAGACGGTGATTATGGATGGGTATGATGTGAATTACGTAGATTCTAGCTTAAGTGAACGATGTAAAGAAGAGTTGCGATGGTCCGGGAAGACGTTGCGAGAGGCGAGTAAGTGCGCGAGCGTGACCGTCGTCGAACTCGACGACGAAAAGGATGGAGAAATGAGCGGCGGTAAAGTGGTATTTTACGACGGCGCGTGTTGCGCGAAAGATCCAAACGCGTTGTTCGAAAACGAAACGCGTCAAATTGGATCCGTGTGCAAAGAAGTGCTGACTTCGGGCAAGCAAAACTACATGGCCAACGCGAACTTGTTCCCCGGGAGATTCGAGTTCATCCAAGACGACCAAGAGATGATATCGTTGATAAAGAGTAACAATAATACCGCGACGACGGCAAAGACGACGAAAAATAACAATAATAAAAAGAAGGGTTTCGGTTTACCTCAAAATAGCCAAGCGATTTGTTGCGTCGCCGTCGGCGATGCAAGACTCCTCGTCTTATCCGCCGATCGACAGAGAGGTTTCACCAAAGTCGACCAAGCGTGGTTCGAACTCGTCGCCCAAAAGTTGGACAACGCTTTCTCCTCCGACGAATAGTAACAAAACGTAGAGAGTCTTAATGTAATACTAATAGTTTCATACAGTAGTTTAGTACTCGTTTTCCCTTCCACTCGAGTATTGAATTCAACTCCATTTTGAGACAATTTTTTGGTTCAAATTTTTGAAATTTCATTCCTCTTCTTCAAAAGAAATACCTCGAGTGGTGTGTGTTGCACTTCAAACAAAGCGCGCGACGCTGTTTCTGTTGTTTCTTCTGTTGTTGTTGCGCAAAAGTTTTAATAACGGCCCTGCGTTTATTATAAACGCTTCTTACATCTTTCTCTCTCTCCTTCTTTGTTGTTGAAGAGAGAAAGAGACATCAAAGAGCGCTCTCATCGATCGATCGTTTTTTTGCCCTTTGTGGAAGTGCGAATCGAATCGAAAGAGAGAAAAAAAGATGTCGTCGCGTCCGTCGCGTCGAAACGCGTCCAAAACCGATCAGGCGAAACAAAAGTTGGAACAGCTGAAACAGCTGAAAGAAACGAAAGGGAAGAAGCGGTTGGACGACATCGACGGCGACGAAGACGTCGCGAACGTGTACGATGAGGTAGGAGGTTTCTTCGTTTTTGTTTTTTCTTCTCTCGTCGCTTGTTCTTGATAAAAAGCAGAGCAAAGAGCAAAGTCTTGGGGGTTCTTCGTTTGAATTCAAAAAAATTCAGAGCAAAGAAGCAGCATTTCAGAAGCGAAGAAAGTGTTCACTTTTGACACGTTCGCGTTTGTTTTTTTGTGTGCTCACACTGAGGGAAGAACAAGAAGAAAAAATGGATTTCAAACTTTTCATCATCATCTTCTTCTTCTTCTTCTTTGCGCTCGCAAAACTCGATCAATACTCGAAACGACTCGATTTAGTATTCTTTTTGCTTCTACGAAACGCTCACCTCTTTTGTCTCGGCCGTCGTCGTGGTCACGATCATCATCATATTTATTTATCAGGTCACGGAGGAAGAGTACGCGAAACTCGTCGCGAAGCGACGGAAGGAAAACGCAAACTTTGTGGTCGGCGCGGAAGAGAACGACGAGTACGTCGATATGGGGGAGGAGGAAGATTGGACGCGAGAGAATCCGGCGTACAGAGACGACGAGGGCGACGACGAGGACGGTAGGAATAATGCCAATGCTAGCATGGACGCGGAAGACGAGGATGGAGGAGCAGCGAATGGGAATACAAAGTCAAAGAAGGAGCTCGCGAAGGAGAAGAAGCGCAAACAGTTGGAGAAGGAAAAGTTGAAAGCGAGCAAAGGCGTTGGTTTAGCCGGGTTAAAAATGGATATGAAGAAGCGAAAAGCAGAGTTGGAGCAGAAGGAAGCGGAAGCGGCAGACGCAGATGCACTTTTGGAGGATATTTTAGCCGGCGTTGATCAAGCCGACGATGACATGTTGGGAGACGCCGGAGTGAAGCCGGCGTTAAAGAAATCCAAAAAGAAGAAAGCGAAAAAAGCCAAGATTGCGGTCGAAGAGATGGACGCGAAAGCAAAGAAAAAAGCGGCGTTTGCAAAGAAGAAGGGCGTCGCGTTTCCGGACGAACCACCTTTGAATGACGAGGATGATGATGCCGTGAAGCCGATGGATGATCACGACGATGATATGGGTGCTCCCGCTGCGGTTGCGGACGACGACGACGACGTCGTCGTCGACGGGACGGTCGCGCCGCCAGATGTTAACATGGACGACGATAATGACGACAAAGAGGTTGAAGACGTTGATGTGAAGAAAATGACGACGGCGAAGCAGGCGCTTCCAACGGAAAATAAAGGCGCTGGTGCCGCGATTGCTTACGGAGATTACGACTCCGAAGATGATGAAGAAGACGCCGAGCTAGCCTTGCGCGAAAAGCTCGCCGCTGAATGGAAACCCGATTCTGGGCTTCCCGTGGACGATTTTGATAAAACGTTGCCGTTTTACTTTTTGGACGCGCAAGAAGATATTGGTTCCCCAGGTACCGTCTTCTTGTTTGGTAAAGTGCCAACGCGCAGAGACCCGCAAACGAACGTCTTGGATCCTTCTTTGGGCACCGTCTCGTCTTGCGCCGTCGTTAATAACATGCAAAGATGCGTCTTTGTCGTCCCTAGACTTGAGTTTACGCCGCAATCGTTGGACGAAAGCAACGAGCTCAAGACGCTGGAGGAGAAAGCGAACGCGAAAGATGCGTCCAAAGCCGACAAAGTCGCTCTCTTGAAATGGTTGCAAGTGAAAACGAAACCAGTCAAGGACGAATTGAAGAAAATCATGAGCGAAAGAGGCGTCGATCAGTACACGATGAAACCAGTCTATCGTAAGTATTGCTTCGAAAGAAACGATATTCCAAGCGGCGGTCAGTATGTGATCAAGCTGAAGTATTCGTACTTGAACTCCGCGTTACCGTCGGATATCAAAGGCGAGACTTTCTGCGGCGCCTTGGGCACGCAAACGAACGCGTTGGAACACCTGCTTGTGAAATCGAAAATCATGGGTCCCTCTTGGTTGGCTTTACACAACGCCGAGATTGTTCCGCAAGCAACTTTGAAGGACAAAGAAGCCATGAAGTCATGGTGTAAGCTTGAAGTTAATTTGCAGAACGGACATAAGTCTGTCCGAAACCCGACGGTGGAGGCTATCGAGGCGCTCGGCCTCGGCGGCCAGCAGCGCGATCCGCCGACGGTGATTGTCGCCGCGTTGAAATTGCAAACGGTCGTCAATCATAAAACGAACGCAAACGAGATTTGCTCCGCGTCCGTCGTGTATTTGCAAGACGTGCGAGTGGATGTCGGTACGGATTGCCGCGCGAAAGTGACAGATATGCCGTGCGAATGGGAAAAGAAAGCGAGACACTTTTCGCTGGTGCGCAAACTCTCTGGCGGTAACTGGCCGTCGGGCTGGGAGCAACACGTTGCGAACGAAAACAAGACGAACAATGTCGCCAAACGTACAAAGTCGATCGTCCTTTCCGCGCAAGCAGACGAGCGAGGGTTGTTGTCCATTCTGCTGGCTCGACTATCGCAAATCGATGCTGATGTTATTTGCGGACACAACGTCGCCGGTTTCGATGTGGACGTGTTGTTGAACAGGTTGAGAGAAAACAAAGTCGCGCACTGGTCCAGAATCGGTCGATTAAAACGCACGAGATTTCCAAATTTATCCGGTGGGAACCAAGGCTCTTTTGGCGGTGGCGCGAGCATTGGTGCGCTCTCGTGCATGTCCGGACGCTTGTTAGCGGACACGTACCTCTCGGCACGCGATTTGTTGAAGGAAGTTTCATACACTTTGACCAATTTGATGAAAACGCAATTCGACGAAAATAGAGCTGAAATTCCGCATCAAGACGTTCCATTACAGTTCAACTCTACGCAAACGTTGTGGCAGTTGACCAAGAACTCGCAAACGGATGCGTTTTATTCGTTATGGTTGATGTTGCACTTGCAAGCGCTGCCGTTGACGAGACAGTTGTCGAACATTGCCGGAAACACGTGGTCGAAGACGTTAGGACACACGCGCGCCCAACGCGTCGAGTTCTTGTTTTTGCATGAGTTCCACAAGCGTAAATACATGGTTCCGGATCGTTTGTCGGCCAAGGAAAAGAGACGCGTTCAAGCTGCCGAGGCGAAGAATGGCAATGGCGATAAAGATGTGGACGATAAAAAAGGTCCGCAATACTCTGGTGGTTTAGTTCTTGAACCGAAGAAAGGTTTGTACGATAAGTACGTCTTGATGTTGGATTTCAACTCGTTGTATCCGTCTATCATCCAAGAGTACGATATTTGTTTTACGACTGTCAAGAGAGGTAAAGACATGGCCGGTTTAGCCCCAGAGCTTCCTCCGCCGGTTCTCGGAAAACCGGGCGGAGAAAACGCCGCCGTTCTTCCGCAAGTCATTTGCAAGTTGGTTCAACACAGAAGAGCGGTAAAAGAACTCTTGAAAAAAGAAACGAATGATGTCATAAAAGCGCAATTAGATATTCGGCAGCTGGCTTTGAAACTTACCGCGAACAGTATGTACGGTTGTTTGGGTTTCAGCGCGTCTCGCTTTTACGCCAAACCGCTCGCCGAGTTGATCACCGGTCAAGGTCGTGAAATTTTACAATCCACCGTAGATTTGGCGCAAAACTTATCCTACGATGTCATCTATGGCGATACTGATTCTATCATGATCAACACGAACAAAGATAACTTGGCAGAAGTGCACAAAGTTGGGCAAGAGGTCAAACGAGAAGTTAACAAACGCTACAAACTTCTCGAGATTGAAATGGATGGATGTTATCGCTCGATGCTTTTGTTGAAGAAGAAAAAATACGCCGCAGTTGTCGTTGAACCATCCATGCACGAGGGCAAAACGATATACGTGGAGCGCGTTGAGAAGAAAGGCTTAGATACCGTTCGTAGAGATTGGTGTAAGCTCGCGAAAGATGTCGGGGATACGTGCTTAGATGAAATTTTTAAGAAACGCGCGGTTGAAGACACGGTAGAGAAAATCCACGACGCGTTGAGAGAGGCGAGAACGAAAATGGTGAACAACCAAGTCAACTTAGAATCTTACATCGTGACGAAACAATTGACAAAATCACCGAGAGATTACCCGGACGCGAATTCGCAGCCGCACGTTAAGGTTGCCTTGCGTCGCATCGAGCAAGGTAAACAAGACGGCGTCAACGCGGGCGAGACCGTGCCGTACATCATCTGTTGCGAGGTGAAACCAGAAGACGAGAAGGACATGACGAACGACGCCATTGCTAATGGACACGCGTCGTCAAAGTCTGGAGGCAAAGGATTAGCCGAGCGCGCGTTTCATCCGGAAGAATTGCAAGAGAATCCAAACTTGAGAGTCGATTTGCACTACTACTTGACGCAACAGTTGCACCCGGTTATTTCTCGTTTGTGCGCTCCAATCGAAGGTACGGATGCCGCGCGATTGGCGGATTGTTTAGGCTTGGACGCTTCCAAATTTGCCGCGAGAAATGTCGGAGCCGACGATGACGACATGAACGCGAACCGATACGCGGCGTGCTCGTTAGATGACGACGCGATGTATGAAAAGTGCGAACCGTTGAAGTTGTTTGCGAGCGACGGCAAGACGGAGTTTACGTTTCCGGGCGTCCGAGACATTCTTCTCGGTAAAATTTCCTGCGCTGACGCGTTGAAACCGCCGAGTGCTAGAGGTGTCGTCAGTGCCACTGAGGATAAAGAAAATGCCACCACCACTTCTGTGAAAACACCGCAACCGAAAACGCCGGGATCTGGAACGGCCGCGACGACGCCGGATGCCGCGACGACGCAAAAGAGTAAAACGGACGCTTCGGCAACAACAACAATTCAACCGCTTTCCGCCGCTGCTTTTACGAATCAAGTCACCTTACAAGTACGCAAAACGATCCAAAAGTATTACGCACAAAAGTTGCGTTCCGACGATGAATTGTACCCGTGCGAAACCAGAGACATCACGTTGAAAGCGGTGGGAGACGTCGAAGTCGGCACGAAACCGTTGAATACCATTTGCTCTGGCGTCATGAAAAAATCGTTCGAAGAGAGAGAGTTGTACACGCAGCTCGTCCATTTCAAACGTTTGTTGAGCAGAAAAGACGCGTTGGGTAGAATTAAAGACCAAACTATTCGTGGCACTTGCGAAAAGAACATCACGAAGGAAATGAGAACGGCTTTGGATTTGGCGAAGGACGAAGTCGAGGAAGTGTTGAATTTGAGCGCGTACAGATGGGTCAACTTGAGCACTCTGTTCGGCTTCTAAAAATCTTCAACGTCATCGTCACATATTATTATATTAAATACATATATTTCATAAAAGAAGATTACCAACAAGTGTATGTGTACATTCTTATTTTTACATCTACTATTTATCTTCTCTCTATTTCTCTCTCTCTATTTCAACCTCCAACCTCATCACCTTTCCAACTGGTGCTTCTCATCCGTTAACGGCACGTAGACAACCCCCATTTCGTCTTTGTATTTAAGTTCTCCTTTCTCGTTCTTATCAATCACCATCAACGATTGACTCTCGTCTTCTTTCCCAACCGGTATAATCAACCTCCCCGGCGCAGCTAACTGCGAAAGCAACGCCTCTGGGACTTCCGGTGCGGCCGCGCCGACGTGTATCAACGCGTAAGGTGCGAACGCTTCGTAGCCAAGTCTTCCGTCTCCCTTGGTAATCGTTATCAATCCACTCTGTACCATCTCTTCCTTATCGTCTTGTTTTAAATTCTCGATCGATTGATCCACCAACGACTGGATGTGTTCGATACCGACGACTTTTGATGATGATGATGATGATGAGACATTTTGTTGCACCATCATCTCGGCAAAACACGCGACCAAGTATCCGGATCCAGACCCAACGTCCAACACCCTCCCATTACCATACCCACCACTCGCATCATCATCATCATCATTTACTACTACATACTCTTTCGAGAGTTCCAAACACATCGCGTGCATGTGCGGCGCGCTAATCGTCGCGTTCGACCCAATCTGAAGCGGATGGTCCCGATACGCTTCGTTCGCATCTGCGGACTCTGCGTACCACTTCCTGTCCACTTTCCGCATGGCTTTCCCGACGACATCTCGACTCGCGATTAAGTTGTTCTTTTCTAAAGCGTCGATTAACGAGTCGTTGGTGGAAGTGCCGTGCGAGCGCCACGACATTATTTATTATTAGTAGTATATCTACACTCTTCTTTAAAAGAAAAGAGAGAGACACAAATCAGTCTAACGAACTCTCTCTTCTTCTCTTCTTCCGTTCTCTCTCTTTTCATCAAAAAGTCTCTCTTCTGCTCTTCTCTCTTCTCTGTGTCTTTCTTACAATTTTTTGTGAAAAAAATGCAAATTCCTCTCTTCTCCAAAACTTGCAAAAAAAATTCGCCACCCCAATTGAGGGACAGACGAAAGAAAGAAAAGAGAAGAAAGAAGAACCTTCAACGGATCGATTTTTTCAGAGACGACGAAGAAGAGACTACTCTCTCGAACCTCTCTCTTCAAAAAAATCATCATCCAAACGCAGGGCGTGTTTACACACACACGCGTGCACACACACACACTTTTGTCTCTCTCTCTCGATCTGTAAATTGTCCGAGCACTGTTGTTGTTGTTGTTGTTGTTGTGAGCTCGGTGTGTTCTCGTCCTCTCTCTCTCTCTCTTTCTTAGTAAGAAAAAAAAAAGGGGAAGAGAAACGTAAGACGACTGAGGACCACCCAAAAACAGTCCAACGCGGCGGTTCAAATCCAAGAGAGAGAGATCAAATTTCTAACGTACTAATCTTTCTCCAAGAAGACGTTAAAGAAGACTCTTTGCGCGAGTCAAAGAGAGGATATACGCACCTACTCATTCCTCTCCGCGTGTTTGCGACCGTTTGGAACGACTTTAAAAGCGATACAACTACGTAAGAAAGGGTAAAGAAAGATGACGACGACGACGGATCAAAACGACTCTTTTCTTCTTTCGCTGAATCGTCGTCCGTCTCGCGATCATCATCATCGTCAGTCTTTGACGACAAAAACGAGCGTAAAGAAGAATCAGAGGAAAAGCACGTCGACAAAAACGAGTCAAAGAAGAAATTTGGCGATGAAAATCGTTTTGATGCTCGTGTGTATGCTTTTAGGAGGAAGGAACGAGTTTTACAGCAGCAGCACGAGCGAAAGAAGATCGTCTGAATCCTCTTTTAAAGGAGGAAAAGGATTCTTCTTGTTGGCAAACGCGCAAGAGCCGTCTCCGCCGCCGAGTCCACCGCCACTGCCGCCGCCGTCTCCACCGTCGCCGCCGCCGCCGAGTCCGCCGCCTTTGCCTCCTCCATCTCCTCCGTCGCCGCCGCCGCCGAGTCCGCCGCCGAGCCCACCACCGAGCCCACCGCCTTTAAACAAGTTTGGTAAGAAGATACCCGTGCCGCAACAAGAGTTTTTCGATCTTATCTGCCAATGTTTGAGAGAAGATCCCGTGAAAGGTAATTGCCTCGAAGTTGGCTACACCGAGCGAAATTCTGATGGCGACATTTACGGC
>Ga0209305_1000887_pt1 | contig 20424 bp, 47 predicted proteins | sample COGITO_mtgs_1103_FD_184792 | JGI IMG/M metagenome (GOLD analysis project Ga0209305, IMG submission 184792) | Pelagic marine microbial communities from North Sea - COGITO_mtgs_110321 (SPAdes) (version 2) | ecosystem: Environmental > Aquatic > Marine > Epipelagic ...
TTGTCATAGCCCCAACCCTCGTGTGTCCACTCGGACATAAGACCCATGACTAGATGAAAACGTATTTCTTCTTCGTCTAAGTTCTCAATAAACTTTTTAGCTACTGCACCGGCTATGATTTTTCTTTTGTCATAACTTAGGTCTTCAAATTCTTCATGTGATAAAATTTTCATTATGCTTCCTCCATTATTTTCCAATATTCTTCGGCGCACTCATCATCTTCACACTCTTGTTTAGAATGAGAAGTGCATATAAAAAGATAGTCGTGGTCTGTATCAATCTTAGCGTCAAAGTCATCTGTCCACTTTAGACCTATACCTGCTTTCCAGTTCATATCTTCTGCGTCACTTATAGCTTGTTTTCTATCTTCGGCTTCAACTACTTGACTACCTAGATAAATTGTTTGGTAGAAATCTACCTTATACTGCTTCTTCATGTAGTACCTCTCCTATCTCGTCATTCTCTCCACACTCGTTACACCAAAAGTCGTCATAGTAATCTCGTGTCTCAATTCTTTTACCTGTGTTGACATTCACAACTACTCGTTCTCTAATATCATCAGAATCACAATTCCAACAAATAAATTTACCACTTTTCCTACCTACTCGCATGTTGCTCATTCTCCACTTCTCCTTAATACAAATAAACTACTCTCTCCTATATTGCTATCCATATCTACCCAAGTAAAAGTTAGTGAATAGTCTGCTCGTTTGTATATATAAAATGACAAACAATAAATCAATCTAGGTATGTTGTACCACTCAACAAATGTGTCGTATGGTAAATCATAATTTTTATTAGTTCTAATTATCCACCAATATTTATGCATTATTCTTCCTCCAACTCTGATGAATCCATCTCATCTATCAAAGTAGCTTCTTGTCCATTGTCATAAGTTTTAACATGGAACTTACCACCGTTGATATTTTTGTCTGCTACATTTTTCCAAGTGTCATAACCAAGTTGAATGTTCTTGTCGAACATCTTGTCATATACTTGTTTAGCTTTTTGATAGTTAATTGCTTCAATGTAAAACTCAACATTGAATGTCTCTGTGAACTTGAAGCGTTCTAACTCTATATTTTCATCTGTCATAATAATCCTTTCCCGATTACGTTATTACATATTATTGCATACATTGTATTCTTATGCAAATTTTATTTAGAATTATATTTTACTCTTGGGTCTTCACGTCCTCTAATACGTGGTGGTTTTTTAGGTGTATGCTGAAAACAATTTTTCTTATCATTATAAATACTTAATGTTTGTTCACATCCATCTTTTTCGCAAACACGACCTTTAGCAAATTGTTTAGTCACTCTACTTGCTTTAGGCGATTGTGTACCTTTCATATAAATGTCACTCATTACTACTCCTCTCTCTCAAACCATTCTTTAGGAAAACCCTCTTTTCTTTTTTCGGCTTCCCATTCTTTTAATTCTTTCATATACATAAGTCTGTCAATCCATTCATCAAGTAAAGAATTGATATATTTAAAAATCTTTATTAATATTTCTCTGATAACCATTTATCTCTCCACTCTTTTTCATTACCCCAACACCATTCACTTGATGACCAATCTCTCCATTGTGTTCTACCGTAAATGTCTTCTGCGAGTATTGAAGCCATTAGTATATTGTAATAAGGACTAAATTGAACTTGTACCTGCTCAAAACCTAAGTCTGTTTTATAAGTCTTGTTTTCGGTAAAAGGTTTACCATATCTCATTATTACCCAATAATCCCACATTGGTAACTCATACTTCTCAGCAACCCAGTTCCATGTCCAAGACACAAACTGCATAACACCGGAATCTCCGTTGTCATCTCTGTAAGCTGATTGTTTACCTCTGCTCTCACACCAACCGACTCTTACGGCAGTAGGTATGTTTTCTTTATCGAAATGTTCTACATAATGTTCGGCATACTTTTGCATTGATTTAGGTACATGGTCATCACAACTCATGTACTGGTTTATTAAATTAGTCTCGTCTACTCCCATTGGGAGAACACTAGCTAAGAAAATCATACATTCTGCAATCATATTGCTACTCCTATCTCTTACGAGTAGATTACACGGGAATTAGCTATTCGTCAATGTTATTTATTAAATCGGGATGTACAGTTAAAGTATGGTTGTTATCTACATCTACAAGCTTTACTTTATATAAGTAATACGGATTATCACATTGTAAATAATCTACAACCTTACCGACTCTATGTCTATTGTATCCCCATACAGTTGGGTTATGTCCGTTACCGATATGTCTATATTTTACATGTGTACCGATAGGAAACTGCTTTATAATAAATTGAAAATATAATTCGCATTCTTTAAATGTAAATCTTTTATTGTGCATATAAGCATAATAGGGTAAAAGATTATAACTTGCAGAGCAAAACTGCAAAAATTTATCTAAAAAGTTGTTCTAAATTAACCTACTTGTGTTTCATCTTTTGGTATGACACCGGAGTATCCACCTAAACTATTTAGCGCAATCTTCCTTGCGCCATATAGAGAATCATCCACAAACTTCCCTAATTCAATATGTCCGTCAGTTGTCTTAATGTACAGTCTTGCTTCAAACTGTTTCCATTGAGGCAACCAATGACAAGCAATTAAGTAATTACCATACTCAAACTGCTCATGAATCGGCTCGTCTACAAGTTCATTCATAATCTCTATTATACCCCTCTCTTTAAATATATGTTATCTTTTGCATAGACTAACTATGCGTATATATCAACTATGCTATAGTGATATATATGGTAGCGATAAACAAAAATAATGGTACAAATTGGAATGGACACGAAGACCCTGTTGGGGTTAATGAAATTGCCCACTTACTGAATGTTGAAACTACAACAGTTAGTAGTTGGAGGCAAAGACACGTAATGCCTAAGCCCGATAAGATGATTAACAAAGGTACAACACCTATTTGGAAAACATCTACAATTATAGACTGGGCTAATGCAACAGGTCGTAACAGAAACAATTTGGCTATAAACGAAAGTAATAATATAATAATAGAACAAGATGAACTAGAAAGCTTTACTGTTGCAGACTTGCAATGGGACGGCTAATATAGTACAGTTTATATATATTGTACTAATAGAAAGGAAAGTATGAATAATAATGTACTTCAAGTAGGTGATACATTGAGTCCGGATACAATTCGTGAATCAACAAGACACAATCATCTCAAAAGGCAATTCAACACAGAATGGGTTAGCACTATGAATAATGCTAGTGGAGACTGGGTTGTATTGGAAGTAGCAGAATCAGACGCAATCGTAGGTAATAATAGATTTACCTCACGTGCTACACGTATGAATGCGTATGAATACACAGGTGGATATGAGTTTAGAGGAATGATGAGAAGTCCTTACGCATATTACTTAGGTAGAAGAACGGAAGATAACGCGTAATGTTAAACGAATCAGACATAGATAATTTGATATGTATTGAGACAACTCTACGTGAGTTGAATAAATATGCTTCAATGGGCTATAACTATGAGGGTGCAACTGTTGAAAATGATGTAAGTCTTATGACAAGACTGCTCAATGATACATACGACTTTACAAGTATAGACCTTAGAGACATAGCAAGAATTTATAATTCTCTATCAAATGTAGAAATGATAACTCGTACATTGAAATCAATAGTGCGTTTTAAACTAGACGAATCAATGTTTGAATCTATGACAAGAGAGGAAGATGAGGAAGATGAGGAAGAATGGAACAACTTAAACAATTAGCTACGAAGTTTCCGGAGCAGTTTGTACATACAAAAGGTTTTGGAGATTATATTCAGCATTCAGTAATTAGACAAAGATTGCTTAGTGTACTTGGAGCATATTCAACAGATATCGTTGAAACCATTTTTGATGACGGAATAATTACAGGTGTAATTCTTAAATTAACTTGTGAGATAGACGGCAAAGTGGTTTCAGTAGTTGAAGCAGGAGATGTTGAGAATCCAACTAATTGGAAAACCAATGGTGCAAGAATGAAAGACGCAATGAGTGACGCAATCAAAAGATGTGCAATGTCATTAGGTTGTGGATTGCATTTATGGTCAACAATTAAGCTTGATAATGGCTCAATACAAGATGAATATTTCTTAGATAAACAACTTGATAAGTTGAACGCTAATGACAAGTAAGAGATATGAAAGCTTAAAAGAAGTTAACAGTATAAACGCATTCGCTAAGGGTGTTAATGAACTGTTTACCGATATTGAAATGGAATTCTTTATGAAAGATAGAGAAGTCTTCTTAGAACATTGGGGAGTATCTTTTAACAATGAACGTCAACAAGATGAGTTACTTTATTTAATTAAAGTAATTCTTATGAGATTAGTTGCAGAGGGATACTCTTTAAGCCAGTCTATTGATAATTCAAGTCTCTTAGACTATGTTCTTACACAAGAGCATATAAGTTTAGGAAATGAAGTAAAGGTAGAAGCGAATATGGGTGGTGGTGAAGTCACTACTATTGTATTTAAAGACGGCACAGAGAAAACAATAGAGGAAATTATACTTGAAAATAAATGAGGACATAAACGATTTAAAGCGCCGGTTTGCTGAATACAAAGAGCAGACTGACGACCATGTCCTTACTTTTGAGTATTTAAGACTACATAATGCTTATGTTCAAGCTTATGAGGTCGGAGATAATAAAAAATTAGACGCAATAAGTAAGCAATTAATCCTTTGCACAATAGCTTTGGAATTAGATAGCATACGGAAATATGGAGGTAGTAACTTTGAGTTTTAAGTACTACGGAGAAGAAAACAGAGAATACAATAACTGGAGCAGATTTTATTGGGATTATAAAAGACAAGACAAATCTAACAATGATATTTATGATTCTGTAAGAAAAAATAGTCACGACATACAACGCATTCTTAAAAAATTAGGTTTAGAGAATGCCTTAGAGGAAGAATAATGTTTTTACATGATGATATAGAAGATGTCTTAACTAAAAGATATCCAATATATAAAAATACTGTAGCAGAACGCAACAGAGAAATAGATAATAAATTTCTTACTGAAACTGAATGGTATAAAAAATATAACGACCTAACTAGTTACAAAAGAAACTGGTACAAGATAATTATAGAAGAAAAAATTAAGGAATTTAATCTAAATCCAATATATGTAACTGCTATTTCAATGAGGTATGGATTTGATACTGGAGTATTCGTAACTTTAGAAGAAGTAGGTGAAGAACTGAATTTATTGCGTCATCAAGCTAGAGCCGTGGAAAAAGTAGGTATGCGTATTCTTTTTGACCAAGGTGTGTTTTTAAAAGAAACTAAAACTATGCACGGAGAAGCATATAGACGATTTACATTTCTTAAGGACGGAAAATTAATGGATATATGGGAATTAGATACAACAAAATTAGAGGAGAAAGAATGAAGAACACAGAACAAGCCAAAGATATAGAAAACTATATTCAAAAAATAGAAATAGATGATAAAGGTAAAGTTGAAGTTAACTATAAAGCAAATCTAAGAGATATAACAATGAAAGACTTTATTGAGTTTGCTAACGATTTACCGGATACCTATGAAGAATGGGACGGAGACGGCGACTACCTTGACGAAGAAATGAATTTGTTCATTGCTCTAAGAGAGTTTTTAGCAACTAACTTAGATATATCAAGACTTAAAGCATTTATGGGAGAAGATAATGTAATTCTTTTGGATGACGCACGTTGGAGAAATACACAATTAGAATTAGATGTTTGGTATACAACTCATAATAAAGACTTACCTTTTTAAATAGGGTAAGATAAAGTATGGATATACAAGTAGAATATCTCCCATTATCGGAGATTGTAGGTGCAGACATCAATCCCAAAGACCATGATATAGGTCAAATCTATCAATCTATTAAACGATTTGGATTTACGCAACCTATTATGATGAACGAAAATACTGGTAAGTTACTTGCCGGTCATGGTCGTTTACAAACTTTGCAGACAATGAAACAAGCCGGTGAGAAAGTTCCTACCCGTATAAAAGAAGAAGGCGAAGAATGGTTAGTACCTGTTCTTAAAGGTATTTCTTTTGAAGACGACATGGAAGCCCAAGCTTATTTAATTGCAGACAATAGACTAACCGAATTGGGTGGTTGGAATACTGGAGAACTTATAGACACTCTACAAGAATTAGTTGAGGGTGGTTTAAGTTTAGATGGTGTTGGGTATGACTTTGATGATTTAGAAACTTTAGTTACTGATTCAGAAAGAACAACTTTTGAAGTTGATGACATACCCGAAGCAGATGACGAGGAGACGAGTATAAAGATACAAGTAGGGAGATATAGAATGAAAGTTGACCCCGAAGTATTTTATGAGTGGGAAGAAAGAGTAGCAGACGCGATAGGGTCGAGAGATTCTGACGATTTTGTTGATTGGTTGAAAGAGACATTAGGTATATGACGAGATTAAATACTATGAAGTGGACAATCTATAATAGATGTCTGAGCGATAAAGACAGGGCTAAAGAAATTTTCAACGCGATATACAATCGACTTGGTGCTACTGAGTGGGGAGATGTATCAAATTGGACTGAGGAGCAGGAAGATTTGTTCTATGAACAGATTGACCTACTCTTACCTTTAGAAACCGAAGATGACATTATTAAATTAGTGAGAGAAGTATTCGGCAAAATAAGAGTGGTAAGAGATGATAGACATATACGACCTAGCACAAAATCAATGGAAGATACAGGGGAAGTGCAGGGAAGCTGACGCAGATTTATTTTTCCCCGAAAGAGGAGCGTCAACACGGAAAGCTAAAGCAGTTTGCCGTAGGTGTCCGGTACAAGAAGAATGCCTAGAATATGCCGTTAACAACGGAGAGAAATTCGGTATATGGGGTGGTTTAAGCGAGAGAGAACGCAGAGCCATTCGTAAGAAACGAGGCATTGTTATTCGTGAATTAAGATTCAAAAGATAGGTATTAGCAACCGGAAAATTAATGCTATTTTTTTCAACATAAAAAATCTAAAGTATTAATATAGATTAAGTAATGTAGTTCACTAGGACGTTTTTTAATTAAAACTTCTTTGTGACTCCTTTCTCGGTATTACGTATGTGGAGTCGGGGTGTAATAGCCCCGATTTCTTGTATTTAGGCGAAGAAAATTAATCCTATTTTTTACTAGCCCTATAGCCCCTATTAAGGGAACGAAAATCAATGCTAAGTTTTTGGGCATACACAATTAGATTCCTACATGATGGTCGGGATGTGGAACATCCCTTGTGAGATTGGGCTTAGGGGAAACAAAAAACATAAAAACATGCTGTACCCCCCGGGGGACACGCTCCGCGTGTCGAATTTGGAATGAAAGAAGCCCCCTAGAAAAACTCCCTCACTCTGAGTTGGAACTTTGCAGGGGCAAGTTCCAAGCCGTAACCTCGAGAGGTCATAGGGCGAAAGGAGGACTAGGGGGCGAAACTTTACTTAGATTTCTTCCTATCGCTTTTCTTTGGTGCTTTTTCGGGGTATTCCGTCCAATTCCAAAGGTATTTAACGATTTCCTTAATCATATTATAATCCCTTAATGAAAAGAACGATTTCATCATCAACGCGTCTGACCATGACCTCTATGTTCTTTCCGGTAGGGACGTTTCCCAAGCGACCTCCACGCAAAGCAGAAGCAGTTGAATACATACTGTCACGATTCTCTACTGTGGTAGAAGTTACCCTGTACCAAGTACCGGTATTTTCTAACGCTGTAGTTATCGCTTCATCGTACTTACTGCCTCTGTTCTCCGTTTGAAGTTTTGCCGGGGGATTTTCTTGTCGAATATCTAATTTCGCCATTCTTACCACTCCTCATCTTCGTACTGAAATTCAGCTTTTATTCTTCCGTCCATGTCTATGAAGATTCCAACCATTATGCCGTCATCATCAAAGATTCCTTTAACGGCATAATTGCCGTCTCCGTGTGTAGTACCAAAGGCAACACCGAGGTCAACCTCAGCTCCATTTTCACTACGACCGTTTCGTTCACAGACTTTTGAATAAAAGTTCTTTGTTTCTCCATCTAGAGTTGGGTCGGGCAGAGTCTTGTAAACTCTTTTACCGTCATCACCGTCAATCCACTCCATATTCCATTGTCCGTTACCCTGCTCTTGGTGTTTGATATAACACGGGTCAGTAATGAATAGCTGACCAGAATCTACACCAACTTCGCCAATTGTTTTCGTTTCCATTATTCGTCTTCCTCTCTCTCGGACAATACTTCATGTCCTATATTTACGTATAAACTATACAGGTTTCCTCTTATGATTTCGATTGGGTTTTCCCCTCCGATTTCATTGTTCAACCAAAGCTCCCAAAATTCCTCGCCTTGATAATGGCTACAGAATTCGATAAGCTCGTAATTGTAAACTGGAACAAGTCCGTCACAAATCTCTCGTATGTTATCATCGTTTACTTCATCGTAGTTCTCCAAGTCATCAATAATTTCTTGTTTCATTGACCACCGTGTAGGACTCAATTTTTTACAGTCTTCCATTTGTGTACCTCTTTCTCTTTTATTAACGTACATGTAAACATTGTAAACTCAATCTGATTATATGTAAAGCGTTTTCTAAAAATATCTAAGATTTTTTGCGCCTTAAAAAAACTGGGTGACATCAACATCCTTAAAAAGACATACCCCGTTGGGTGATAATTGTATTATCACATCCCCCCGGAGGAGTCTACCCCCCGGAGGTGGGTCGGATTTGGATAAAAGAAAACAGTCACTTGGACTGTCTTCTCTTTTCTTTCTTAATCTTTTCTAAATGTTTTTGATTATAATGTTCTATAAGTGCCTTTATCACACTTGCTCAAAAAGTTCTTTGTCTGTGTCATCAATTCGTAGCAAGTCTTCTACATGTTTAGCTACTGCCTGTTGGTCAACATCATCAAACTTATTTTGCATTACCCAATACAAATCATTCATATACGTATGTTGGTCTTCCATATATGCCATTTTTAAGTAGTACACCATAAGGTCAAGGTTCTTGTTCTCTACCATTTCTTCTACTACTTTTTTAGCCACATCTTGTCGTGGTTCGTAATATCCTGTATCTCTACACATTCTCTTTCTCTCTTTCTTTTATTGTTCAATACCTAGACTTACCCACTCATCATTATTGATAGTGAGTTCAACATGCTCACGCTCATCAGTACCATAACCTCCTGTTTCTTGGTGGTCACTACCTACTGGAAAGTAACCAATAAGATTTACGTCTTTATCCCTAACTTCCAACATAACTTCGCTATCTTTATCAGCTAGTTCAAGCATTTCTATCATGTCTTTTACTTTCATTCTTCTTCCAACTCTAATGTTTCTAAGAAAGGTTCAAGTTTAAACGCTTGTATTACTTCAATTAAACTCATGTACCTGCTTCCTCTGAATTCAACTCCCTCGGGAATTAAATACTCATCTTCTAAAGAAGAAAAGTCTTCCAACAGTTCTATCTCCTCAATATTGTCGTTGTATTCTTCAATGGCCTTTGCGCACAATGGTGCGAATTCTGGAGTATGTGGTGGATAAAAGTTACCCGTCAAGTGCATTTTTAATCCACTTAACATATCCATACCACTCTCACTTATACTTACTGCTGTCATTCTTCCCATTACTTTAGACTCCTTCTAACACTCTTGGATACTAATCCAATGTAGTTCTCGTTACTTACTAATACTCCGTTTTGCTTCCTTAAAGTGTTCTGTCTTTTTGACTTACTGGCTCTACGTTCATGCCTATTCATATTTTTTGTACCTCCATTTATATTTTAATTATTACACATATTGCAACACTTTGCAAGGATTTAGATTATTTTTTTTAGATGTTGTTTCACGTGAAACTGCAAATCAATTTCTCACCTCGTGGGCGAGATATCCCTCCCGGGGGGTCCGCTCCGCGGAGGTGGTATTTGGAAAGAGGAAAGGGCAGGGAAAACTATGAAAACCCTACCCTTTGTTAATACTTCTTAGATATGACAGTCCACGATTAAACCGATATGAGTGTCCTTATACTTTGCTATAAGGTTATCAGTTAACGCGTTTTGGTCTGCTACGAGTTGTTCTTTTTCTTCTAAGTTCATAGTGTCAAGTGATGACATTCCAAACCAACCCATTTCTCCAGCTTCTATCCAACCCTCTTCGGGAAATAACATTGCCCAAGTACTTTCTTTCTTACGAGTTACCATAGACAGTAATACGTTCTTGTCATAGTATTCCTTTGGCTCTTTAGTTTCTCTATCATAAAGTCTTACGATAGGGTTACCACTAGCTATATAATCTTCTATGGCTTTATTGTATTCCTCTACTGTGTAGTCGTTTCTATCTTCTATACCTAGCTCTGCTTCTATTTGTCTGAGTTTATAACCAAGTTCTTCTTGCCATAAAGGTATTTGTTCTTCTTCCATGAATGGAGATATATCTTCAAATAGTCCATTGTCGCCCAAATTACGCCAACGCCCTCCGACTACCCACCAATCCCATTTGGCATTATAGTTTCTATAAAAAACATCATAGATTTCATAAACGTTATCTTCTAAGTTCCAAACAATTTCGTTGCTATAACAAAATAGTTCTGCAAACAATTCTTTATGTCCATTATTGTATAGGTCAAATTTTTCACTAGCCATTAATTGATAAAGGTTATCAAATGGCTCTAGCTTTGTAGCGATTTCGCTTTCTGTGTATTTTCTAAATCCACCCTTAACATCTTTATCATTAACACTTGCTTGTCGTTCCCAATTTTCATGTCGGTCTTTAACCTCAGCAATTTCTTCTGCTAAATGTGTCCATTGCTTGTTCATATAACTTGCATAGATTTTAGAAGCTTGTTCGTTAAGTTCTTCTTCTCTCTCTAAGTAGTCACTACTATCATCTTCGGGATTTTCGTTATAAGGTGCTAACGTATCTTCTAACTGCGAATGATACCATTGGTGGTTATAAGCATTATGCCAACTATCATCTCCCACACGATTATTTGCTTCTTCGTTTTTTTCTAATTGGTCTTTTGGTAAAACTACCAATACTGCAAAGTGTGACATTACTCACTCTCCTTTATCTCATAATTAGGTAGTTCAGTTTGACTAACCCACCATTCAACTATCTCATCTTTTACATCATCTATATCTTCAACTTCAACTCTTACATTGAAATTAAAGTGTACATATAGTTCTTTCATCTTTAACCTTTCTCTTTAGTTTCTTATACTATTAAACCACATCTAAAAAGATAAGTAAAGGATTTAATCTAAAAATATATATTGGAATGAAGAATTAGAAATCTCACCTCCGGGACGGGGACATCCGCTCTGCGGGAAGGTCGGATTTGGATAAACGAAAGCCCTTGTGAACAACAAGGGCATGGGCTTACAAGGGCAATCGTTTTTAAGCGTCTAAACTTTCTGCCAAGTCACGAACTCTTTGTTGTTCCTCCTCGGTAAAGTCAGCTATTTCAAACAGGTGGTTAAAAATCATTTCACATAATCTCTCTGCTCGGATATCTCTTTCAAATCCCATGAACTCTCTAGTGTTATCCCAACCTGTGACATCACAATCAATTTGCTCAGCAAACCAAACTAAGAAATCTTTATTATCAATTCCTTCCAGACTTTCAAGTCTTTCTCCAGTTTCGTGTGAAAATATTGAGTCATCTAAATCCCATCCACTATAGTGAACTTTACTGAGATGTTGAATATCCTCTGCCTTTAAATCTATCATCACACTATCTTTGACGTATGCGTCAACCTTGTTGATAATTTTTCCGTCGCTTGATAGGACAGTTTGTAGTGGGAGAGCAAAAAAGTTTCTTGCTACATCTTTAGTTATTTTTTTCATAATTTCCTTTCTCTATATATTTAGATTAGCAGGTTTAGGTTTTAATGCAAAGGTTTTTTGATTTTATTATTCAGTATTTGACCGACAGAGTCGCCATCCCGTAGGGAACCCCGCTGGGGTGGTGGTTGTTGGATTAAGACAACCAGTTTTCCATTCTTTCTTCTGTAATACTAAGCACATCCATGTCAACTAAAGAGGCAACTTCTTTAAATTTTCTATGTACATCTTTCATAGACTTAGCCATTTCATTTTCCATAATATTTCTACCATCAACACTTCTTAATTTAAATGCGTAGAAAATGTTATATAAATCTACCCATAACAACTCTTGATTTTTCTTAGCACCATCTTGACGTCTATGAGTATGAAGATTAATTCTATCTTTCCTACCTTCAACTCTTTCTCTAAAAGTTACTGTAAAAGTAGCTGGGTAATAGTCAAACTCAAACCTAATACCATCGCCTTCGTATTGTATTATATTTGCATAGTAAAAATTCTCACTAGCTATAAGTATATCTTTAACAACTTTTCTATTATCCATTATTCATCTTCCTTATATTTAATGTCAAACTCTTTATCAAGTTCTTTGATAAATTTTGACATTTGCCCTACTTGTAAAAAAGTATCTTTGGTGTTCATAGCAAATACTTCTTTGGTAAGAGCTACTATATGATTAGCTATTCCTTCTCTCATTCTTCCTCCTCGGCAATTAGACCATCTCCAATTTTGTCTAAGTTTTCTAAATATTTATTAGCCATTATTCTTCCTCGTAAGACGCAATCTTTTCCATAAGAGCTTTATACTTTGCAACGTCTTCCGCAATAAACTCCATAAATTCTTCTGGTGTAGTTTCTACTTCTTCTCCAGTTTCTCCGTTATATATTTTCATAATTTCCTTTCTAACCATAGTTTACAGATTTTAATTTGTTATGCAAGTATTTAGCATAAAAATATTAGATTGTAATAATGCGATAAAAATATCACCCCCCGGGAGGGGACAGCCCAAAGGGACTCCGTAAGGGCTTCGGATTTGGATTGAGATTATAGCATTCTGTAATGTGAATGCAAGTCAAATATAAGAAACACAAAAGAAAGAATTGTAATACGTGTACATACCTGCAATACTATTTATATTGGCTTTTTGAAAACAGAATAAAGAAATCTTGTCAGAGGATTTTGTAAGGTGGCTCGTAAAAAGTTCAGAGTATCGTAAAAGAAACTTCTTGAGAGCAACGACTTAAAGACTGTAAGAATACTAGTTAGGACTACAGACACCTAAGAGACGCGTTCTTCCATAGTGTAGCTTATCGAAACTACCTGCTTAGAGCAAGAGAAGAAATTCTCAGTTGCAACTAAACACCTAACGAAACCCTCTGAGAAGATTTCTCAAAAGATTGTCTCCTTTGATTATCCAAGAGAAAAAAGATTAAGCAGTTATAGTGTTGCTTGACTGCTTTTTCTTTAATGCAATTTCGACCTCCAGCAGAGCTGGGATATCCCAAAGGGCTCCCTCCGGGAGGTGAAAATTTGAAATCGCAAACCCGATTTTACTCGGGCTTACTATTTCTTAATCTTGTAAATACTCTAAGATGAATTTGGCATTTTTGCTAACTGTTTGGATACTATCAATAAGTAAATTTTCCTCGTTGTTAGTCCATCCTGCAACATAACCAACACTATAACTGCTAGTGTCTATTCCTAAAGTGTCAAGTACTACGAATGCTATGCTTTCGGCTTCACATTCTTTTAATTCTCTAGGGGCTAGCATATCCCCGAGAGTTTCAATATCATGCGCTAACATGTGACCTATTTCATGTACAATAGTTTTAATTTGTTGTGCTTTTGGTCTGTCGTTACTTACGACTATTTCTTTTTTGGCGTAGTCTGTCCAACCATTTAAACTATCTGATTCTGTATCGTCATATCTAAACTCAAAACCTTTATTATTGATAAGTGCAATAAGTTTATTTTCAAGAGTTGTATCTTCAATTTCTACATCCACCCAGTCAAGCAACGTAACAATTTCTTTAACTGGTAAATCTGCTATTGGCTCGGTATCTGAAATATCAAAAACGTAAACATCTCGGAAATACATTTTTTCCTCTTCTTCTCCTTTGTCGTTCTCTTTTTTATATGTCATTGGTGCTAGTTGAGGAATGCGCACTGGTGCTATTCTCTCATTACAATTACAGTCTTTAACTGCTATTGCTCTACAAACAATACATGCGACAGGTATTCTATTGAATTTATCTATCCATTGCTTATAACCCATAACGTAACTGGCTTTATCTTTATACATATAAATTAATAACTGGTTGAATGCTGACCTATTCCAAAACTTATTTATAAATTTTAAATAGTCTTGATATCTGCCCTCATCAACAAACTCATTAACCTGCGTATGTAGGCGCTCTATAGTTTCATTAATTTTTGTTTTTCTCATAGTATAAAGTATACAATATGAGTATTTAAATATCAAGTATTTAATCTAAATAAGATTGCATTAATAAAATTTCTACCCTCCGGGAGGGACATCCCAAAGGGCTTACATCCTGTAAGGGGTCCAATTTGGATAAAAAAAATCCCCCCTTTCGGGGGGAAATCTTTGGTTAGGCTTTTTCTATGTTAGTCCCACCTGTTTTCATGTTCCTAACAAATATTCTGTAGTTACCAGCCCCGAAGTATTTTTTGATAGTTGCGATTTTATAAGTAGTCTTAGTTTTATAAACTCGCCCTTTGCTATCAGTTAGGAAAACTCTGTATTCTCCATTTTCTTCTTTAGCTTCGGCTTCTACGAACCCCCTAGAGTTAGGGGAAAATTGTACCTTCATTTTGTCTCCTTTAATCGTTTACGTATACCCCTAGGATAGTATCCACATATTTTATATGTAGAACTTTATATTATTTATTTTAGATTTGTGTTGACAGATAAAAGAAAATGTAGTATAGAAAAATAGGAAAAAATTTGCGACTTGAAATACCCCTCCTCAAATCCGACCCTGCAAGGACATCCCTGCGGGCCCGCTCCGCGGGGGTCAAATTTGGAATTACATAAAGGGGGGACGGAGTAGGTTTTACCCTACTCATCACCATCGACAGATACTATATAACAACGCTGAGAACAAAATTCACCATAAGGAATTTCGGCACCACATTCTATACAACTACGCATAATTTACTCCTTTCTAATTATTTCTGTTGCCAAGCTAATTACACTCCGAACTAATTCAGTAAATGGAACTATTAATCCTCGTAACCGAAAATCCTAAATTCATCAGACTCAGACCAATCCATATACACTTCTTCAGCAGAAAAAGTTGGATGGAAGTCATAGAATATCTTGGACTCGTTTTTAGGATTCTCCAAGCAGGGATAACAATAGAAATTAGTAAATAGTTTATTACTCATATTCAGTTTGTAATTAAAAGAACCTTCTTGAACAGTAGTACCTTCGGCACTAGAACCACATAAATGACACACGCGCATATCACCCCCTTTCATACCTTTTTTCATCTACTATCACAATAATACAAACTAAAAATAATATCTAAAAAAGGGGTAAATTTCCAAAACTTTTCCCCTATATAGTATATATATGGAATATAAAACAGAATGTAAAAGATGTAGGAACAATATCGGTACTAGAAGTAGTCACTTTGAAATTGATATCTTTATTCAGAATGATTGGGATTTAGAGTTTTGTAGTAAGCATAAAAACTTTACACCTAATCAGCTAATCATCTGGATTGATAGCAAGTATCATCTCTACTACAAGTACCCTAAAAGTTATATGAGAATACACAACATTACCTATAGGGAAGCAAGACTTAAATACTATAGGTTTAAGTATTCACAATATAAAAGGTTAGGAGGGTAAAAATAAAAAACTCTTGTTCTATAGATATAGTATGGACAAGATGAAAGAAATACTAAAACAAGTGGAGGAAGTGCAGTTTGCTATTGACTCAAACGTTACTAACGAACAAATGTACGAAAAACTCTATACCTTACTAGAAGAGGTATGGGAAATTCTCGACTATGGCATTTCCAACAGCGAATAAAAAAAAATAGGACAAAATTATAAATTTGTAATACACCACTTCCCACTTCGACCCTGCAAGGACATCCCGAAGGGAATCCGCTCCGCGGGTCCAAGTTGGTTACTCAGAACGGCGGATACGAATAAGCTCTTGTCTTCTCGGGTTGAGAGATGAACCACACCCAGCCCCGAACGCTGGAGATATGTCGGCCATGTTGTCGGGCATACCTGCATTGATTTCTTCATACTTCATACAGAAATGTTCTCCTGCTTCAATACCTCCTAAGAAGATACAGGTTGGATTGTTTGCACTCGTAACTTCTCCGAACGAGCATGGTGCTTGAATACAGCACCATCCCGAACGGATACAAGGTTTAACCTCGTACATTAAATCAACCCCTCATCAGACATCTTGTTGAGCATGTCTCTCTTTGGCTCATGGGTTGGAACCCAATAATCTTTCATGTAGTCGTGCCACCCCTCGGTGTTCCACATTTCAAACTTCAATTCCCAACATCCGTAATGTCCTGTATCAACGGCTAATCTACCTGCTTGTTTTTTGGTGTATTCAAAATAGGTTTGATTACCTAAAACTTGAATGCTCCATTTAGCGTAGATGTCATCTTTGTCATAGACTTCATGTTTGCCGTTGCTGAAATCGTGAACTTCATCTGTATCTGTGTTCAACAGAAAAGCATGTCCACCCCACCATTCACTGCCTTGAATGATTTCTCTCATGGCGTGAACCAATACCCATTCCTCGCCGTAGCTCATAGGGTTTACCAAACAAAGCTCTTTGAAATTAGCCTCGTAACAATCGCCTTTACTCATAGTCTCTCTCCTTTAATTAAGTACTAATATTATTATAGGACTGCTAATTTTTATATGCACAGATTTAGAAAGAAATATTTAGGATTAATTCACAAATGCACAAACTCCTTATCCACCTTTGACCTGTGCAGGGCACATCCCGAAGGGGCCGCTCCGCGGGGTGAAATTTTGATACAGGAAAACCCCCAAGATAAAGGTATAAACTTGGGGGTTATTAAACCTAAACTAAGTGCGACTGTTTACGATAATATAAATAAGGATTTTGAATTTTAGAATTCCATATTGTAAAACTAAAATTCACATTGTCTTTTTTAAATTCGTAAGCCATTGCAGTTTGTAAATCTTGCAACACTCTTAATTTGTAATATTTCAAATCGTAATCCAATTCCTCATTTTCTACAATTTTATTAATTTGGTTTTGTATTGATTTGGCTACAATTTCGTAATGTTTTTTTGTCATTAGTATTTTCTCCAATTCTCTCTAAATTCAAATCTATGCTCCCATAAATAAGAAACTAAGACACTCACAAAAAGGATTACGAATAATCCCTTGAGTGAGTTTCTAGCTAATTCAATAAACGCGTACTCTGTCTCGCTCATTCCCTCGTATTGCATTAAGCCACTCTCCTTATAATTGTCTCGCCTGTTTTTTGATTACGAGTAAATTGTACGTATTGCCCTTTATTAAAATATCTTTTAATAGTTGCTAATGTGTAGGCGTTTTTTGTTTCGTAAACACGATTTTGGTTATCGGTTAATTTAACAAACCACTTATCTTTACCTCGTAGTTTTCTACCTTTAGCCATGGTTGTCATGCCTCTTTTATTTTCGGTTAATTCTACTTTCAATTTCGTCTCCTTTTTTTTAACTTATATAAAAAGTATAATCTCAACAATTTTATATTACAAAAAACATCTAAAGATAATCTAAAAATACCCTACATATAATTTCAAATGTAGTATATAAACTCTTTACTTTTAAACCCCCCATCCCACCTCGACCAAAGGCTCTGCCTCTGGACTCCGGTTCCGCTCCGCGGGTGAGTATTGGATATTGATTATTTATGTGTGACCCGACGGCGTCGGGGTACATCCCAGCCGGATGTCAAATTTGGATAAAAAAAAAGGGAGCCGAGGCCCCCAATTTTTTCAGTTGGATTTTACCAACCGATATTATATTTAAGGAATTCGCTTTCGTAAAACTCTCCTCCGAGTTTAAGCCATTCCTTTTTACTTAGGATATCTTTAATCGTGTAGATATCTTTTAGCTGGTCTTCACGGCTTAGCCATTGGTAAGGTGTACACATTGCAACATGGCTGAGACGCTTCTCCTTAGAGTAACCTCCCTCTACAATGTGGCCTTCTTCTAGAAGTGACCATAAATGGTTGACCCCTAAAATCCATGCCCTATGAACATGGTCGGCTAGTTCCTCAAGGTCGTTAGTAACCTCAAGGCCGTAGTCTAATCCCTGCTTCGAAAACAGAGTGGAGAATTCTCCCCAGTTAATCGGTGCGCTTACTTCCTTGTTATCGGTCGGTAAGACTTTCTTATCGTTCATACTAATTACTAGTGACAAGTTTTAAAAAAATCCCCCCTTTCGGGGAGATTTCTCAAATTATCCTTTTAGCACTCCCCCCGTCGCCATGGCTAAGAGTACCAATATTATGGGGACTAGTATCTCCATTATCCCCCAATCTTTTCAAATCGTTCAACACCTATCGCAACAGCTAAGGAAGTGATAGCGTTGGTGAACGCATTTTCTTCCCTGCAATTTGATGATGTTGTCAAGTAGTCCACGGCCTGTTGTCCAGTCATGAAATCAAGTGTACAGTCATCGCCAAGGCTACTGTCAACGATAGCGACAGAATAACGATTTAATTCTATGTACCACTGTGACCCGTTGAAGTGGTGCAGTCTCGCCCCTGCGTTGTGATAGCTCTCGATAATTGATAGTGCTTGTAATTTGTCTAATGTGATTGTTTTTGTCATTGTTTTAATTTCCTTTCGAAAGGGTTGGACTATCCAACCCTTTTTATGTTTGTCTCGCCTGTTGTTTGATTACGTGTAAAGATTACATATCTACCCTCAGCAAAATATTTCTTAATTGTGCTTAGCGCGTAACCTTTTTTGGTCTCGTATTTTCTTCCTTGATTATCTTCTAAATTTACGAACCACTTGTCCTGCCCTCTAACCTTACGGCCTTTAGTCATTGTGGTCATGCCTCTAGTATTAGCTGATAATTCAACCTTCATAATTTTCGCTCCTTGTTTGTTTTCCATAAGGGAACAATAATATACATTTCTTTCATATTCAAATTTATATATAAATATTTTTAGATGGACATATACAACATACTACATATGGTGTATCAAGTACCTCTAACCCCCTACATATAGTATGAAATAAAAATCTTGAGAAATTTAAAAAAATCTGTCATTTTGAGCTTGTGAAATCTAAATCTTGTCATCACTTCTCTAAAAGCCTATAATCATTGGGGTTTTCAGAAAAGTCTTAACCACTTTCACAAAGTCATTTGAGCTTGTGCATTTAGTCGAGATTTTTGCGAAAATCTAAAGTAAATTAGAACAAATGTTCGATGAAAAAAGCCTATAAACGTTGAGGTTTTCAGGAATGTAAAGTTTTGGTTTAGATTTATCCGATTTTTAGGGGCCACTGAAAGAGCCGAGTGGCCCCAGCGAGCAAGCTCGCTCGCATTTGGATAGGGGGGGTACTAATTTTATCGCTAGAGTGTTTGTAATGTATGGTTAAGCTCCGCGCACAAATTTTCCTATGAATCAATGTCATTTCACATGGGCGGGTATACTTATATTATGGACGAACAGCTTTATAAACGGATGTTGCCGCCTCCGGCACCAGATATAGTGGTTAGCGAACCTATCGAGCCTTCCCTTACCAGCACTACGGGTGGCCGACCTTCTAAGTTCAATGCAGAACGGGTTGACACACTAGTAAAGTGGCTTAAATTAGGCTATTACATAGATGAGGCTTGTCATATGGCGGGTATTCATAGAGATACTTACTATGCATGGCTCAAAAAGGCAGATGAGGGTATCCAAGAATACTCCGACTTTTCCGACACTATAAAAAAGGCGAGAGCAGAGGCGGAAGGGGCACACATCATGAACATACGTAAAGCCGCAGATAATGGTGTATGGCAAGCTAGCGCGTGGTTTTTGGAGAGAGCATACCCAACCCGTTGGGGCAAGAAGAATCCAGACCTTATCAATACTGAGTCAGACGAACCTGTAGAGTTCGATATCAAATACGCTGACGGCTAAGCTTCCCGCCAGATTTTTCCTATGTTTCAATGTGCTATGACCTATGCACTGTATATCTCATTTTGACATAGGCGTTCTATTTTAGACAAAATTTTCCGGGGCTGTTTTTTATACAGATGTTTTTAGATATAACCCTCCCAGAGGTACCCCTCCCCTACCCTATTCCTATAAAAAATTTTTTTGGCTCCTAGATGTGGTATTGGGTTCTCTTTAGGTATATATCGCATTCCTGCGGGGGAGCGGGGTCTAGTAGGCAAGTAATAGGTTTATCTAGCCGGGCACCCTCTAAGGGCTTATATGAGGCAGTTGGGACTAGTCTCGCCGCCTTCACAACATGCTATAACCTTTTGGGAGAATTGAGGACAGTTGGGATTGTAGCAGTAGAG
>Ga0209305_1000888_pt1 | contig 20410 bp, 18 predicted proteins | sample COGITO_mtgs_1103_FD_184792 | JGI IMG/M metagenome (GOLD analysis project Ga0209305, IMG submission 184792) | Pelagic marine microbial communities from North Sea - COGITO_mtgs_110321 (SPAdes) (version 2) | ecosystem: Environmental > Aquatic > Marine > Epipelagic ...
GTAACCGACTCCATCGAGGGCCGTAGTCTCAGCAAACTGATACTCATGACGCTGCTTTGCCGAACTAAGACTCCAGCTAGCAAGCAAAACGGCATGCCCCTCCGCATCGCCATGCAGCTGGCTGATTCGAACGTCGATACGAGACGCAGCAGCATCTTTTAGTGGACTCGCAGCAAGTGCTTCATCATTTGCCGCCGAAATCTCTACGTTCAAGAATTCGCGCAGGCTCACACGTAAGGGTTCAGCCCACTGATGCTGCTTCGCGATGTGAATCATACCTTCCTCAACCTCCAGCACTAATCCAGGCTGATCGATGTAGCTAGCGACCTGCACAGTTCCGAGATACGCGTCCCCTACTTCCGCTAATTTCCCGGTGGCCACGTGACTACTGGAGCGCAACAAATAGGTGCTGCGCGCTTGAGGTGTAGTTGAACAAGCTGAAACGAGCACGCTCGCAACGGCGATAAGTAATAGTGGTTTTCTCATTAATAATTGGCTCCTGGAAGTGGATCTGAAGGGAAGTTGGTTGGAAGAATCAATGCATTCGGATTATCGCTAAGCGTCCGTGTTAGTTCTTTAAGATTGTTAAGTGTCTGATTGATATTACTAGCGCTACCCTCGATCGATTGAAAAATTTGACCATCCGGAGACAGACCGCCGAGTATCTTACGTACATCTTTTAATGTCGCAGTCATCTCCGCGCTCAAATTTTGCGTGTTTTGATCATTCAGGAACTCATCCACTGACTCCATGAGTTCGGTCATCGAGGTGACCATGCCATCGAAATTCTGCATCGTTTGTTCAATCGGCAATGCATTTACCTTGGTTAAAAAATCAGATAGCTGCTGCTCGATTCGAGCGAAACCAGTTTCAACACTAGGAATCAAAGAATATTGATCATACTCCCCAAGTTCAGCCGAGGAAACACCATCATAATAATCGATATTAATAAATAAACTACCCGTAATGATACTCCCAGTCTCAAGGCTTGCCCGCAGCCCTTGAGGGACACTCTCAGTCAAACTTTGTTTAATCAGATTCACCGACTCCTGCGTATCTGCCAGCCCCAAGCGACCCGGTTCGATCTTAATCAACACAGGAATCGCGACCCCGCGTTGCTCTCCAGGATCAGCTAATAGCTCAGTCGTCATAATACGTCTCACGCTGCCGATTGGAATCCCTCGATATTCCACCGGGGCCCCTGGTAGAAGACCACGCAGCGATTGGCTAAATTGGACAACATACTCTAACGAATACTCATAAGGCTGCTCCTGTAGAGCTCCATAACTATCATAAAGTTTAAAATCTGCCCCATCCTCTACTGGTGCACCTGCCTCAGCCCCATCGGGCAAGCGAAAAGCCACGCCTCCAAGTAAGATTGTATCCAACGAACCTGTCTTAATATCGATCCCACCTGCTGAGGCGTTAACCGATATACCACTGACATTCCAGAAGCGCACAGAATCATTCACGAGTTGATCATAAGGCGCATCAATAAAGAGATCGTAGTGCACCAGACGCTGCGTTTCATCAAACCCCATACCCTCAACGCGACCGACTTTATAACCATTATATAAGACGGCATCGCCAGTGCTCACTGAAGCTGCGTGTTCGCTATACAGATTAAGCTTAATACCATCGGCGCCAGCGGGGGTCAAAGGCGGGGTTTCCAAACCGACATACTCAAAGTGTGTCGCTTTTTTCTGCCCCGGCGATAGCTCTAAATACGCGCCTCCCAGCAAAGTGCTCAAACCGCTAATGTTTCCAGCGCCGACACGAGCACGAACAACCCAGAACTGAGTGTCTTCGAAGAGTAAATGCTTAGCATCATGATCAATACGTACTGAAGCCAAGACTCCGTTCATTGAATCATTCAACGAAATCGCTTCAACTTGACCGACTTCAACATTCAGATACATGACCTTCGTCTTCGCGGCAACGATGCCTTCGGCCGTCTTAAAGCTAATATGTATCACAGGCCCTTCAGACATCTTTTTGTCGACGACCATCCAAAGGCCTAATGCAAATGCAACAAGCGGGATAATCCATATCACCGAGAGGCCATTACGCTTATTTATAATAGGTTTAGCTATATCAGTCATGATTTTCATCCTCTTTATCCCAAAATAATCTAGGGTCGAATCCTTCAGCCGCGATCATTGTCACGATCACTAAAGCTGCAAATGCAATTGAAGCAATCCCTGGGCGAATCACCAGAACTTTTCCGATATGAACCAGCGCCACCAGAATCGACACCACAAACACATCGATCATCGACCACTTACCGATCAACTCGGTAATACGATAAGCAATCGTGCGCTGCCGAGGGCTCACCGACGAGCCAGACTTAACCGTCCAACACAAATAAAATAAAGACAGCAGCTTCGCAACTGGCACCATCACACTGGCAATAAATATGATCGCAGCGACAGGTAGCGAGTCCATTTGAATCAACAGCACGACACCTCCAAGGATCGTACTTTCAATCGAACTGCCCAACTGATCGGTAATCATAATTGGGGAAATATTTGCCGGAATATATAAAATCGTCGCAGTGCAAAGTAAGGCCATGGTGCGATTCAAACTATTCGATTTTCGTGAATGTAGCACAGTTCCGCAACGCGGGCACCTATTCAGCTCGAGACTTGCAACCTTCTGGCACAAGTGGCACGACGCTAATCCCTTGGAAGCAGCAGTCGCACGACTCATGGCTCAAGCTCCTCCAAGCGTTTCCACGTATAAAACGTGTCCAAATTCGACAACGTTAACGTGAAGAATATGGCAAATGCCGCATAGCTCCAAAAAGCAATGCCAATACCAACCGTCGCCATATGCGCAATTTTAAACAAACTGACCAAGACACCGATAAAGAAAACCTCTACCATGCTCCACACCTGCAAATGGAAAATTAACTTTGCGACATCCTTCGCCCAGTAATTACGCCAGCCAGCTAAAAGCGAAATGCCCAGTGCTCCAGTTAAGACCATCACCAAGGCAGGAATGATTAAAATAAAACAAGCCACCAAAATTGCGAGATCCCACATCCCTTCACCTTTAATCTGCGTAATTGCTTGCGGAAGCGTCATAATACTCTCCATGCCACTTGATTTAAAAGACATAAAGGGATAGCGACATGCCATTACAAAGAATATCAAACCACTGATAGAAAATGCCACGACATGCGCATACGCATGCTTTCGATAGATCGCGAGAAGATGATTACAGCTCCCACAACGGGCCTGTTGCCGATGCCCTAAACCTGACATGTCATACAACTGGTCACATGAAGGGCAGGCCATCTGATCGTCATTGTGTGTGTGCATACTCATGTATTACTCAAGATACAATAGACGCTGATCGAATTCATATACTGGTCAACAGCAGAACATGTTAGCACCGAGCTCCACAGGAGCAGCGATGACTCTTCAAAGGAACCGCAACTCACTAGGATTTCGCCAAGGCATTACCCTCAGTCAGGGCATTCATTTTCGAAGTCAAAGCCGACTCAATCGCAGTCGTAACACCAAGATTATCTGCAATGCAGTTTACAATCGCACTGCCAACCACGATACCGTCGGCTGCCTGCGCGACTGTGTTGACATGATCGGCATTAGAAATACCGAAGCCAACCACGACTGGTAGATCGGTGTACTGCTTAATCACATCAACGCGCGCCTTAATGCCATCCGACATAGCAGCTTGCTCACCCGTCACACCTTCACGTGATACATAATAAACAAATCCAGTAGCTGCCTTACAGATCGTTTCTAAGCGCGAGTCTGGAGTGGTTGGTGCGACGATAAATACGGTTTGCAATCCATGTTTCTCACACGCTACTAAATGATCGCCAGCTTCTTCCGGCGGCAGGTCTAAAGTGAGTATACCATCGACCCCCGCAGCTTTTGCTTGCTCAGCATACGCCTCACTACCCCAAGCGAAGACGAGATTGTAATAGGTATAAAAAACAATCGGCACGTCGCTAAATGCACGGACTGCTTTGACTAACTCCAGTACACGGGTGCTGGTAATTCCACTTTCAAGTGCACGTTGCGCGGCCAGTTGATTCGTCGACCCATCCGCAAGCGGATCCGAAAATGGTACGCCCAACTCGAGTACATCGACACCTGCATCAATTACCGCGCGGCATGCTTTGACAGATATGTCAAAGTCAGGATCGCCAGCACAAAGATAGCCGACAAAGGCGGCACGGTTTTCGGCACGGGCAGTAGCGAAGGCTTTATCAATACGAGACATTTTGAGTATAAAAATAAAAAGTGTTAAGGTCTATGGCGACAAAGGTTTAAGCGACCTGATCGAGCCTCGTCAAGTAACCAGAGAACATACGCATGATTCCACTCTCAGACATTCACACTGCGAAGCCTCTAACTATTACGCACTAGCGTTTTTTCAATCAGCGGCAACATCTCGCCGCGCCTGAAAAGTGTAACTTGCCCAGTGCTGCCCGAAACAACAACGCACAGACAATCTTCGACTTGAGTGATCGACGCAGCCGCGGCATGACGACTACCCAAGCCACTGGGTAGATTATGAATATAATCTGGCGCATGAATCAATGAGCCTGCGGAAATCAACACCCCATCACCACGAATAATAAATGCACCATCAATCGAAGAGAGCTCTTTGACCGTTTCGTCCATGAACGGGTTGAGGATGTTTCGGTCTTCATCCTTATATCCATAAAATGGATTCAAAATAAGCGGCTTGGTATATTCAATAATTTCATCTGAATTGCCTAATACAAATAAGCTGCCGACAGGATGCCCTTCGCGACCTTCGACAGCGAGTTCAGTGGCAATGGCAAGCACCCGCTCAACCACCTCTGCCTTAACTCCCGCGGGTAACATATCGGACTTCTGCATTAGCATCGTTTGGAACTCACGCTCCACATCGACTACTGTAATACTATCGAATTGATTACTTTGCGGCAATCCGCCCACACAGCAAAGCCGCTCTGTATTCGAAAAGATACCACGTGTAAGGCCAATCAACACAGCGCTGCGCAATTGAGAAAAGCGGTGATTACTAAACGAACGAATCGGCAAAATCGCATCAATATCGTCACGCTCAGTCACCGAATCTGAAGTACCATGCGCTATCAATACCGTCTTAAATCCTTTAAACACGCGGCCCACTTCCACGCCACCGCCGAAGGTATCACCAAACACTAAGATCGACGTGCAGTTCGCTCCTTTGGCGATCTTTGCCGCTTCCTTCAGAATTAAATTATTAAACCGATCATGACGGCGACGCGGCTTCACTCCATCCCCGCCAAAAACCGACTTCAGCTCACGACGAAAGTCTGGCAACGACTCGGCTGCCGCCAAGCGCTCCATGTGCGAATCATCCTGAAACACACGAGCCAGCGATGCTAAGCTATACAAATAACTCCGCGCGTTTTCTGATGCGAGCAATAGAAAAACGTAGCGGATACCTTGGTACTCAGTTTGCCCATCGTAACTCAACCCATTCGGACAACGCCCCACGGCTATCATATAGTTACGCTTCATCGGTACTCGCGCATGAGGCAAACACACACCGCTACCTAAATAAGTCGTCATCTGCTTCTCCCGATCCAACAGATCCTTCAGCAGCCCCTTTTTTGTCAGCTTCCTGTCTTTCGATAAATCGAAAACGTTTAGCAGTTCCGACAGCGCTCCCTTGAAGTCGGTGCTCTCGAGATCGATCACACGATTTTGAGCGATGTAGCGGTCAATACGCATAACTTATATGTGAAACGAGAGCGTCTATTGTCAAAGGGTTTGAATAAATATCAGAATAAATAACAGCCGTGGAGGAAGCTGGAGGCTCAGACCAAGCAACAAAAAGAGAATATAGCAAACAAGCCCGAGCAGGCTAGGTTTACTGATCCCACTCAATCGCACCCTTCTTCAACTCGTAGAAAAGTCCGAGAACCATCACAAAGAGGAAGAAGAAAATCGGCAATAAAATCGGCAAGTTTACAGCCAGGAACTCACGAAAGACTAGTACCCATGGCATCAGAAAGATGACTTCGATATCGAACAGGATGAAAAGCATCGCTGTGACATAGAATTTCACCGCAAACCGCGCATGGCCGGAACCTTCAGCCAACATGCCACACTCGTAAGGCGTATCCTTAAGGCCAACTGAAGTGCCGCGCTGCCCAAAAATATGCGACGCTACCAGAACGACCGCGCCTATACTGGCTGCGATAGAAAATTGAATAAGAATCGGATAATAGTCCGCGATCTGCATAAGAATGAAAGAACGAGGCTTTTCGTCTCAGTTCAAGGTGTTTCTTCGCACATCGGTAATTATTCTAACTCAGAGTCGCCATTCGACGGAATCCCCGCGTCTTCCCCTGAAAATGATTGGTCGTTTTTTGCTGGAGCAACCAATGCCAAACGCAGTAATCGAATGCGCGATTTCTCAAACACTCCCAAGCCCAGACTGGCGGCAAAGGGCAACTGACGCGGTAGCGGCGAAATCTCTGGAAAACCGTCCAACCGCCGGTGCTTATTGATCTTATCACACAACAATCGATCAATCGCGACTGGATCCGAACTCATCCATAACAACGGCTCTGATCGAGAATAGCGGGATTTAAAAAGCGGGCCACCAATATACTGATAGCGATCCAACGAAATAAAATGCAGCACCATTCGTTCATTTAACTCCGGAATTGCTGCGATCTCAGCAACGGCGGACGAAGCAGTCGCCTCATTGCCTAGAAAGCGCTGGCTGTTGCTGACATTCCATAAAGTCGCATTTGCTAGGGCACCATCCACCCCCAATGCAGCATCATCCACGCCGACCGCTAAATTTAACCAAAAATCCACTTCAAACAATAGCGGTGCAGCCAAAAAACTTTTTCGCTCCTTCGCACCTGCCTTCAGCGCACTACTGCCGCGCCCCAAGCTACCAAACAACTGCGGCTCCTGATTTAATCTCGGCGGCAGCGGGCTATCATAAAACCAATCCAGATCATAATGCTGCTCACTATCGAGCGCATAAACTGGGCAACCCTCAAAATCGCCCTGATCCGAGCTGATCGAAGGCATGATACCAGCCTGCCGCAATTGATACGCCGAATAGTCCACAATCAAAATAGAATCCCGTGCAAAGCCACGTGTTTCCAATACGTCGATCACAGCCCGAAGCAATTGTAACGGCGTGCTCAAACCACGACCACTCCGTGTGTTTACTTTAATGCCCACCTTGCCACGCTTACTCGGCATCAGCGAGGAGCCCACCTTAGCTTCATACGTCTCAACCAAAGCCGACACTTCAGAGTAATAAAGCTCCCCCTCTAGCACTGGCACTTCCCAGATCAAGCCCAATGGCGCACGTGGCGGCAAGCCCTCCTGCGCGCTCGCAACCGACGGCACTAAAAAAATACCCAAGAGAAGCAACGCACCGCAAATCCAGCGAAACCGCATCAAATCAAGGCACAACGCCCGCCTATCCACTTGACACCCAAACAAGGGAAACGAAAGTGACGGTAACACTGCGGACTTATCTCCAGTAATACACACCCTTCGCAACAAATTGCTGCTTATGCTAAAAGCAAACACCAAAAAAGTAATCTTCATCCTAATCCCTCTGACACTCGTAATTTTCGTAGGTTGCAGCGGGCCAGAAGAAAAGAGAGCCAACAGCCTCAATCAGGCCACGCAACAACGTATCGATGGCGACGAGACAGCCGCACTCGCCACACTCGAAATACTTTCGCAAGCATACCCAAACGACCCCGAAATTCTTCAAAAAATCGGTGACATCCATCACGAGCTTGGCAATACCTCCGAAGCCGCTTTCTACCTTAGCGCCGCTTATGCTCTGGCACCGAGCGACGTAGAACTTCTCTTCCAAACCTACCGCGCACAAGAGAATGCGAATCAAGCCACTGCTGCTCACGAGCTACTCGAAACGCTCGTCGCGGTGGAGTCAGACGCCATAAACGCTCAACTATGGCTACGCCTCGGAAAATTCCGCGCACAAGCGCATCAGACTCAGCCAGCCCTCGACGCTTATTTAAAAGGAATCGATCTGGAAAACAGCACACCCTCCGCAGAAACTGCAGTAGCAATTGGCACCCTTTTTTATAAACTCGATAACTTACCACAGGCTGAACGTTGGCTAAACATCGCCGCAAACAGCGACGACCCAACCGCACTTACAGCACTCTTCGGTCTTCTTGAGATCCACCTTCGCAACAAAAACTGGCCCGCCGCCGAAATAGCCATCACTCAACTCGATAAACAATTCCCTGGTGCTGTCGATGCCAGTATATGGGCCAACGCCCGCGGCGAACTCGAACGTTGGCGCACTGCTCAAGTGGCCTTGCAAGCAGAACTGACCAAATCTAACGCCGCTAAAAAAGCTGCCGCCAAACTCGAAGCCGACACCTTAGCAGCAACTACTGACCTAACAACTACTGACCCTGTTGAGGCTTCATCTGGAAAGGCACAAGTCATCGCAGACATGCAGCGCGCCGAAGCCATGGCCAACACACCCGCAGTAGAAGTCGAACCGGCCGAAGCCACCCTCCCGGCAATTCGCCCCGCCCTAGCACCGCCCAGCTTAGAACAAATACTAGCGGATGCCGAAAGCGCATCCATGGAGCACGATTACACACAAGCTATCCAGCTCTATTGGCAAGCACTCGGCCGTGCCAACGCCCGCGCCGACATCTGGAATCAGCTCTCGCTCGCCTACCGACTCGACGGACAAGCTAAGAACGCCGAGACCACCGCTCTCGAGGCCACAAGACTCGCACCGCAAAAGATCGATTTCACCCTCGACTATCTACGTGTGATTCAACGCACAAAAAAGCCAGATGAAATCCTCGCCGAATTAGAGTCCGCCCATGACCGTTTTCCCGGCAGCCCCGAAATCGCCCTTTCACTCGCCCGCGGCTATGAGCGAATTAGTGGGAACAATACCTCCGCAATCGTGCTCTATGAACGCTTCATCCAGCTCGCACCGAATCACCCGCTTTGCAATGAGGCTGAAGCCTCAATCAACCGACTTCGCTGAGCCTCAAGCAGGCCATTTCCAGCAACACCCGCATCCTACATATATAATACGTGGCCCGCATTGCGCAAAAATCAATCGAAACGATCAAGCACCAGGTAAATTTGGTGGATCTCGTGTCTCCCTACGTCGAAATCAAACGAGCTGGTAGTTCATGGAAAGGCCTCAGCCCGTTTACTCAGGAGAAGACCCCGTCGTTTTATGTCCACCCCGACCGCGGCTTCTACAAATGCTTCAGTACTGGCGAAGGCGGCGACTGCTTCACTTTTATCATGAAGGTCGAGAACCTCGAATTCCCTGAAGCCATCGAGTTCATTGCTAAGAAATTTAACATCACCCTCGAATACGAAGCCGGCGGCCCTTCCCGCGAAGAAATGTCGCTGCGCAAGCAAATCTTTGAAATCCATGAACTCGCCATGACTTGGTTTCACCAGCAATTTATTGAGTCCGAAGAAGCCGCACCCGTGCGTAAGTATTGGCAAGATCAACGCGGTTTTACAATGGAGACCGCAGATGAAGTCAAAATAGGCTATGCGCCCGTCGCACGAAATGCTCTCGCGCTCTATTTTAAAGAGCGCGGCATTCCCGCCGCCGCGATGCGTCAGAGCGGATTGTTTTTTGCCCGCGACAACGAAAGTGTTCACGACAATTTTAAATCACGCTTCCGCGGCCGACTCATGGTGCCGATTCGCGATGTGCAAGGGCGCGTCGTCGCCTTTACCGCACGTCAACTGGAGCAAACCCCCGCAGACGATCCAGCCCGCGAAGCCAAATACGTCAACTCTCCCGAAACGCAGATTTTCCACAAAGGCCGCATCCTGTTCGGGATGGATCACGCACGCACGCATCTTAAAGAAGGCGGCAGCTTCCTCCTCGTTGAAGGTCAACTCGACGCTATCCGCTGCTGGTCTGTCGGCCTGCACACCGCGGTCGCGCCACAGGGCACCGCAATCACCGACGATCAACTTCATCTGATGCGGCGCTACCAGCCCAATACCGTCGAATGTTTATTGGATGGCGACAAAGCAGGCCGCAAAGCGGCCCTGCGCGCTCTTCCACTCGCCTTCAAGGCTGGCCTCGAGTTCCGTTATCTATTGTTACCGGAAAAAGCCGACCCCGACGACTTATTGCGTCAGCACGGCGCCGCCGCACTCGAACCGCTCCGCGCAAACTCAAAAAGTGCCATTGAGCTGGCCATCTCCGAGAGCCTTCCCGAAGACCGCGACCCCAGCACCAACGAGAAAACCACTGCCTTACGTCACATATTCGATCTATTACAGCATGTACCTTCCGAGGTTGCGCGCGAAGATTACATACAGACCGCCTCAAAGCTTCTAAATGTCGATTCCCACGCGGCACTGGTTGATTTCAAGAAATCCCCAAAGCCTCAGACGTACCATTCAGGTCAGAATCCGCAAAAAAACACCAAAAAAGTCAGTACAGACACGCTATTGACAGACGGGACATGGGAGCTACTTTGGCTCGTTCTACACTTTCCCGAATTCAGCGCAGCAATCTCAGAAATAATTGATTACGATTGGATTAATAGCACATCGCCAGCCGGCCGTCTCCTCAAACGCATTCTCGCCGAACTACGCGAAGGATTGATTGAAGATACTTCAAATATCGAAAATCTAATCGACACGATTGAAGACCGCCAACTAATCGCCGACCTACACTCAAGAGACCTAGATGTTGAAGCCGACTTAGCTGAGTATCAAATTAATAATTACCTCAACTTCCTCTACAATAATTACTTAAAAAATCGACTGAATACTTTAAGGCAAAAAGTCGCCAACGCATCGCCCGAAGACCAATTAGGACTCATGCGCAAAGTAAAGGCCGCCAGCAAAGAACTTGCCGCACCACACCAACTCAAAATTTAAACAAAGTCGTCCCCTTTCTAAGCAACCACAACACATTATGTCCGCAGCGAAAAAAACAACCGCAAAAAAAACAGTGACCAAGAAAGCCGCCGCAAAAAAAACGCCTGGCAAAAAAGTCGCGAAGAAAAAAGCGCCGGCTAAGAAGAGCGTAGCCAAAAAAGCCCCAGCCAAGAAGGTCGCGAAGAAAAAAACACCGGCTAAGAAGAGCGTAGCCAAAAAAGCCCCAGCCAAGAAGGTTGCGAAGAAAAAAACGCCGGCTAAGAAGAGCGTAGCCAAAAAAGCCCCAGCCAAGAAGGTTGCGAAGAAAGCGCAGGCTAAGAAAGTTGCAGCAAAAAAGACTTCTGCTAGTAAAACAGCTCAAAAGAAGGTAGTCACAGCAGAAGAGATTAAGCGGGAGATCGAAAAAGCTGTGCCTAAAAAGCGCAAACTCTCCGCGAAAGCACAGGAGAAGCTAAATGAGCGTATCCGCAACTTGATCCGACTTTCAAAAGAGCAGAGCTTTCTTACCTTTAAAGACATCAACGAAGCCTTGCCCGATAGCGTCAGCAATCCGGACGAAATCGAAAACATCATTTCCATCCTTCAAAATCTCGAAGTCGAAATCCTAGACGACACCGAAGTCGAAGCATTCAAGGCCCGACAAGAAGAGACCGAAGAGAAAGAAGTCCGCACCTCTCAAAACGACATCCTCGACGATCCTGTTCGGATGTATCTCAAGCAAATGGGCCAAGTACCATTGCTGACCCGAGAAGAAGAAGTCGCCATCTCCAAGCGTATTGAGAAGGCCGAACTGCGCGCACAAGATGCCCTCTTCTCCACAGCACTGACGCTGGAGTTCCAAAACAACATCGTCCAGAAGCTACTTAATCGCGAAGAACGCTTTGATCGCGTCGTGCTCGACAAAAAGATTGAGAGTCGCGAAATCTATTTTAACAGCCTACCCAAGCTGCTCGAACAAGCACACAAACTCGGCGAGCGGATCTACGCTGCTTGGGATAGCCAGCTCACCGCAACCAAGTCCGGCAATAGCTCGAACGAGAAGCGCTCCCGCACTCGTATGAAAAAATACGAAACCGAGCTGCGTCTCGTGCTACGTAAATACTGCCTCAAGCTCAAGGTCTTTGAAGATTTCCTGAGTAATCTGACTCCAGTTTATCGCGAAATTTCCGACCTCTACGACGATCTAGAATCTGCCGGCAAGGTTGCCACTCGCCGGAAGAAGAAAGTCGACATCAAAGCCACCAAAAAGCGTCTTAGTGCGCTGACACTTGAGTTTAAGATGGATGCGCGCGAGTTCATGGAGATTATCCGTGAAGTGCGCGTTGGTATGCGTCAAGCGCACAAAGCCAAGACTGAGATGGTCGAAGCTAACCTCCGCCTCGTCATCTCGATCGCTAAGAAATACACCAATCGTGGCCTCTCCTTCCTCGACTTGATTCAAGAAGGCAACATGGGCCTAATGAAAGCAGTTGAGAAATTTGAATACCGCCGTGGCTACAAATTCTCGACTTATGCAACATGGTGGATTCGCCAAGCGATCACCCGCTCCATCGCCGATCAAGCCCGCACCATCCGAATTCCGGTGCACATGATCGAGACGCTAAATAAAGTCATGCAAGTGCAGAAGCAACTTCTCCAAGAGCTCGGCCACGAGCCCACCGCCGAGGAAGTCGCCGACGAAATGAACCTTCCGATCGAGCGTGTTCAGTCTATTATGAAGATGGCGCAACAGCCGATCTCTCTGCAAAGCCCAGTGGGTGACTCCGACGACACCAACTTCGGTGACTTCATCGAAGATAAAGGAGCCGAGAATCCTTACGACATGACAGCGTATAGCTTATTGCGCGAAAAGATCACCGACGTCCTGGACAGCTTGACCGAGCGAGAGCGCAAGGTACTCTCACTACGCTTCGGACTTGCCGATGGCTACTCACGAACACTCGAAGAGGTAGGCCGCCAGTTTAAGGTGACTCGTGAGCGTATTCGTCAGATCGAAGCCAAAGCGCTTCGTAAGATGCGTCACCCGACCCGCATTCGCCAACTGCATGGTTTCTTCGAAGGCGACATCAATCTCGAAAAACCAGGCATGGACAGTCTCAAACGCGAGAACGCTACAAAATAAACAATCTACCAAACTAGCTCCACTTCCATTTAAGCCAATTATGCGTTTACATTCTCTACTTCTCGCCACCTTCATTTGTGCGCTTGCCTTGATCTTTATAGGATGTGGCGCCTCAAATGGCGTTCGCATCACCGAAGGTCAAAGACGCGAAACCGCGCCCATGATCACTGACAAAGAACCGATGATCGTGCACATCGATCTATTTGAACGTATCGCCACCATCCGCAATGGTATGGATCTGGGCAATGAATTTCTCATTACTTCCAACTATGCAGGCGTGGAAACTGCGGCACTTAAGACACGCCCCAGCAGTATAAGCGAAACACTGTTAACAGCCGATATCCTAGAAGGAGACCCAAAAATCAACAATGTAGTCAAAACCGCAGACAGCGCTCGAACTATGGAGCTCGCAGAAATCTATCGCAATCTCGACCAAGAAAACTAATAAATAGTAAATCCATTTAACCCATGAACATTCAACTCTTAGCATTTATCCAGAATCTCCGTGCACCGGAGCTGATTCTAATTTTCTTAGTCGTCCTGCTTCTCTTCGGAGCAAAACGTCTACCTGAACTCTTCAAGTCTTTCGGTAAATCGATTAAAGAATTCAAAAAAGCGACGTCTGACATCGAAAATGATGTTCGCAATGCTATGGACGCCGAAGATGAACCAACGCACAGTCCACGCGCAGAAAGCAAACAAGTCGAAGCCAGCACCCCTGTAGTCGAAGCTCCAGAGAGCGGCGACGTCGAAAGTAAAAAAGAAGACGCATAACACGAATACACTTTAGTAATTAAAAAACGCATCATTATTGGTGCGTTTTTACCTTTAGATCTACGCTTACGAATCTGCCCCTTTTCGCTAATATGCTACGTCTTCTCATTTACCTGCGCCTACTTCCTTTTCTGCCGCTACTAGTCAGTACCGCTCATGCCAGCGAGGAGAATCTGGACTACAGGATCAATAACGCCGTCGCTCCTTGGACTGATAAGATTTTTGAAATTATCTTTTTCAAGCCATTCACCATCGCGGGACAAGAGATCCCGTTCATACTCATTTGGCTCGCAGGTTCTGCGATTTTCCTGACGGTATACTTTAAATTTATCAATATTAGGTTTTTAGGATTAGCCCTACGCACAGTTCGCGGCAAATACTCAAAACCGTCCGACCCAGGTGAAATTACTCATTTCCAGGCACTCACAGCAGCGCTTTCGGCCACCGTCGGCCTAGGTAACATCGCTGGCGTTGCGATTGCCATTTCTAAGGGAGGACCAGGGGCAGCTTTCTGGATGGTGGTGCTTGGCTTAGTAGGCATGACAACCAAATTTGCCGAGTGCACATTAGGTGTGCGCTATCGTGACATTGATGCAAATGGCATTGTGAGCGGCGGTGCGATGAAATATCTAAAAAAGGGCTTAGCCGAACGCGGCAAAGCGATGGGAATCGTAGGCTCGGTACTCGCGGTCATATTTGCGATCTTATGTGTCGGTGCGTCCCTGGGCGGCGGCAATATGTTTCAGATCAATCAAGTATGCGCACAATTTATTGAGATCAGCGGCGGCAGTGAGAGTATATTAGCCGAGCACCACTGGGTCTTTGGAGTAGTCATTGCCCTCTTAGTAGGCGCTGTGATTATTGGCGGCATTACTCGTATTGCAAGTGTCACAGCCAAACTCGTACCCTTAATGTGTATAATCTACATTTTTGGTGCGCTGACCATTTTATTCACCCACTTTGCCGAGATCCCTCAAGCGATTACATTGATAGTGACTCAAGCCTTCACTCCAGATGCCTATGTGGGAGGCCTGATTGGAGCCATGTTGGTAGGTATTCAGCGCGGCACTTTTTCGAATGAAGCCGGCATCGGCTCCGCCCCGATTGCACACGCGGCAGTCAAGACAAGCAAACCCGCGAGTGAAGGGATCGTCGCACTCCTTGAACCGTTCATCGATACCGTCGTGGTTTGTTCGCTAACCGCACTAGTGATTGTCATCACCGGTAATTACGGCGAAGCGCTGGGTAGTACCGGCGATGGTATTGCAATCACCTCCCAATCCTTTGCATCCGTCATTTCATGGTTCCCCTTTGTATTGTTTGTCGCAGTCACACTATTCGCGTTTTCGACGATGATCTCGTGGTCTTATTACGGGCAACAAGCATGGACGAGCCTCCTCGGGAGCAGTAAGATAACGAAGGTTTCTTACCAACTTCTGTTTTGTCTCTGTATCGTGCTCGGAGCGTCGATGTCGCTCGGAGCCGTCACAGACTTCTCAGACGGCATGCTTCTGGGCATGTGCTTCCCGAATCTAATCGGAGTCTATCTACTTCTCCCTGTAATTAAGGAAGAGTTGCTCTCTTTCCGTAAGCACGCCGCCGAAATTGACAACGCTACTCGACCTTCAAAATAAGCCCCTTTAAGATATTTCCTTTGGGGAAATTAAGTAGCGTCGGAAAGTCAAACGGTTGCCGGTTTCGTGCGAAAGTTCTCTCTTAGCGCCCGACTTCAGTAGCGGCAGTCGACACACCAGACGCTCGAATGCTTCGATTTTTATCGACTCTGACCGGGAATAAGTCGCCGCACTGCCATCAATCAGCATACAATCTGTCTGATTCAAATCGTTTAATCGAACCCAAGGATGCCCAAACGCTACCACCTGTACTGCGCTATAAACGGAGTACGTTTCTCTTAGATATATTCATCAATATCAAAAACTAGCGTGCTTCTCGAAATAGCCAGGCTCCAGCTCCAAACATTACCAAATTCGGCAACCAAGCGGCCAACAGTGCCGGTATGATTTGCCGATCCCCCAAGATCGTAGCAATACTAATCAAAACATAAAAGATCAGGAAATAGCCCATGCACTTAGAAACCCCTATCATTGGATTGGTCCGCACGCCAGAGACAGCAAACGGCACCGCTAATCCAACGACGACCAAGCAACTAAAGGGCGCGGCTAACAGCGAAAAATAACGCACCAAATACGCGTGCACGACAGGATTTTCTTCAGGCGGCACGGTCTCGATAATACGGCGCAATTCAAATAACGACAGCCCCTTCGGATCTTTATGCAACGCCAGCATTAAACTTGGATCTTCGTGGAAATCCTTAAAGCTCTTTTGCTTGAAAGGAATGGTTCGCATCGGATCACCGGTCTCGGGATCAAGCATGAGCTCGCGTCCATTGAGAAAAACCCAATACCCCTGCGTATCATCGAAATACGCCTCACTGGCCGAGATCCGGTTTAACTCCTGCCCCCCCTCGTCTCTTGTGTGCACATTCACGCCGAGACCAAGCCAAGCGCGCTCACTGAAACGATTCATGAACCACAGACGTCCATCCTTACGATTATCAAATCCTAAATTATAGACTAAACCCTGCTGCTTAATCGCAGTAACATCTTGCTCCACTGCCGCATATTCTAGGTTGTCAAAAAATGTGCGAGCCCGCTCTACCGCGTATGGCACGACTGACGCGGTTAGATAAAACAGCAATCCTGAGAGCATAAATCCCGCCAACCATAGCGAACGACTGATACGAAACAGTCCTACTCCAGAAGCACGCAACGCGGTAATCTCATTATTACGATGCAAGGTGCCGAGCGAAAACAACAACGAGACCAAGAACGCAATCGGCAAGATCGAAGGTAAATAGGTCGGCAGTGCTAGCATGTAATAAAACACCACCTCACCAAAACTCGCGCCCATCTCTAAGAGATCAGGCAGGCTGTCATACATATTTTGTAGGATTAAGATGCCGACAATCACACTGAGTGTCAGTGCAAAGCCCGCAGCCCATTCCTTTAAAACATATCGATCAATCAAAGACATCCTCTATGTTCTACGACAGATTGCCCCGTAAAGTCACTCCGTTTGACGATATATTTTCCAACAACCCTGTCACCATGCGATAAAACCTACAAAGAGACTTAATTCACACACTAAACTCGACAGCAAAGGCTTCGCATGCTTCGCGAAACGCAGTTTGGATTGGCGCCGCACATTGAGACAAATCTGTCAGCTTGCCGAGATCGATCGCTTTTTCGATCTCGCGATAAAAACCTGATAAACGTGCAAGACCAATATTGCCGGCACTGCCTGCGACAAAATGTACTATCTTTCGTAGCGCTTGTATATCATTCGCCGCACAGACGACATCTAACTTTTTGAACTTATCTGAACTTTCGCTTTTGAAGAGCTCAAACAATTCCTGCACCAAGGTAGCTGAATCGTCATCGCCAGCGTCAATCATCAGCAACATATCAATTTGCTCACGATCCATCACTGGAATAGACTGATCATAATTAACACCGGATATATAAAATTGCTGGGACATAATTAGATGGGCGCCTCAAGATTTCATCGAAGCAGAGAGAAATGCTTCGATTTGAGGTACAACAGTGTCGAGAGAATGCTGCACTTGCAATCTTTCCATACATTTCTTTGCCATGGCGAAACCGCCATCTTCAATATCCATCATTCGCACCATTGCATCTGCCAATGCCTCGGCATCGCCAGCGTCATAGAGCAGTGCGGTCTCACCATCTTTGACGATTTCCTCGATGCCGCCATCTCGTGCCAGAATACTCGGCAATCCAGAGAGCATTGCTTCTAGTGGAGTAATTGGAAACGGATCATTGCAGCAACTGGTAAAAAGTAAGGCATCGTATTCGGAATATTTCGAAACTAGCTCTCCTGGTCGAATCATCAACATCCGTACCGAATCACTTAAACCCGCACTATCAATCAAGTTGCGCATTGCTTTACGCTCGGTGGGCATTCCCAGCCCAAAAAAATCGAGTGAGACGTCAATACCGCGGGCCTTCAATATTCCGACTGCTTTCAGCGCGATACCCGGAGCCTTGGCCGCATTGAGTCGCCCTGCCCACATAAACCTTCGAACTGGATGATAGGAGATTTTGGACAACAAGTCACCCGTATTCAAAGCAGGATATATCACTGGCAGTGTGGCTGCTTTTGCCACACCAGCAGCCACTAAGTCAGCACGCAGGTTCTCACTACATACATATCCATTCGATATATCCAGATCCGTGACCGTACCTATCGGAAAGTACCGTAAACGCCGTCGCGCTAAACCGCTTAATTTCAAACAGAACTGATAGCATTTCGAACTTAAGCTTTGGTTGCGTTGCCACCAAGTAAACCACCGGTCTAGCTCAAAAAGATGCGGACTTAACCAATGGCTGTGCAGATCATAAACGATTGGTGTGGCTTGATTCTGAAGGTTAAACAAGAGCGATTTTGACACCCCTTGCATATTCCAAACATAGACGACATCAGGCCGAAAATGATCCAACCGGTTATACAACATTCGCGCCTGCTTCAGCTCATGCTCATAAGTGGCCGCATACGAGACGTCTAAGCTGCATTCAATGCCTTCAAAATCATGCAACTGCAACTTGCGGTACACTCCCTTTTGCCCAGGAAATCCCATCGTTGGCACCCGGTAGTTGGAAGTCAATACCTGCAGCTGATGGCCACGTTTCGACAAGGCATCCACCACCTGTCGGCAACGGTCGTCCTGCCCATTCGCACCTAGCGGTGGATATAATGCTGTTAAAATTAGAATCTTCACGGAAAGGAAATTTATAATAAACGCGGGAAGGCTGAAATCACCACTAGCCATCAGCTCATTGTTTTTAAGCGTTAGACTGATATCAAATCTGCAACGTCACTCCAGCAAAAAGTCGAAATAAACCCACACTACAATAAAATTCATACACATACTAATTTCCATACGTACAAGACCATTAGCCAGAGACGTAAATCGCCGCTCTTTTTTACCTCAAAATTAGATATTATCCAGAAACGACATTCACAGGATGCCCCGCAATGAATTGCCGTAAGTTATCCACCGATGTGGCTAACAAACGGCGACGTGCCGGCTCACTCGCCCAGGCAATGTGCGGCGTAATCAAACAATTTGGTGCACCCAACAACGGGCAGTCGGCAGCCATTGGCTCTTTACGCACAACATCGACCGCAGCACCCCCAAGAGTACCGCTTCGTAAAGCCGCCCCCAGCGAATCTTCGCAAATGAGTCCTCCCCGTGCGGTATTGACCAATAATGCCCCTCGCTTCATCGTCGCCAGCAAGGCTGCATTGACAAAACCACTGGTCTCCGATGTTTCGGGGCAATGTAAACTCACTAGATCCGCTCGCGCAAAGATCATTTCGTTCGAGGCCCATTCAAAATCATCATAGTCTGGCGTATTACGTTCAGTGCGTGCCGAAGCGAGTACCTTAGCTCCCATCGTATTCAACGCTGAGGCTACACGGCGCCCGATCGTGCCGAAACCAACGATTCCAACAGTCATCGCTGCTAGCTCGCGCGGCGCCTGCTGCCAATACGAGAACAGTTCACTGCGCACCCAATCGCCCGCATGCACTGATCCGCTGTGCTGCCCGACTTGATTGCACAACTCTAGGATTAGAGCCACCGTATGCTGCGCAGTCGTTGCTGACCCATAGGTTGGTACATTACAGACCGTTTGCCCAAATCGAGTCGCGGCCACTACATCGACCACATTATATCCCGTGGCCAGCACGCCAATAAACTTCAAGTTCGGTGCCGCCTCCAACACATCAGCCGAAAGTGGCACTTTGTTGGTAAAGACAACTTCGGCCTCACCGATACATTGCGTAATCGCCACCGCATTTGTAGCAGTCGACGCATACAGCTGCACATCCCCTAGGTCGCGAAGTGCTGCCCATGCAGAGTCATCAAAATCTAAAGTTCCAGCATCCAGCACTATAATTTGCATGCACTTAAGACAATAAAACGCACGTTTAGATGCAATGCTCTTTGCTGAGAAAATAATGCGCTAGAGGACAAGCTATCGCTTTCCAATAGTTTCGACCCGAAAATCCTCTAAGCGCTTAACCACAGCGACTGGATCATTTACCTTTAATACTTCCTCAACCAGCGCACGTGCGTCAGTGATGTTTACGTTACGAATAAAATACTTCAACTCTGGCAGCATCGACGACGTCAGGCTCAGCGAAGTCGCACCCATTCCGAGCAGCAACCCTGCATAAATAGGATCACCAGCGATTTCCCCGCACACACTCACGGGTTTACCCAAACGATTGGCCTCGTCTATAATCACCTTCAAAGTGCGCAGCACCGCTGGGTGCGCGGGCTCATATAGGTGCGCGACACGATCGTTTAGACGATCCACCGCCATTAGGTATTGGATCAAATCATTCGTGCCGATACTAAAGAAATCTGCTTCCGCCGCCAATAAATCAATAATCGCAGCCGCACTAGGGATCTCGACCATCGCCCCGACTTCGATCTCTTCATTAAATGCCATATTTTCAGCACGAAGATCTACTTTTACTTCTTCTA
>Ga0209305_1000893_pt1 | contig 20346 bp, 17 predicted proteins | sample COGITO_mtgs_1103_FD_184792 | JGI IMG/M metagenome (GOLD analysis project Ga0209305, IMG submission 184792) | Pelagic marine microbial communities from North Sea - COGITO_mtgs_110321 (SPAdes) (version 2) | ecosystem: Environmental > Aquatic > Marine > Epipelagic ...
TCCTCCTTTACGTCCGTGCGTGTTGCCCATATCTCTTTTGCACGATTCAAAGAACTCCCCCGTCGTGTGCACTCTCGACGACCCCGCATCGTTTTCGTCGTCGTCGTCGTCATCTGCGAGCGCTTCTCGTAATCGCTCGAGAAAGAACTCATTATTTTCCTCACACTCTTCCTTTCTCGATGACGAAGATGATGATGATGATGATGTGACGCGCATTCTTTACGACGAGACGTGCTCGCTCTCTCTTTGTTCCGCGAAGCAGCTTTTCTTCGTGCACGAAGTGTACTCTTTTCCTCAAACTCTTCCTCCTTTCTCGACGACGACGACGATATCAGCTCATTCTCAAAAACGAGAGACGTCTACTTATTAAACTCTCTCTTTAGTGTTATTCATGCGGCGTTGTTGCTTTGAAGGAATCGAGATGGAAGCTTTTGGAAAGTTTTTTCAATCGTCACAACTTGTCTTCGTGCGTCTTCGAATACAACAACGCGCAGATAGTACGAACGCGTTTGTCAAAGAGATCTGATAGAATATACACACATATATATATATATTAAAGCAACGGGAGAAGAATGAATTTTGGAGGCATGCCCCGCGGGGGCGGACGGAAGGTAACACACAACACGCAGATTTGTTCGTATGCGTTTTCGTCTTTGACGCGACGACTACTCTTTGTGGCTGCGGTTCTCGTGCCGCAATGAGAAGAGAAATCCAATCCATCTTTTTTTTCCTGCTTTCGCGCGCGAGTGTATCGGAGGAGTCGATCTCTTCTTTCTCAGAGATGATCATCCCTCTCTCTTTTTGTGTCCTGCGGAGCATTCGAGAGGGAGATCGGGTTTTCCAAAACGCGCGCTCTTCGTAAGAGAGAGAGAGAGAGACAAACGGATGATGTGGTTTCCGATCTCCCCTTGAAGGGAAAAAAGAGAGAGAGAAGACCAACGCTTGATCTCACCCAATACGAAAAGAAGTGCACGAAAAGAGAGGAAAAAAAAAACGAATCGACAGCCAAAACATAACATATCGAAGAAAGAAAGAGAAAGAGCTGAAGAGAAAGAGAGAGAGAAAGAGAGTGTTTTTTTAAGAGAAAAGAGAGACATTTTTCCTCCTTTCTCTCTCTCCTTTCTCTTTGACTTCCCCGGAGGGAGGAGCGAGTTGAAAAGCAGACAGACATTTTTCGTATCACCGCGTGACACTGACCTCATCTCTCTCTCTCTCTTTTATTACTTCACGCGACGATGAAATAATACTTTATTATAGTCCAACGATACGAAACTGTACGACGTGCTCGGGATTTCGAAATCCGCGGACGCGACGGAGATTAAAAAAGCGTACAGAAAAGCGGCGATTAAGAATCATCCGGATAAAGGCGGCGACGAGGCGAAGTTTAAAGAGTGCACGCACGCGTACGAGGTTTTATCCGACCCAGAGAAGAGAGAGTTGTACGATAACTACGGCGAAGAGGCGTTGAAAGATGGCGGGGGCGGTTTCGGCGGAGGCGGAGGGTCGCCGTTTGATATTTTTGAGCAGATGTTTGGCGGGAATCCGTTTGGCGGCGGCGGTGGTGGGAGAGGAGGCGGGCGGTCGAGAGTGAGAAGAGGAGAAGACGTCGTCCACGGGTTGAAGTTATCGTTAGAGGATTTATACAACGGCGTGACGAAGAAGTTATCGCTGGCGAAGAATATTATTTGCCCGAAGTGTACCGGGACCGGGTCCAAGTCCGGCGCCTTGGGTACGTGTCGAACGTGTTCCGGTTCCGGCGTGAAGTTGGTCGTTCGACAAATTGCTCCGGGCATGGTGCAACAAATGCAAACCGTCTGTCCGGATTGTCACGGAAACGGTCAAACGATTTCGGAAAAAGACAAATGTCCGGGATGTAAAGCGCAAAAAGTGGTCCAAGAGAAGAAAGTTTTGGAAGTGCACATCGAGAAAGGTATGATGCACAACCAAAAGATTGTGTTTAACGGCGAAGCGGACGAGGCGCCGGATACCGTTCCCGGGGATATTGTTTTTGTTGTTCAACAAAAAGAACACAAGACGTTCACGAGAAAAGGAAGCGATTTGTTCTTTGAGAAGAAGTTGACGTTGACCGAGGCGTTGTGCGGGTTCAAGTTTCAAATCGAACACTTGGATGGACGAAAATTAATCGTCGGGTGCGAGCCGGGAGAGATTATTCGCCCGGGAGATTTGAAATCCATCCAAAACGAAGGCATGCCAATCCGAGGGAACCCGTTCAACAAGGGGAAAATGTTTGTGAAGTTTACCATCGAGTTCCCGAAGAACGGCGAGATGTCCGGCGATCAAATCCAAGCGTTGGAGAACATCTTACCGAAACGACCGACGGTTGAATTAGACTTGGAACACGGCGAGGAATCGGATTTGCACGACGTCGACCCGCAAGTAGAAGCGAGAAGGAGAGAAGAGGAGAAGAGAGCGGCTGGGAACGCCTACGATGAAGAGGACGAGGACGAGAGAGGAGGCGAGAGAGTGCAGTGCGCGCAACAATAAATGAAAAGAGAAAATCCGGGTCATCATCATCATCACTATCATCATCATTACTATCACCACCATCATCATTACTATCATTACCACCATAACGAAAGATGATAAATACGCGAAAGAGAGAGAGAGAGAGAGAGAGTGAGAGAATAAGAGTAAGAGTTAAGAGTGAATATATATAAAATAAGAGAGCGATTACACAAACAAACAAAAAGTAATATTACATCGCGTGCGCTCTCTCTTGTCGTCGTCATCATTTGATGACACTTGAACTTTACAAATCCCAAGACGTTTCTCAGTCTCGCAATTATCATCGATAGGAAAGAATCCATCCGATTTCCTTTTGTACGTCTTCACGTCGAACGGTTGTTTGATCGTAACATCTGGATGATTTCTCGCGTCCGCCGCGTACATTTTCCTCCCCTCGTTTCGATTCAGGAATACCTCCGAAATCTCCCCGTCTTTTGAGGCGACTCGGCCTGCTTTTCTCTTCTCGTCCTCGTCCTCGTGAAAAAAGAGACCCTTCTTCTGAATCCTTTTCATCATTCACGACGCCGGCGCGAGAAAAATCCGTTCGACCCATTCGCCTCGAACGACCGATAAATTCTCCCACGCGTTCGCTCCGAAAACGTATTCAAACGCGCCGCTGTACCACACGAGAGACCATAAAACGCAAACCCCGACGTAAATTTGTACTCCGAATTTCATTTTCGAGACGTATTCGTCCACCACTTTATCCGTTTTGATTGATGAAGAAGCCTTTGGGGAAAAGTAATACGCGCACGCGGCCCAGACGAGCGGTAAGAAAAAGTACCCGAGGTGGTAGGATTTCCGGCACAAACGCCGAGCGGTTAACGTTTGTTCGCCGAAACTGATATCGTCGATGGTGGAGACGTGTGAAGGTGGTGCGTCCTGTGGAGTTTTGAGAAGATCAATGAGGGTAAGAAGAGAGAGAAACCGCGCGCGTTACGAGAGAGATGAGAAATCCAATCCAGAGAGACGAGATGTGTTCATGCGCGACTAAAAACGATGATATCATCGCGAACGAGTCAGAAAACGCACCTCCACGTCGTCGTCCTCGACGACAGCCATGAATTCGTATATCTTCTCGTTTTTTTGCGCGTTCTCTGTCCTCGCCCGCGCGAAACGGAGCTTTCAGAGAGCGTCGAGAGAATGAAGAACTTTTGCTCTCGCGCTTCACTTTTTCCCCACGGGAAAAGCTCTCTCGAGGGATTCTTTCCCGTACGAGTCTACTATGAGCGGAACGAAAGAAGAATCAGACGACGCGTTCCACATCTGGCCGCAACTCAAAGGCGACAAACACTTCGTGTGCTCCTTACCGTTATCCGACGTGTATTTAAACAACGACTCGACTTGGCCCTGGGTCGTTCTCGTTCCACGGGAAAACGATATGGTTGAATACCACGATTTATCGAACGAAGCGCAGATGCAACTGATGCGAGAGATGAGCGCACTCTCGAGAGTTTTATTGAAAGGGTGGCCTGAGATTGCAAAACTGAACACCGGGATGATTGGGTGCGTGTGCAGGCAATTACACTGCCATATTTTAGGACGATTCGAGAACGATACGTGCTGGCCAAATCCAGTGTGGGGAGCCTCCGAGGCGAAGAAATATAGCGAGGAGGAGGCGAAAGAAACGAGAGAGAAACTAGAGAAATTGATTAAAGAAGAAGAAGAAGAGTTGTTGTTGTTGAAGTCGTCTACAAATTAGATTTACAAGTGCGGGTAGTATTAAATTTTCCTCCACGTCGCGATGATTGCGTTCCTCAAAAGACGCGCGCAAAAGCGTTGTTTTTTCTCATCGCGCGCCTCGGATTAAATGGTCCCCGAGCGCTTTTTTCGCGGGCGATAACGTCATTATCTCGCACCCGGTATCGGTGACGAGTAACGTGTGTTCGCACTGCGCGGTCCACTTCCCGTCCGCGGTGACGGAAGTCCACCCGTCTTTCCACATGATGTCTCTCGTCCCGCCGATGGTCAACATCGGTTCAATCGTAAACGTCATTCCGGCTTCGATCGTCCCCGGATCGTTGTTTCGGTGGTGCCGTATCGTTGGCCCGGAATGGAACTCTTTCCCAACTCCGTGACCGACGAATTTATCCACGACGCCGAATTTGTGCTTATCAGCTATCTCGTGAATCGTCGCGCCGATTCTTCGTAAAGGCACGCCCGGTTTCACAATCTTTATCGCCGCTTCTAACGCGTCCTCGGTCACTCTGCACAACGTCTCCACTTGCTCGGAAACCTTCCCAACCCGAATCGTTCTCGAGGTATCCCCGTGATATCCGTTCAAATACACCGTCACGTCAACGTTGATGATATCCCCATCCAACAACGTCTCGTCCGGCGTGGGTATCCCGTGGCATATGCACTCGTTCAAGGATGTGCACACGGATTTCGGAAACTCGCCGTAGTTCAAAGGACTCGGGTACGCTCCCGCGTCGATGATCATCAGATGTACTTTTTCGTCGATCTCCTCCGTCGTCACTCCAGGTTTACATAAACTCTCCGCGTAATCTAAAACTTCCGCGGCTAATAAACCCGCTTTGCGCATCCCTTCGATTTCATCCGGCGTTCGAGCGAATTGATACTTCGCGTCGTTATACGGTGGTAAAACCCCGGTCTCGGCGTAATGTGGTTTCAACGTGTCTTCGTACACTTTCCTCATTTTGGTCACCGTGCCTGGTTTCAGCGCTTTCCTGTTTTGAAACCCGTTTTCCTCGCGTCCGTTGACTGTGTTTTGGACTTTCTCTCGCGTTTTGTTGAGGATTTCCGAGGCGAACCCGGATTTCTTTTTGCACTCGATCGCCGTCTTCGGGGTTGAAACCGTTCTCGGTTTTGGTCTCGCATTTTCGAATCCTAATCCTCCGCCTCGGTACGCCGTCGATGCCCGCAAGAGTCGGAACTTTGCCACCAAAGGGACGTTTTTATACGTGCGCATCTGATATTTCTCTCACTCTGTTTGTGATGCCTGCGTCGCGTGTAGTATCTGTGCGTCCGGAAAAGCTTTGAGAATGGAGCAAATTCCTTTTAGATAAAATGGAAAAATCTCGAACTTTTCCCCAAACATCCATCTTTGTTCTCTTGGGTGGTCGGGAGATGATGACGACGAGACCCTTTTCCTTTTCCTCTTCCTCTCGCGCGGGAGGGTGGTCTCGAGTGAGAAGCGAGAGGAGGTCGTTCTTTGCTTCTTTGAATTCTAGAAGACAAAGAGGAGGAAGAAGACAGAGAAGAGGAGGAGAGCTCGGGGTTGTTTTTGCCGCCAACGCGGAGGACACGCCGAACGCGTACGAGAAGGAGGAGGAGGAAAAGCAGAGCGTAACGACGACGACGACGACGGTACTAAAAAGCAAACAGAGGCAGAGAGACCATCGGAAACGAAATCGCGCGCGGAACAAAGAGAAAAACGACGAGGTTGTTCGAGAGGTTTTGGAACGGTTTTTACAGGTGTTGAAACCGTTGTACGAGGAGGAAAAGGAAAAGGAGGAAAGTTCGTCGAAAGAACACCAACAACTCGATTCTTCGTTTCGAGCGATGTATAATATGAGACAAAGAAGAAACGAGGAGGAGGAGGAAAGTTTCTCTCCTCCTCCTAATCCTTGGGCGATGACGACGACGACGACAATAATAGATTGGTCTCGGTTTCCGAAGAGCGCCGATCCGGCGCGGGCTATAGGCACGGCGAAGAAAACGTCGGCGGCGAGAGGCGTTCGGAAACGGAAACAGATTGAACAGATTTACGAAGCGTTGCGCTCGCGAAACGTGTTAGGCGGTAGTGATGGTAGTAGTAGTGGTAGTAGTAGTGGTAGTAGTAGTAGTGAGCATAGCTGCGGTAGTAGTAGCGGTAGTACGAGGAGTAAAAAGAAGACAATCGTGGATTTCGGATGCGGGACGGGGAACCTTCTCTTAGCTCTGGCTTTCCTGTTTCCCGAACACGACTTTATCGGCGTCGATTTGAACGAAACGTCCATTCGTATGCTCGACGAACGCATAGAAAGCGCGAAGTTAACAAACGTGCGATCGAAATTATCTTTAATCGAAACGTTCGACGAGGATTTTGACGTCGCGTTGGCGTTACACGTGTGCGGTAAAGCCACAGACGTCGTTTTGCAGACGTGCGTGGAGAAGCAGAAAGATTTCGCGTGCGTGCCGTGTTGCGTGGGGAAAGTACAAGCGAACGGACATCGCTCGGTTGGCGGAATGCGCAAAAAATTAATAAACGTGGACGTCGTCGGTTCGAAGAACAATGATAATAACAACAACATCGCCAACGAAAAGAACAACAGCGAGAAAGAAATTCGACATCCTCGGTCGAACTTAATGCGCGCAATTTGCGACGAAGAAACGTTCATGGAGGTGGCAAAACTCGCCGACTGGTCCGGGAACGACCAGGTCTCCGCCTACGAAGCGTCCAAACACTCTCTTTTGCCAAGAGAAGCCAAAAGCGCGGTCGAACTCGACCGACTCTATAGGTGCGTAGAGAAAGGCTATCCGGGTTCGGTGGAATTGATAAAGCTCGACGACGAATGCGGGTTGAGAAACGATTTGATTTTAGGCCACATCGTCCATCGTCATCACGCTGTCGTTTAATATATATGTACTACTTTTCGTTGTTGTTGCATTTGTAGGCACTCACATCACATATTCGTCCATCGTGATGTCATTTAATATATGTACTACTTTTCGTTGTTGTTGTTGTTGTTGCATTTGTGTGCACTTTACCGCACAAAATCTACCACACATAATACTACTAAATGTTCGACGATTTTGAAGACAACGGAGGAGAAGAGGAGGACTCCTCGGACGCGGAATACGCGGACATCGACGCCACCGCGGACGATAACGTGTTCGGAGGAACCCAAAAAGACAAGACATCGGTTTCGGAAAAGGAATCGATCGTTTTTCTCGTCGATTGCGCGAAAACGAATCGACTGCCGATTTCGAAAAACTACTTCTATTACGGCGACGATGCAGACGATGAAAACACCAGAGAAAGCGAACAAACGCAGAAATCGAGTAATTACGTCCAAGTCGCGTTAAACGCGTACCGAAACGTCCTCAGAGACCGAGTGGTGTGCACTCCGGACGATGAAATCGGATTAGTGTTTTACAACACGAAAAACCGTTCCGGCGAGTTGGAGTTTGATAACATTTTCGTCTTCCACGAGTTGGCGCCGATTACCGCGGAAAGAGTCGGCGCGATTGCAAACTTCATCGATAACGGAGAGTTTGGAGAGATGTTATTCGAAGATCAAATTGGAAGCAGCAATTACGGTGAAGAAGAAGACAAAGAGAAGGAAGAAGAGAACGCGATGAACCACGCGTTGTGGACGGCGTCGCACATGTTGAGTAGGAACGCGAAGACGCGGAGGAGCGCGTACGTGTTCACGAACGACGATGCGGTGTTTAGGTCGAAGAAAGAGGCCGAGGGGACGTCCTCGATGGGCACGCCGAAGAAGGAGAAGAAGAAGAGCAAAAGTAATAGGAAGACGGCGAAAGAAGCGACAATCGCGAGGTGCGAAGAGATGGCCAACGCGGGCGTGAAGTTAGAATTGTTTCCGGGACCGAAAATCGGCGACGACGGCAAACTCGTCGAACGCGACGGAGAGAAGGAGTACGCGTTTCAAAATTTTGACGTCTCCGAAGGGTCGTTTTGGCGAGAGGCGCTGAGGAAGTTCCGTTATGCGAGGAAGAAACGAGAGAAGAAGGAGATGACTCGCCGAAGGAAGATTGTGATGCAAACGCTGAAAGACGCCGGAGACGACGAGGAGGTACAGAGGATGTTGAAAGAAGAAGAAGAGGCGTGGATGGAGAGACGGAAGATTCGGAACAACGGCATTGAGTTGCAACAGCACAAAACGGTCGTGAAAGATACTTTGAACAACAACAACGAAGATGAAAGAGCGTCGGACGAAGACGAGTGTTTAGATATCGTGCTCTCGTCGAAAACGAGAGTGGAAAACTTGGAGGTGGTCTCCAGACGCAAAGTCACCCGACGCCGACCTCGGAAAACGAAAGTTTGGTTCAACGACGGCACGTTCGCGTTGCCGTTTACTGTGGTACACTTGGTACAAAAGACAACTAAACCGGCGCCGAAATACGTGGACGCGGAGGATCATCAAGATTTAAGAACGGAAACGGTGTATTTAGATAAAGAATCCGGAGAAGTCGTCGCGCCGAAGAAGTCGTATTTAGAGATTGGACCAGAGAAACAAAAAGTCATCGTCAAGAACGCGGAGAAGCAAGCGACGTACGCGGCGAGTAAGAATTTCCACGCGAACGCGTGTAAGCTTGGAATGCACTGCTTAGGTTTCGTGGATACGAGTGAAGTGACGCAACGAGATCGACTGTTGAAAGGACAAGGTAAATTTGTGAGAGCGGACGAAACCGTGTTTGGCGGAAAAGAGGCGTTTAGCGCGTTGTTAACGGCGTGCGCGGAAAGGCACGTATCGGTGCTGTGCGCGGACGTGTACAACGCGAAGTCTCAGGTGAAGTACGTCGCGTTGATCCCACAAGTTGAAAACGACGCGTATTTAGGCGTTCCCGCGGGATTCCACGTGGTTAAAGTTCCTTTTCGAGACGATTTGCGCCAACCGGAAAAGGCAATTGGCAAATCTGCGCCGCAAACGAGCGCGACGGAAGACCAAATCCAAGCCGCGGAAGCTTTGGTAGAATCTCTGGAACTCCAAGAGTACCACCCGACGAGAATTTCAAACCCGGAGTTACAGGCGCACTATAAAGCTTTAGAAGCGATCGCGTTGAACAAACGCAAAGTGGAGAAAATCTCGGACGATACCGCCCCGCCGATTGAACAGCTTTGGAAAGAGCACGGCGTCATCGCGCACATTCGTAATTTCAGTCAAACGACGTACGGCATCGAACAACAAGACCGAGTTGGTGGAAACGACGAGGACGCGGACGAGGACGACGATGGGAACGGCATCATTGGTCTTAAACGAAAAGCCCGCGGAGGTCCGTCGAAAGGCGGCGAAAAGGCTCTCAAAACGGTCGTCCAAGAAATCCGTCCCGGATTTGAAACTTTCGTCAAGAGAGCGAAGAAAGGCTCTCTGAGCGAATTAACCGTCGATGTGCTGAAAACGTACCTGGACGCGCACAATTTACCGAAAAGTGGGAATAAAGCGAGCATAATATCGCGCATTGAAAAACACGCGAAAGATCTCGATACCGCCAAAACCGTAAGTGGTTTCGAGGAGGACGGAGCGGCGAAAGAGGACGACGACATCTTCTTCTAAAAAACATACGTAAAAAACACAGCCTTTTAATACTAAAGATGATAAACACAAGAAAAGAGACACACTACTGTGCGCACAGTCATCATCATCGTCATCGTCATCAACGCGAAGACGTGAAAATTTTCCTCACTTTTTCTCTCTCTCTTTTTGGGAAAAAATCACACAAATATGAGTCGTCGGCAACACGCATCCGCCTCGGCGGCGGCGGTAAAGAAAGAAGACCAAGACCAAGAAGACCAAGCAGACGAGGAAGAAAACGAAGAGGAACCCGAAAAGGCTCAAAACGAGGAAGAGGACGAAGATCGTGATCCGTTGTATCCGCCTCTCGATTACTCGAAAATCTTCCATCGGAACGTCACCGACGACGACCTGGAACTCGCCGCGCTCGCGGCGGAATTCCGACACTTTTACCGAAACTCTCCGTATTACATCGAAAGTAAAGACACGACGAATAGAGATTTAGACGACGAGTGGACGAAGAGTTGGAAGGATGTATCACAGAAGAAAAAGGAAACGAAACCTTCTTTGAATCCTCCTCTTGCTGCGGAGGAGGAGGAGGAGGAGGAGGAGGAGGAAAAGAAGACGAAGAAGAGCAAAGAGGGAAGTAAAAAGAAGAAGAGCAATCAACCGAATCGAGAGGAGGAAAAGGAAGAAAAAGAGAAAAAATGGACGTTAGAGGACACGGTGGAAGATTGGATGTTCGACCCGAAGTACGGGTTCCCGGCGGAAATCATGGAGGAGTTCGCGCGTTTGCGACCGCCGGCGATGAATCGGAGGATGAATAGAAAGGAGCGAGAGGAGGAGGATTTGGAGGAGAAGGAAGGAGAGAAGATCTCTGGCGGCGGTGGGAATAGTAAGAAAGCGACGACGACAATACCGGCGAAGAGGAAAGGGAGCGGCGCCGGCGCGGCGAGTAAAAGCGAGGACAAGAAGAAGAAGAAGAAGAAGTCCGCAGCCGCGGAGGATAATTTTGGCGACCGGTTGAACAAACTGGAAGAGTTGGAAGCGGAAGAAGAGGACGAGTATCAATCCTCCTCCGAAGACGACGAGATGGAAGGGTACGAGTTTGACGACGACGACGAGGAAGAAGAAGAAGAAGAAGAAGAGGAATATCGCTCGTCCTCGGACGACGAAGATAAAGTGGCCACCGCGAGTGGGAAGGCGAAATCCGCCGGGAAGGATTTGACTCGACTCTCGAAAGCGGCCAGAGACGCCGAGGAGAAAACAAGGAAACGAAGACTCAAACGGAAGTTAGAGAAAAGAAAACGAGGCGGGAAATCGGCGACGACGTTAGACGACTCCACGGACGAGGATACCGAGAGACCCGAGGACGACCGCGGCGGAGTGAAAGTCGAAGACGACGACGACGATAACAACAACAACAACAACGACAACAACAACAACAACAACAACGCGCGAAGAAGTGGCCGACGACGACACGGAGCAGGCGGAGGTCACGACGTCATCAAAACCAACCAAACGACCAGCCGCTTAAAAAAGAAAGACCGCCGCCGCCGCGACGACAACAACATCAAGAACGACCGCCACCGCGGGGCCAGCGACGACGACGACGCGAACAACAACAACAACAACAACAACGAAACAGACGACACCGACGACGACGACGGTCCTGAAGATTTCGGCCAGTTTGAAAACGACGAAGACTCGCTCGAGGAAACCGAACACGAGGCGTACTTTTAGCAGTACTGGTACGTATTTTAGGAAAAACGCAGATCGAGCGAGAGCGAGAGAGACAGACTACTACTACTACGAATAACAACAATACGAACACAATAATAGCTTGGAATGAAAGAGACAACGCGCGCGGCATTCACAAAACGCACTCCGCAGCTCCAACACCAACGAATGTCTCTTTCTCTTCGTCTCGTCTTTCCCCCTACACTCGCAGTTTCAGGGGAAATCCTAACCCCTAACAGCTCTCGCTCTCGCTCTCTCTGCTACGCGTACACGCACGCACTCTTTCTCTACCAAATTGCACCAAAGCGCGACGCGTTCCACATCATCTCTACTCCTCGCTATTGCCCTTGCATTTTCCCTAAAATCACCTGTCCGCTTTCCATGTACCTCAACGCGCAGTGCGACAAACACGTCCCTTCGTACGAACTCAATTTCGAGCTCGGTGTGCTGACGCACTTCTCGAAGCACACCGAGGCGAGTTGCGCGACGACTTCGTTGAACACGGCTTTTCGCTTTTCCTCCTCGAGGAATTGTTGCATTCTCGGGTCCATTTGGGCGTGTTGAGAGGCGTCTGACATTGTTTCTCACTCTCTCTCTTTGCGCGCGTCGAGGAATGGGGAAAACTCGTTTTAGGGGGAAAATCGTCACAAAATGGATCCTCGAGAAGTCCTCGAGCGAGAGCTCCGAGCGAGAGAACTTTTCAACAGCGGCGTGACTGTTGGTAATAGCAGTACGAATCACCGACGACGGAAAACCTCGAACGAGGACGAAAACGATGTCACGGACGATGAAAACGGGACGAGAAGAAACGCAACAACACATGCAGGAAGAGACGTCGGGACGAATTCAAAGAGTAAAAAACCTTTAACGAGGAGGCTCTTTTTACGAGGAGAGAAGACCAACTCGAACGAACGGGAAACGAGGAAACGACGAGGGAGGTTTTTACGTGCCGTTCAGATTGGATTTGGCGCGGATAATGGTGATGATGATGAGGAGGAGGAGGAGGATGTGAAATTTGCCTTCAAAATCTTCTTTGGACTGTTCCTTCTCTTAATATCCGTACTCCTGCGCTCTAATGCGAACGATTCCTACCGATGGCTCGAACTCGAAAAGAAAGAAAAAGAACGATTTTCAAGTTTAAGAGCGGAAGGTGCGGTGAAAGAGCTTGAAAAGAACATGAACGAATTCATAGAGACGAGTTTGCGAGAAGCGAAGAAGGAGAGCGCGGGAGAAATTCGGTGTCCGCCGAAGCGGAAGTGTCCGCCGAAGCCGACGTGCGAAGAGGAGGAAGGAGAGGAGGGGTCTCGGAGACGACGCAGAAATTTGTTGTCCTCCGGTGAAGATGGAGACGATTACCAGAGCAGCAGTAGTAGTAGTAAAGCGGCAGACGACCCGTTCTTGGACGATTTGATACCGAAAAGAGGCAAACACGATTTCAAAATTTTCGTCTACGATTTGAAACCTGAATTCAACGCGGATTTAGCCAGAGACCAACCGAGATGTCGCACAGATCAATACGGCACTGAAATTCGTTTCCACGAGAACTTGTTGCATCATTCGGTGTTAACCAACGATCCAGAGGAGGCGGAGTTTTTCTTCGTTCCAATATACGGCGAGTGTTACTTGTTCCGAGAGACGCAAAACTCGGGAACGAACAACGCGATGAAAGTGACGAATTTGTGGTATCGAGACGCGTTGAAAACGATTCAAACGGAGTACCCGTATTGGAATAGAACGGATGGGAGAGACCACGTGTGGTCGTTTCCCGGCGCCAGAGGGCCTCATATTTTTAGAGATTGGAAAAAGCTGATTAAGAAATCAATCTTTCTCACGCCGGAAGGCGATCGGTCGTTCGGAGAACAGTTCAACACGTGGAAAGATATCGTCATTCCAGGATTAGAACCGGATTCAGAGTTCATCGATGGTAAGTTGAGGAAACAATCGTCGTTAAAGAAAGATATATTTGCGTTCTTCCGAGGGACAATTTTAAACAAAGCCGGTATATTGGCGTACTCGCGAGGTATTCGACCAAAGATGGAAGCGGCGTTTAAGAAACACAAAGACGTCATTTTCACGGAGGAAATCCCATCGTGCGATCGCGACTGTTATCGCAAAGAGTTAAGGAAATCCACGTTTTGCTTGTGTCCGAGAGGATGGTCGCCGTGGACGTTGAGAGCGTACCAAGCGATGATGGTCGGGTGCATCCCAGTCATCATCGCCGACGAAATCGAGCTGCCGTACGAAAACAGTTTAGATTGGACCAAGCTCAGCGTGAAAATCGCCGAAGTCGACGCCGAGAAAACGATTGATATTCTGAAACAAATTTCGAAATCAGAAATCAGAAACAAACAGAAAGCGATCGAGAAAGTGTGGAAATCCGTCGCCTGGGGAAGCAATCCAAAAAAGTTGGACCCGATGGACGCGATGGAGTGCGTTTTACACGAACTCGGTCGAAAGAAACGCGCGATGAAAGCGAGCACGCAAACTTTTTGGTTCGAATGAAACAAATGAGAATTTTAGAAAATAGTAGTAGAAGTAATAGTAGTAGTAGTAATAATAATAGTAGTACATGTAGTGCAGCGCTGGATGATGAGCGCAATGATAAAAGAAAGAATATATCATGTGATATACGCGTCAATCACGTGAGAAACCTCAGAAACCCCAATCCTAACGCTCCAACTGACACTAACGTCCCTAACCCGTACCGAATGATATCGTTCACTTTTATCTCTAGATGTGTTCGCATGGATTGAATTTCCCTATCTAACCGTAACTCCGTGCTTAACAGTTTGTTATCGATCAAGGTCAAGTTATCTTGCATCCTTCCCTTCTCTAAATTCAAGTCCAACCGTGAAGTTTGATTCATCTTCTCGAAGTTATACCTTAACTCCGACCTGATTTTCTCCGCCTCTTGTTTTAAATCCTTCTCCACGGTTTCCGATTTCACGTTCGCGCGTTCGATTCTCGCGTCCGAGATCATCTGGTACCGTTCGAACTTGTGTCGATTGCGTTGCGCTTCCACTTGCAATTCCGCGTGCGTGACAAAGTCTGCGGATTTTAAACACGAGACGAACATCCGCACGGCTTCTTCGGCTTGCTTTTCGGTGAACACGTCGTTCTTTTGTAACTGTCTCGTGAGCGCGAGGGTGTCGATTTCTCGGAACATGCCACTTCCGGTGCTGTTGAAGTGCATCGTCGTTTGTCCTCCTCCTCCTGAATTGGAATTGGAATTGGACGTTTCCCCGTGACTAAAGTTGTCCGATTCATAAGACGACGAAAACCGTAAAAGTCGTCGACACAAAGACAACGAATGCTCGCTGTTATTGGCTGCTCGTCGAAGCGCTGTATTCATGCGTGAGTGCGTGTGTATTTATGCGCGCAAAGTGTGACGAAAAGGATTGAATTCAATTGGAAGAAAAAACAGTTAACGACGACCTCATTAAAACTTGACGCAAAAGACGAAAGGGATGACGACGACGACGACGAACGACTCGTGGTATCGATGGCGTCCCCGTCCTACTCGTCGTTCTTGTTCTCGCTCTTTTTCGTCACGCAGTTCGAGAAGCAGACGCAACGCGACCTTCACCGAAGGAGGGAGGAAGAAGAAGAATGAATTCGCTTCAAAGGGGATTAAGCCGCCAATGCAGTCAAGTTCATCATCATCCAAGAAGACAAAGAAGACAAAAGAAACGCGCTTCTCAGACGAGGAAAAGGAGGAAAAGAGCATTAACGAGACGAAAACAAACGGATGGCGAATATTCGACGTCCACATCGACGCTTCGGAGGATGTCGGTAAAGACGATTTCTCGATTTCTAAACCAATACTCGAACGAGTCTGTAAAGTCTTACATCTTGACATCGAGGACATCGAGGACGACATCGAGCGAAAGATGAAGAAAACGAGCATTGAAACTATCCTCCAACGAAACGACGACGAGATGATGAAGCAACGGATACGAGTGGCGAGGAAATCGTGCGACGCTAGAGGAGGAGGAGGAGGAGGAGGAGGCATCGCGCGCAGAACGAAGACGAAGAACGCTAACGACTACCATGAAGAAGAAGAAGAAGATGATGATGATAAACACCGCGTGCAGTTTTCGTACGTGATTGATGTTTCGGACGAATTCGTGGAGATGTGCGGCGGGTCCGCGAGAAGAGTAAGAGCGGAGAGGAAGAAAGTGGAACGGACGAAGATGGAGGAGAAGGAGGAGGAGAAGGTTGACGTAAACGGGTTTAGTAGAGATGATGAGTTCAAGGAGGAGAAGAACAAGAACAAAAAAAGAACGGTCGTTATCGTCGGTTTAGGTCCCGCGGGGTTGTTTTGCGCGTTGACGTTGGCGAGACTGAGCGCGGATACGAAAGTAGTCATCTTAGAGCGAGGCGAACCGGTCGAGAGACGAGGAAAAGCCATCGGCGCTTTGTTCCACAGGAGACGGTTATCGGAGACGTCGAATTTGTGTTACGGCGAAGGCGGTGCCGGGACGTGGAGCGACGGGAAACTCACGACGAGGATTGGTAGAAACGGCGAGGAAGTGAAAGACGTGTTTAAAACGTTCGTGGAATTTGGCGCGCCGCCGGAGATTTTGCAAATGGGGAAGCCGCATCTAGGAACGGACCGAATGGTGAAGATTTTACGAAACGCGAGGTACGAATTGGAAAAGATGGGGTGCGAGATTATGTTTGACGAGACGTGCCGGACAGTTATGGTGGAAGATAACAAGGCAGTAGGTGTGACGACAGAGTCGGGGAAAACGATTCACGCCGAAGCGGTGGTTTTAGCCACCGGTCACTCGTCGAGAGCTTTGTTCGAACAACTCTCCAACGACGGCGTATTACTCGAATTTCAATCATTCGCGAGTGGTTTTCGTATCGAACACCCGCAGGAATTGTTAAACGAGTTACAATACGGGGAACGGTTTGCAAAAGAAGTCGAACGAGGGAAAGGGCGCATTCCCGTCGCCGATTACAGAGTCGCGCACACGAACAAAGAGGACAATCGAGGCGTGTTTTCGTTTTGTATGTGTCCCGGAGGTCAAATCGTTCCGACGTCGACAAATGTGCACGAGTTATGCATTAACGGCATGTCATTCAGTCGCCGTCAGTCGCTTTGGGCGAATTCTGGGTTAGTCACGAACGTCAAGTTGGAAGATTGCGCGCCGTTCAACGACGAACACGAAACGAAGCCGCATTTGAGCGGCATTCTATTTCAACAGGACATCGAACGGAAAGCGGCTGTTTTAGGTGGCGGCGATTTAACCGTACCCGTACAAACCGCTCACGATTTCTTGCTCGGCGTTGTTTCGGACGAGAAATCCTTGCCGAGCTCCTCGTACCGTCTCGGCATTAAATCTGCCGATTTGACGACGCTATACCCGCAACATCTCACCGAAGCTATTCAGTTTGCGTTGAAAAAATTCGACAAACAAATGCCCGGATACGCTGGAAAGGAAGCTTTGATACACGCCCCAGAAACGCGAACGAGTAGTCCCGTGCGCATAGTTCGCAACTCGGAATCGTTAGAGAGCGAAAACACGAAAAATTTATTCCCAATTGGCGAAGGCGCGGGGTATGCTGGCGGAATCGTCAGCGCCGCTGTCGATGGCATGTGCGCGAGTAAGAAAGTGTTGGCGAAGTTACTAAAAGTCGTTTGATTTCTCTTTATCCACGTTGTAATAACAGTAAAAATATGATCTGTAAAGCATATCAGTACTGTACGTTTACCATACGGTAATAATAATAATGATACATACAAGTTTGTTATCTCGTCGTCGCTAGGAAAAAATCCTGTCGAGATCTTTGCGAGCGAGAAAGTTGCCTCCAACCACCGGCACTTCGCTCGTCCACTCCTTCTCTTCTTCGCTCAACCCTTCTCCAATCGGTACGTACTCTCCTGCCGGCGCGTCGCTCCCGAAATTCGCATATCCTGGTGGCGCGTCTAAAACTTCGTCCGGAATGCACCCTAAAGTTCTCTCCATGATTTCAGTCACCGTTAAATTTGGTTCTTTCTTCCTCGAACCTTGCAACTGATCGTCCACTAACCGTTTCCAAATCTTCGCGTTCGTGCACCCGGCAAAAATGTTCTGTATCGAGTGCATGAAATGTCTCGGCGCCGGGACCGGGCTTCCGTCTTTCATGGTTCCATTTTTACCTTGCGTCGCGTCGCAGTACTTGGCGTATTTCGCTAACAAGTCTCTCCTAGATTTACACGGATTTTCCGACTCGCCAAACAGCTCCACGTCGGCTCGAGATAACAAACCCCAAGGGTCCGCGTGCGCCTGTCTACCAATCATGACGCCTTTAATCGTGTTCGCTGTCGCTTTATCGGTCGGTTGACATCTCAGTTGCGTCTTCACTTCCTCCAACGTCTTCACGCCGCCGTTTAAGAAGAACTCGCACTCCGGAAAATCTCTCGCCAACGCGTACACCCACTCGTGCCTCAACGGCGGTATCGAACGATTTTGACTCGGAGAGATGCCATTCAACAACGCTTTCCTACAGTGCACGTGAAACCTTCTTACCGGTGATTTACTCGCGATCGTTTCTACGAACCTATACAACTCGTCGTACGAGTCGTTCCCGTCTACGCCGATCCTACACTTCACGGAAATGGGAATCCCGTCCGCGTTCTTCGCCATCGCCGCGCAGCATTCCGCGACCAAATCTGGGTCTCGCATTAACGTCGCTCCAAAACACCCTTTCCCGGCTACTTTTTCGCTCGGACACCCGCAGTTTAAGTTAATCTCGTCGTACCCGTGCGGCTTGGCTAAACTCGCGGAAAATCCAAGCGCGTCCGCGTCCGACCCTCCCAATTGCATCACCAACGGGTGTTGATTCAACGTAAAATCCACGTACTTGTTCCTTAACTCCACGGGCACGTGTTTCAACGTCATGTCCACTTCCATCTCGGTCCACAACCACACCCGTTTCGAGAGCAATCGACACAAATACCGAAAATGGTTGTGCGTGTACTCCATCATCGGCGCTATCGACAACAACGCTCGCGACGTCGACGGCACGTTCGCCGTCTCCCTATCTCGAGACCATTTCGGCCGCGCGTGTTCCTCCAAGTTTAACGCATCATCTGTTTTCAAAGTTAAAATCGACTCTCCCGATTGAGCGTTTCTCGAATACGCTTCCAACGCTCTCGCTTTGCCTTTCTCAAAGTTCTCGCTTTTCACCATCTTTTCCGTCCAATCTCTTCCTCCTTTCGTTTCTTCTTTCTCTTCTTCGTCTTCCGTCGAGACGACTTTTTCCGAGTGGAACGACGACGACGACGTATTCGTTTTACTACCACTCAACGCGGATCTCTTCTTTGCGGCGCTAAAAGCGGCAAATCGAGTCTTCTTCGCCGCCGAAAGAAAAGAATTGGATTTCGCCGCCGACGCGCGAGGAGGAAAGAACTTTCTCCCCAAAGAAGAACGAGAGGAAAAGGAGGAGAATCCAACGCACCACCCGCGCGGCATAAAGCGAGGAAGTCCTTTTCGGAGCGCTTTATGGAAAGAGGACGTCGAGCAGCGAGGAATAATGATTCAAAGTTGTTTGCTTTCTCTGAGAGGGGAATTGGAAGTGACGACTTTTGCGTCACTGCATTCCACGTCGTGGATAAAGATGATGTTTTCTCTGGCGACCACCCCACACAAAACGGCCTTCTCCTGCAAAGGAGCGCGACAAACCAGAAGGAAGCAGTTTGCGAAACGAGCGTATGTGCGATCCGCAGAAGCGAAAGCGGACGAGGACGATACAGAAGATCCCGTTCAAGAAACGTTCAAGAAGTTGTACGCACCGAACAGCGGGAAACGAATAAAGTACGGCGTGTTTCAAGAAACCATGAGCGCGTCGGAGAAGAACGCGTACACGGACGAAGAGAAAACGAATTTGAGACGGAAAGCCGCGGAGGAGTTAACCGTGATCGATAAAGAGGAGAGGAAGAGGAGAGGTTGGTTTTGGTTTGTGTTTTTCGCTTCAAATCCGTTTCGAAGAGCAGTCGTTTCTCCTTCTTTTCTTCGCGTTTTACGCGCGCGCGCGTTTCATAGAGCAGTACTATAGGAGGACGTGTAACTGACATTTTTTACATCTCGATTACGTAATACAAACAAGGAACGGTTGGTCGCGTGTTTGCATCGGCGACTGCGCTCGCGGCGGTTTTGCAAGTGTTCGTCTTCCCGCAACCGATATTCGCGCGCGTAGCGCTTTTCCCGATGGTGTATCTTTCCTACGGATTCCTCGCTTCGGAACGGAGCGGCATGTGAAACATAGCGCAAGCCGGCGCTTGGGACGTCGCCGGAGAGTTGGAGGAAATCGAGGATAAGGATTTAGCGAAGAGGATTCGAGAGAAGGTGAATTCGTTTAATCAAAACGGCGCTTTGATTAGTTTAGTTATTATGGTGGTGTATTTGTTGGTGCCGGATTTTTCAGTCGCGACGACGGCGGTGCAAGCCGCGAACGGAGGAGGTACTACCAGCGGCGGCGCGAGTGATTTGAAGCATTTCATGCACAAGGAAGGGAGCGGATTGAAAAATTTCATGCACGTGGACGGCGAGCGATTGAAGAATATCTTGTAGAAAAGAAGACGAGCAGCGAGCGCAGCAGATTTATTATCACGAGGTGACGACTGGAACGCAAATTCGTATTGTTATCTTTTAAGGTATACGCGAAGCGTTTTCTCAGTCCGATAAACGTAATAAATCTGCTCGAATGGTTAGTTATCGAATAATTATTAGAGATGTAATATTATAGAAAAAACGCGGCTATTGGTATCAAATTTAGTCGATTCGTCGGATGTTCAATTCCGCTAATTGCTCCGTCGTCGCCTCTCCCGGTGCTCTGGTCAACAGACACTGCCCGGTGGTTGTTTTCGGAAACGCGATGACGTCTCGTA
>Ga0209305_1000900_pt1 | contig 20241 bp, 15 predicted proteins | sample COGITO_mtgs_1103_FD_184792 | JGI IMG/M metagenome (GOLD analysis project Ga0209305, IMG submission 184792) | Pelagic marine microbial communities from North Sea - COGITO_mtgs_110321 (SPAdes) (version 2) | ecosystem: Environmental > Aquatic > Marine > Epipelagic ...
ACCATATTTCTGCATTCGAGTTGCTAAAACGAATAAACTCGAGTTGCTCAAGTGGGCGCGAGAGGAGAAAAAGTGTAAGTGGGATAGATGGACGATTCAAGCGGCCGCACGTCAAGGTAATCTGGAAATGGTAAAGTATTGCGTGGCAAATGAGTGTCCTATCGATGAGAACGCGTGTGCATATGCTGCCGATGGCGGTGAACTCGAGGTACTCAAATACTTACGCGAAGAAGTCAAAGCTCCTTGGGGTTCGAGAACTGCCTCTTATGCGGCTCACAATGGTCATCTTCATATACTCGAATATCTTGTTGAGCGTAAGTATGATGAATATAACGAAGATGCGTGTATATGGGCGGCCAAGTACGGCCACTTGGACTGTTTGAAGTACTTACACGAAACCGCCAAAGCGCCGTGGGACGAAGAGGTCGTACTATTTGCACACGACTACAACCACCCCGAATGTGTACAATACTGCCTCGAAAACGACTGTCCTCTCCCACCCAATTGGCGATACGAACACGGAGAGTTACACGTATCAGAATCAGAATCAGAATCAGAATAATTACACCCCCCCCTCCTCAATAAAGCCGCCGCGCCCTCGTACTACTCCTCTCGAGAGAAACACAGAACACACACTTACACATCCTCCACAAAAATTTCCTCTCTGTACACACTCTACGCTTATACTAAAACACGGAAGCGCAAGAGCAAAAGAGAAAGAAGAGAGACAAAATACGAGAGAGACTTTATCCTCGAAGAGCTCTTTTTACTCGCTTTTAGCATCCTCTCGGTGGTGCTCTGCGCTTTCAAACGCTCAACATGACGGACGCGTTCGAAAATTCCTTCGCTACACACGAGGCGCGTAACGAGACGAATACTGAGTCGCACGTCGCGCAAAGCGTAAAAGAAATCCTCCAACACGCGCACAGACACGTCTCCGACGCCATCGACTGCGATGAGAACAACTACGGAGAATCTGCGGTGAGAAGTTACAGTTTGGCGATGGATTACTTCAAAACGTATCTCAAAATGAATGCCATTGGCATATCTGGAGGGAAATTCGGTGCGTTTCGCGCCGTCGCGCGATGGAACTCGTCCGATGGAAAGAAGACGTGTACGAAGAAGAGGAGCGAGGATGTGGTATTCTTGTCGTTTACATCGTCGTCTTTGTGTGTTTTTCGCTCCGTTTCTTCTTCTTTGTGTGTTTGTTTCATTCGTTGGCGACGACGCATAAAAATGGTCGTTTGCGAGATGTTTGTTTACGAGAGAGGATGCCGACGGGAGGACCTTTCTCGGGTTTCGCGACAAAGTCGTCGTTTTTCGCTTCTTTCTCTCGTCAGTGTTCTTTCAATGTTTTCGTCTCTCTTTTTCCTTCTCTTTCTCTCACTTTTAGATCGAATAATGACTGATCAAAATCTCTCTTTTATTTCCAACGACAACGTTACGCAGGAACGAGAGACGAGAGGGCGCAACTCGTCGCGAAAATCGTTCAGTATCAGAAGCGTTTACAAAAGTTGAGGAGAGATTTGATGCGACGGAAATACGGCGAGAGAAGTCTGGAGAAGTCTTCTTTAGCAGCAGAGAAGGAGGAGGAGGAAAAGGAAGTCGTCGTGCAGTTGACTGCTTCTTCTTCGAACGGTTCGGAAACGAAACGAAACGACGACGACGACGCGTTGCACTTGGAGACGATCATCGAGGACGAGGAGCTGAGGCGTCTGGTAGACAATGATAGCGACGACGACGAGAGCGGCGAGGAGAACGGCGGCGATAGGAGTACGAATAACAAGAGTAGCAATAGTAAGAAGAAAACGAAGAAGACGGCGGCGGTATTCGATCGATCGTTATCGGCCATGCCGCGGTTGATGAAAAAAACGACGACGACGAATAGCGATACGCGAGAAGGAACAGATAGCGGTGGCGGCGTCTTCGATTGGCTCTTGGACGCGTTGGATGCTTTGGACGATAAGATTGCCGAGAAAGTGGAACGCGCGGAAGACGCGCTCTTTGACGCCTTCGAGGACGTCCAAGATTCTTTCAAGAAGACCTTTTCGTTTCAAAAGAAGAAGAAGCATAGCGAAGAAGAAAAGAACGACGACGTTTAGGACAACGCAAAATAATAATCATCATCGTTCGAGAAAACGACGAGGGCGGTGAAGACGATTTTGACAACCTTCTTCGTTCGTGCGATGGATTTTTAGATAGATGATATGCGCTATTATTACAACTCGCCGCCGTCGCCTCGGCCGCTCGTCAAATCTTCCACCAACTTGTGCGCTTGTCTGTACGCCTCGTCTTCTTTCCTTTGCGCTCTTTTCTTCTCGGTGAACGCGTCCTCGTCGAAAGGTTCCCACCCGCTTTCGAGTTCCTCTTCCGTCGTCGTCGGTCGTCGCGTCGGAAATTTTTTACACGTTCGCGCGCACATTTTCTCTCGAAACGTCCTCGTGTCTTTGTTTATTATTATTCGTTGAGGAGGAGGAGGATTACTACTACTACTATCACTACTATCACTACCACTATCACTACCGCGACTCTCTTCCTCATTTGGTGTGCTCTCGTACAAAATCGAATACATGTCCGATTCGTCCAAATCTTCCTCCGAACTGTACACCATTTGCTCGCAAAACTCTCGCATCCGGTGCGACCACATCCCACCTTTTCGAAGCGTGGTTTCCATCGACAGCGTTTGCGCTTTGTGCAACGTTTTCGGCAAAACGGTTAAACCTGGCCCGTTGAAATAATTGTGCCCGTCTTTCCCGTGCGTGACGCCGTAATACTCGCCCCAGAACTGTTCGTCCTTACACGTGTCCTCGAAACTTTGCTCGTATTGATCCACTCTGAGACGTTTCTGGACATTTTTGCCTTTCCCGTGTTTGCGTTCCGTCTTGCGAATATTCGTCGTGAGTTTATGCGCGATGGCGTGACACGCGTCGCATCGCATGTGAGAAGGAATTTGCATCGAATTCTGCTCTTCCTCGGATAAACCTACCATTTTTTTTCTCGTCGTCGTACTAAAACTCTCCTCCTCCTCCTCGTTCTGCTGCGCCGCGAGCGTTTCTACCTTTCGTCGTTCTTCTGTTTGCGTTTGTCGTGAATGAGATGATTGTTTTGAGTGTTAAAATATAACACATAACAGAGAAGAAAAATATGAACATTTACACGCGTGATCAGAGAATGTTGCAACAAAAAGAAACAAAAAGGCGTTTTAAATTCATCGACTGTTGTTGTTGATTGTAACGCGTAACAAACACAAACGATACGAACGCGGGATCGAGAAGAAGAAGACCAAGAAGACCGAATGAGAAAGGAAAACGCTGCGTGAGCCTAACGTACCTCTCTTCTCCCGTCGCTCGTTCTGAAACGCCTCGAAAGATGACGACGAAGAAGACTTCTGACGTTGTTTTTTCCCTTCCACCCCGATGGGGGAAAACTCAAAATTTTCCGACATCAGAATCGCGCTCAATATCATCAAAAGAAGACTCGTTTTAAAGAGCGCGAAGTGAAAGATCGAAGAACAAATGCCGTCGCGTTTTGCTGCTCTTCTTGTTCCTCTTTTTTTCGATGATTTCTTTGATAAAAGTCGCGTTCGACTGCGTGACATCATCATCATCGTATAGGGGCAGAAAAAGTGAAGAATGTCGTTCCCCTTTAATTTTCTTTGCTTAATTTTCTTAGGGAAGGACTTTACAAACAGTCATTTTCGAATTGCACGAAGTAAACAGCACATCAACCGCGCGATAGGATCAACACAGACACCCGTACCTATCGCGCGATGCGCTTGAATCGATCGATACGGTCGCACATGAAGAAGTACAGACACACCTACTCTTTTTCTGATTTTTTTTAATACCTGTTTTGTTTCACATGTAAAGAGATATACATGCACTCTTATTTCCTCTCTGCATAGGCTCTGACTTACGCGAACGAAGGCACATCGAGCGGCAGAAGCGCTGGTACATGAAAGCAGCGATACGAGCGGTACTCTCAGCGGCGCTAAAAGAAGTGGCAACGCGTTTACTGCAGAACAAAAACGCTCTGATCACACATGTGAATATTTTTTTCCTAAAAATTTGTTCGTTGGGGGAAAATTCACTTCAGAAATTTTCAAATTACTATTAAAGAGATACGCTATTAAAACGCACGTAAAACACACGCACCACATATAAACGAGAGGAAAAGAGGAAGAGAGAGATTTACGCGCTTAAGTTCTTTCTTTTCACTCTCTCTCGCTCTCTGTCTGTCGTTCTTTGTGTGTGATTTACGTGTAGGGGAAAGTGTGAGAAATTTCAAATTTCGTTAAAGAGATACGCTCTTTACGCGCGCACACACGCGCGATAGACTCGATAAAACTTTCGCACATTTTGTGCGCGAGAGAGGATACGAGAGAGTGAGAGTCTGTGCGCTTCATTTTTGCTCGAAAGTGTCGCGTCACGGCTCGTGTAAAGATGAAATCCTTCTCGAGCAAAGAGAGGAAAGAACTGCTCAAGCGATGGAACGAACGGAACGCTACGAACACGAATACGACGACGAACGCGAAAACGAACGCGAAAACTTTACTGAATTCTTCAAACTCTGACGGTAGTATGTCTTTAAAAGAAGGAAAAGGAACGCCTCGTTGCGATGATGATGAGGAGAATGAAAAGCAAATTGGAAATTCGAAGACGTTTGAGTCAAGGAGCAGTCGAAGCGCGGGAAAGACGTCGACATCGAAGGATGAGTACGATCGTGATTTTCGCTCGAAAAATGCAGACGTAAGAAACAACGGGAGTATTTCGTCGTCCTCTTCTGGAGTATTAAGGCAACGGCAAGAGGAAGCGCAACAGAATGTTTTGATGAAGCGGAAGAAACTGAGTCGCGATACGGAGAACCAGAGGGGAACAAAGGATTTTGCGCCGGATGACGAAGATTGGAGGATGCAATCGAGGAACGTTTGGTTGAGCAGCTATTATAATACTAATAAGAGCAATGTTGTTGTTGCTCCTACTGCTGATGATAATACGAACGAGGGAGGAGATGTATTAGATCCGAATGATTTTGATGACGCCTTTATTACTCGTCGAGGCGTCGAGGACGGATTCGTGAGTAAAGGTCAGCGAAAAGAAGAAAGTGGGCGAGAAGAGAATATCCCAAACAACAACACCATCGCAGCAGAGGAAAGAAAACGCACGAACACCGCGGCGACGACTTCATCAAAATCAAAAACGTCTTCTCGCGGAGGAAAAGAGGACAAATATCTCCTCTACACGCAAGCGATGGAACGTCTGGCGACGAAGATGAAAACAGAAAACGACGAACAAATGAATCAATCGAAACGTCTCGAAGAAGCGCAAACGAAAGAACATTTAATGCTGAAGAAATCTCTAGAAAAAGAGCAAATGCTAAACAGGAGGTTGGAGAAAGACTGCGAGAGTTTGAAGGAGAAAAAATTGACCGCGGCGCGCGAGCGGGATCGGTTTTCCGAGCGAGTCTCGCGGGCGGAAGCGGAAAAGGAAAGAGTACTCCGAGAGATTGCAAAGACGAAATCGAAAAGCACTCATCTCTTGAAAGAACACAAGTTTACGATCGAAGCGCAAGGGGCAATGCTGGAGCAGTTGCGAAGAGAATTGGAAACGAGCGAGAAGATGGCTTTGGACGCGGAGAGGAAGTGCGACGCGATGACGAGAGAACGAAGCGAGACGGAGGAACGTTTGGCAAACGCCAGAGAAAAGTTGAAATCGATGGAGGAAAAATCCACCGACCAAAAGCAAAACTCGAGAGCGATTAAAATCGCGCACGAGAAAGTCCTCTCCTTGACCAGAGAGTTGAAAGAGAAAAAGGAAATAAATGCAAAGATGGAAGAGACGAACGCGAAATTGCAAAAAGAAGTCAACGCTCGAAAGCGAGAGTTTGCGGAGATTCAAAAACAGTTGGAATCGGACGTGGAAACTGAACGAAGTTTACGAGTACACGCGGAAAAGCAAATGGAAAAGATGATGGAAGAAATGCAGTCGATTGAAGAGGAAAAACGGAAACGCATCGAGGAGTTACGAGTGTTGGAAGAGACTTTGCGCTCGATTGAAGAGGAAAGAGACGCTTTGAAGAAGACGGTGAGTCAATGCGAGCTTGAAATCTTCAAACATTTGCAGGTCATCGCAGAAAAGAATAAGATTGAAACTGAATTGATTGGAAACTATTCCACGTTGCAAGAAGAGATCGAAGTGCGAGATTTGAAGGCGATAGAATCGTACAATCAGGTCGACAACAACAACAACTCTAATAATGAGGTGCAGCGCAAAGCGGCGGAGATTGATCGAAAAGAGCATTTTTTTTCTTCGAAAGCATCATCGAACAACAATCACTCGAAAATGTTAGCCGTCGAACGACAGAAAGTGACCGATGCGATGAAAGCGAAGAGATATTTAGAGAGGCAGTTGCAAGACGAGAAGAGAAAGTTGCAAGAGAAGGAGAAGATGTTGAACGCGCTCGAGGAAAAGTACGCGGCGACGACCAAACGCGTCAATTCGGACGACACGAAAGCCGAAGAAGCGTTGAAAATTTTGAACGAGAAAGTCGCGAAGATGACCGCGGAGATGCACGAAAAAGACGAGCGGTTGAAAGCGAACGAGGAGTTATTGCACAGAATGCACTCGGAGAAGAAGAAGCGGGACGGTGAGCTCGAACGCATGCGCGTCTCGTTGACGCAGAAGGAGCAGGTGGTCAAAAAGTTGGAGGATGATTTGAAATCATCAGAGGTTCAAAAGGCCAATAACAATAGTGACAACCAGCAACAACACGTATTTATGATGAAGGAAAAAGACGCGACGATCCAAAGCGCGCAATCGAAAGTGGCCGCGTTGGAGGCGAAAGCGAAGCAATCGAGCGCGAATGAAGAAAACTTGCGCAAAGAGTTGGAACAGTTGCAAAAGAGCGAACGAACGGCAAAAGCGGAACGCGAACATTTGGAAAGGCAGTTACGCACGGCTGAAGAGAAAGAGAAGAAGTTATCGGCGCAAGTGGACGCGATGAGCGTGGATCGGCAGAAATCTTCCTCAAACGCGGCGGAGCTCTTCGAGGCCACTCGGCGGTGTTTGGATTTGAAAGCCAAATGCGAAGCGAAGGATGAGCAATTGGAAGAGATGCGTCTGAAGCTCAAAGAGACGAAAGAGTCGTACGAAAACGAATACAAGAAGCACTTACAAACCCAGGAGGACTGCGCGATTTACTTTGAAGATTTGCAAGAAGCCGCGGAGTTTGCGGAGAAGACGATTTGCGAGCACCAAAGGACGATTGAGACGAACAAAGAGGAGATGGAACGGTTACAGACGAACTTAGCGAACGCGGAGAAGAAGCACGAGTTAGCATCGTCGGAAGCGCAGTCGTTTCAAACATCTTTGGAGAACACGCAGACGGTGTTGAGCGCTCGCGTCGAGGAAATCGAACGTTTTCGCTCGCAATCGACCAGCGAGAAAGAGAACATGTCCTCGAAGCTTATGTTCTTAGAAGATGAAAGCGCGAGTTTACACACTAAATTGCAACAGAAGCAAACGAAACTGAACAAAGCCTTGGGTGACATCTCTAAGTACCAACAAGAATCGGAACAAGCCAAGCGGCAACTGGACGCTTTCCGCGCGTCCAAAGAAGTCACCGAAGAGCGGTTGCGCGAGGAACAAGACAAGTTGAAAAAATCCGAACAAAACTGCGAACAGTTGTCAGACATGTTGAAGAAGAATGTCGAACGACACGCGAACGTGTTGAGCGCGAACGAACGCATGAAAAACATGGAAATTGAGGATTTGAAAGACGCGTTGAGATCGCTCGAGAGGAAAGCGTTGAAGATCGCCGAGGTGGTGCACATCGATAAAGCGTTTTTCGACGGGTTGGACGTGGAAGCGCAAGTGATTGTTGAAGATTTTTGCGCGACGAGTAAGAACGTGTCGTCGCCGACGCCGTCGAAGATGAACATAAACAATGGTGGTGGCAAGACGCCGATGACGGCGCCGTCGGCGAATCGAGGGAACTTTGTCTCCGCGCCTTCCTCACCCGCGGATAGATTTCAAACGCCGCAAACGTCCATGCAAACATCCTCGCGACTCGGCAGAACAATGATTGCAACGACGACGACGTCTAAAAGTGCCGGAAAACCAGTACTCACATTTTCGTCCGCTGGTAAACATCAACATAAAAGTCACGTCTCGCAACGCATCTGGGGCATGGTCTCGGAAGCGTCCAAGATCAACGTCGATTTACAAGGGTTAGCGGAAAGCGCCAAGAAACGATTGCAAGAACATCAAGAACAGTTGAGCGAGAAAAAGAAAATCAATAACAGCGCGGTAAAAGCGTTGCGTCTCGACGTTGTCAACGGAGAAGATTCCGGTCAAAAACCGAAACCAAAAGCGGGTACGCCTTCCAAGCGTCGCGTATTACAACCGGTTCCGTTCAACGCCCAGTAGAAAGAGAGAGAGAAATATATATATAGCAGTTACCAAGAAAGGCATAATAGAATGTAGAAGAGAGAGAGAGCGTTGTTTGAATACTAATACTACCAGATTTACTATATATGCGCTGCCTTCCTCGTTCGAATGTGAAAGTTTGTTTCATTTCTTTAAAAAACGCTCGCTTTTATTTTCGGCAAAAAAAAAATATGAATACCAACAACAACATCCTTGACGACATTGACGATCGCGAGGACGAGAACATGGACGAGGACGAGCTTTTACGGCAGCAGCAGAACACCTGGACAATGTGCATCGAACACGACGGAGGAGGCGCGCGACGAGATGTGCATCCTCCTCCTCCTCGGTTGATCCCTTTGTCCTCCATATCCAAGGAAGGCATCGAGGCATCCGAGATCCGAATGAAGATGATGAAATACGAAGCCGATACTACGAAGCCGTTTTCGCCGCCGCCGCCGCAAAGGAACAACGGTACGATGGGTGTTGCCGTGCAGTCGGTGTCAAAATCTGTTGGCACGCAAACAACAACCGATGATGTCGACGACGAGGAGATGTTTGATACCGATGGTGCTGAACAACAACATTCGATGTCTCTTGGATTGCGCAACGACGAAAGCGCGCTGCCGAAGAAGAAGCCGAAGGTAATGAGGACGGCGAAGACGACGAGAATTTTGGACGACGATGACAGTTCGGGCGACGATGGAGAAGAAGTTCAAACGGTGAAGAACGAGAAGGAGAAGAAATCTTCCTCGTCGGGTACGCGGTGCGATGATAAAAAAGGCCACTGCGGTTTCGGCGTGCCGGGGTTTGTCGAGAAGCAGCCTCAAATGCTGTCGTCGCGGCTTCAAAATCCATCGAATAATCCAGAACAACGAGAAGAAAAGCAACAACACCAGTGCAAAAAGAGTAGCGATAACGCGACGACGACGATTGAAGACCAAGAAGGAGAACTCGCAGTAGTACCGAAACACAATCATCGCGAATTAAACGCTCTCGTCGACTACAATCGCAACGGTCGCGCGACGAATAATGCCAATCGAAGAGATCAATTCACGTCATTCGTATCGAATCCGGACAATAAAAAACTCCTTAAATGCATATGCATCAAAGCTGGAAACAACGCTCGTTTCTTTCTTTCGAAAGTTTCGAAATCGTTCAAAAAAGTAACTCTGCGAGACTTTGGCGTCAAGAGTTCCTCGAACTTAGAACAAGGAAGAGTCAAAGCGGTAAAAATTTCCGAAATCGAAACGCCCGCGCAATTCGCCTTGTGCATCGAACACGGATTACAACTCAACGATCTCGTTTTCGCCGCGTTAGCCGACGGCGGCCGCCTCGAGGTTTTGAAATACATTCACGACCACCTCTTGCCGGACAAAATGTACCTAAACTCTCTGGCGGTGGAATACGCCAGTCAAAACAATCATTTGCAAACTTTACAGTATCTCGTTGAATACCACAACGCGCCTTTATGCAAGGACGCCTGTTGGAGAGCCGCTTGGAAAGGTTCTTTCGAGTGTTTGCAATACTTGGTCCTCGAACGCAAATGTCCGTTCGATCGACACGAGTGCCACGAGATCGCCTACCAAAGCGGACATTTTGACCTCGCGCGATGGATTAAAGAGCATTAATAATAGTATTAATATCATCATCATCATCATCGGTGACTACTACACTACTGCTCTGAATGCACTGCTGCTGTTCGATGCTCTTCTCCTCGACATCATTAAGTGTTGTGTAAAACTCTTTCTTTTCTTTTTACTCCTTTTAGCAAAATATGCGTTTCCACACGAAAGAACCGCATTTGTAACCTCTCATGATCAACATGATCATCGTCTCCAAATCACCACCACCACCACGCATCGTGGCGAAATTGTCCTCGCGAAATCGATCGAGAACAACGCTAAAAACACCCCCATTAAGAAAACAACGAAGATTCAATGGTGTTCAAACACAACATTTGGAAGCCGTTTTAGGGGAAAATGCAGATGCCAACAACGGGGATACCGAGGGTTTAAAGATGAAGATGAAGATGATAAATAGACGCGAAGCGATGAATAACTGCTTAAAAATCATCGCTCTCTTCGAGACGAGTAAAGACAGAAAAGCGTTCGCGTACGGGTTGAACAAAAAACCGCCCAATAGTGATGATAACGAACCCAATTTGGTCTCGTATCTTGGGATAAGAAACTCCTCCAAACGTGAGAGATTCGAAGCGAGCGAAAGAAAGAAACGGGAAGCTGAAAAGTTACGGGAAAGGAAAGAGGAAGAGTTAGAATCGGACGCACCTTTGATGACGTTACCATCGGGAATACAGTTTCGGGAGTACGACGAAGGCGTGAGTGGGACGAAACGGTGCAGAAAAGGCTCGAAAGTTTCGATTTTGTTTAAAGTGTTTCGATTGTCCTCGGGCGCGTATTTTAAGTACTCGTCCGGAGGGACGGCGGTTTTGTTGTGGGCGCGAGGATACGGCTCGGAAGGACTCGACGACGTCGGCGTTCCGTATACTTTTATACTGGGAGAAGAGAATAGTTTGCCGAAAGCGGTTGCGCCGGTTGTCGTTGGGATGCGTCAAGGCGGCGTGCGAAGGGTGTTGATGCCGCCGAATTTGGGATACGTGAACGATTTTGTGCAACCGCAACCGGATTCGTACGGCGCGAGGCGAAGGCTGGAGAATTATCGAGACGGTCCTTTATTATTTGAAGTAGAAATCGTGTCGGTGAAAGATCCGGGGAGCGATGATAGCGAAGGAGTGAGCGATGATAGTTTGGATTTGAAGAACGGCGAATCTGGTTTCTATAAGCTACCGTCGGCGCCGACGCTGCTCGATAGATAATTTTTAATGTACATACATGTAATAATACAACGCCGCGCTCATCGTTTTTATTATGTTCCTCTTCACACTGTGATGATTGAAAATTGAAAATTGAAAATTGAAAAAAGAGAGAATGAACGCGTGAGTAAAAACAACAACAACATCCAAGAAGAACGTCGTCAAATGTAATCGCCCGGTTGGCACAGTGTAAACCATTAAAGTCGGTCAACCCCGCTTCCTATCATGAGGGCAGAAATGATCGATGTAAGACGACATTGGACAGATTCGCTCAAAGCCATGAAAAGCTAACGAAACCGTGGCAGACGTCTACAACAAAAGATTTATGGATATGATATGCGCGCTTCTTGACCCAACATCCGCGAGAGAAACGCAGCGTTGCAACATAAAGCGCCCTAGAAAAAAGATTCTACTAATCTAGCACGCAGACCAGGGCTCGCTCGATGACACTACAAAACGTCGAGCAGCCCGGGGTAAGTCGCGTGCACAACAAAAGAGAAGTTTAAAACAAAGAGAAAATGTGCCAGCAGACAGGTCGACGCGAGCGACCCGCGTCGCGCGAACGCAACGCGGCATCTCGTATCGGTTTAAGATCTGGTCTAAACTATAATCTATGCTTCAGCCAGACGGCGAACGTTCGGTTTAAGAATCGAACGTTCAGATGTCCGACGTACAAGCAATACTGAACTTCTCCTTGAAAATATACGAGAGCGAGAGCGAGAGAAAGAATATTTTAATCGTACCTGTTACATCGCGAATGAATGGGTCTTCTCGACAAAACGCGCATCATCATCGACACAAGAAGCCGCAGAGGGAAACACCACCCCTGCGCTACACCAGAGTCTCTTTCTCTCTTCTTCGGTAAAACGGTAAACCCTTCGCCAAACACAACTCATCAAGAGTGTCTCAAAAACTGCACCGAAATCCAATTCCAGTACGCGTAAAAAATGGTCACCGGGACGGCGACGATTGACGCGTGAATGAACGAAAAGACAGTTTTAGTATCGTTGCTGTTTTTACCGACGAAATTGTCCTCGTTGTTTCCGAAAAGGCAAAGGAAAAGCATCGAGGAAACGAGGAGGAGAAGGATTCCAATTTCCTTGTTCGCCGCCATTAATTACACTTCGAGTGTTTCTCTCTCTGCTGTCGAAACAAACAGGCTACACGCGTGCACAGAGGGTCGTTTACGTCGTTAAGTGGTACTTCACTACTTTACACTACTTCTACCGATGATGCGATGATAACTCCGAAAGAGCCGCTCCGGAAAGCGCTGCTCTTTTTGAACATTTTTTGTGGGGGGAATGTGCTCCTTTTTTTCCCTTCATCAAACGGACCAAAATTTACGATACACTACTACATATTACGCTCAATCAAAACACGCACAGAACTGACTGCTTCTGACGCGCAGTATTCCACAAACGCGTCTTAAACGCTACTGTTGTTTGATTTGTGCGTGATATCGTCTCTGTGGTGGTGCGTATCATCGCCACTGCTCATCATTTACCCTTCATTAAAAGGACCAAAATTTGCTACATATTACTTATTATGCCCGCCTCCTCTCCTCCTGGCTTGCCTTCGTTCGAGCCTCCACGGCACTTCCAAATGCCCTTTACTGACCGCGTTCGGGTCGCACTTCGCACGAGATGGGAGTTTGACTTTTTTTTTCGTAAAGTCTTCGTTCGCTTCTTTACATTCGTCGCATTGCGTTTTGGTTTCGTGGCACTCGGCGACGCACGGTTCTCGGAAAGAAATGAACCCGTGTTTGGCGAGTTCTCGGATGACGATCCATTCGGTGTCGTCGCGTTCGACGTTTGCGGGGACGTCGCATGGGTCGTAGTAGTGGTATAACGTCCCGTGTTGGGTGGAGACTTGGAAGCCGTAGATGGAGACGGAGTGGCAGCGTTGCAACGCCAACAAGATGCCGTACAGACCGGAAGTGGCTAAAAAGTTGACCTTTTGCGCCACGTATTCCACGAAATCCGGCGCGAACGCGTAGAGCTTTAACGGTTTCTTTTGCTTCGAGTTCCAAAACAAACCTTTGATGGCGCTTTTCGCGCGGAAATGGATTAAAATGCTCTCCTCCGTTTTCGGCTCGTGGAAGCCCCAGTTTTGGGTGTTGGTGATTCGGTACGTCGTTTTCGAGCCGACGTGCTTTTCAAAACCTCTCGTCGGAGCGCTGTTGAAACGAAAAACCATGTCGTGGTCGTCGATATCGCCGCCGTGTTCGTAATTCAAAACGATTCCCGACGAACCTACCACCGCGCACGTACCGAAAAACGAACGTCCAATTTCGTCTTTTTTCGGCAAGATTTTCGCAAACTGAGAAAAGAGCGGCTCTTCGTTCGGGACGAGAATACGATACCCGCCATCGGGATCTTTCTCCTTCCCCGGCAACGTCACCGCGACTTGCTTATCTTTCAAAACTCGATCTCGATTGATGGCTAAATCGCCTTCGAATTCGCCCGTAAACGTTTTCAAGCAATCGAAACCTTTAAACTCCGTCGGCATCGGTTTCACCCGCTCGCACCCGTCGCCTTCGTACAACGCCGAACACAAGCATTCGTTCAACTTCTCGCTATACGCGCCGTGCTTGCCGCATTTTCTTCTTTTATTACCTACTACCCTGTTTTTACCGCTATTATTATTATTACTACTCCTACTACTCCTACTCCTCTCCGCCGACGAGGCGTCCCCGGCATCGATCTCCTCCTCGTCCTCCTCGTCATCGATCGTCGCCACGAGCGAGTACGGATTATTATTATTATTGTTATTAGTATTAGTATTCTTAGAACCACTCTTCGCGCCGCCGCTTTGTTCGTCCTCTTCCTCCTCCTCCTCCTCCTCCTCGCCGCTCCTTTTCCCACCAAAACCACCTTTAAAACCACCAACAGAGGATGACGACGTAAACGACGATAAAACGTCCTTTCCCGAAAAGGAAGAATCCTTCTCGTCAAAATCGCGAGGACGCGTCGTCGTAAATTCTTTTCCTCCTCCTCTGTCGTTTCCTCCTCTCGTCGTTTCCTCTGTCCACGTCAAAACGAACAAAGTCAGCACCACGGCGAGTAAGGGAAACCATCGTTTCAAAATCATCATCCAAACCCGTTTCTTATTCGACGGAGACCCGCCTATTCGAGAGAGTTTTGACGGCGTTCCGACGAGCATTTTGACGCGTTATTTGTTGTTGTTGTCGTCGCGATGTGGTGGTGTTTGGTGGAGGGAGAGAGAGAGTGTGAGTGTGTTGTTGTGAGTAAATGTGTGAAGTTCTTTTGGGTGCTTCTTTCCTTTGGATGATAGGGTTTAGGGGTCTACGGGCGCGACCGACGTCATATTCATGTGTAGTTCAACTTGTATGTCCAGCAGTGTTTCTCTCTTTTTCACCAATCTTCTTTACGGTCGTCTCGGAGAGATTCGCGATAGATCTTTCTTGAGCTCTCTCTTCTTTTAACTGAAACCGCCGCCGCCGTTTTGTCGGTCGTCGTCGTAGAACGCGTTGTTTCGAGGCTGTCTGTTTTGTTTTCCTCTTCTGCCCCCCCTACCGTTTGTTGTTCCTCTTCCGGGGCCATTTCGGCCGCCGTTATTTCTGGACGACGAGGATTCCTCGAACGCGAATTTCTTCAACTGCACCGGTCGCGGGTAGTCTTTCGAATCCAACTCTGGGATGAATTTGCGACAGTATTTCATTTGCGGGTCGTAATCTTTCGTTTGTTTCGGGATGTTGAATTTGTTGACGCGGCCTCGAGTTAATCCGGCGGCGGCGACCCAGTTGCCCCAGTTAGACGCCGGGTCGTAATCTAATAAGAGAAACTCGAACCATTCCGCGCCCATTCTCCAGTCGATTCGAGCGTCTAACGCGAGCCAAGAGGCGACGTTTTGCCGACCTCTGTTGGACATCCATCCGGTGAGCTTTAATTCGCGCATGTTCGCGTCGATGAGCGGGTACCCGGTCGTGCCGCTGATCCATTTTTCGAATATTTCGTCTCGTCCTTCGTGTTCGGCCGTCCAAGGGGGCATCTTTCCGTTCGAACCAATCCCATCGAGTTTGAAGATTTTCGCGCCGTGCCGCAAAGCGAAGAAGCGATAGAAATCTCTCCAGGTCAACTCGAAAATGACCCAATACGTCGATTTGTTCTCCACGCGTTCTTTCTCGTACTTGCGAATTTCGTTCTCGATAAATCGAGGAGAGATGCATCCTAAAGCTAAATAAGGGGCTAACTTGGTTGACTCTAAATCTTCCAGCATGCCGTTTCTGGTGTCGAAATACGTCGCGACGGCGTCGGTTTCGTACAAGTATCGCTGGACTCTTTTCAACGCCTCGGATTCGCCGCCTTTGAACGAGTACACAGGAGTTATGGAGTTATCTTTAGGAATAGCGGCGTGCATTTGTCGAGCGTCGTCGCTCAACGGGATGTCTTCGATTGTTGGCACGAATTGCATCTCCTCCTCGCTCACGTTGGACGGGGACGAAAATTTCTTCAATCCATCGCTCAACTCGGCGTCGTTCAAAATCGGTTTTCTCACGGACACTTTACTCTCCACTTTATTCTTGAACTGCGTGAACTGCGTCGGTAAATCGTTCAACCCGTTTTGATAACAGTTCCCGGACTCAAAAACGTCCTCGTAATGGTACAAAGTATTATCCCAAACCAACTTTAACTCTCCTTTCGCCTTTCGTTTGACTTTCCTCTCCAACGCTCGTTCGTCTTCGCACACCTCTCGACTGCAGACGACGACGTCCGCGTCCAACGCATCCAAAACGTCCTCGCTTTTACCAATCTTAATCAACAAATCCGAACCCAAACGCTTGTATCGCTCTTTTAAATCTAACACGGATTCTAATAAAAACTCCGCTCTCCGTTGCGAACACTTTGGCGCGTTCGTGAGACTAATAAATAATGTAAAAGAGAGGAGAGTTAAAAGGTCAGAAGACAAACACCATAAACGACAACAACAACAACAAACGGAGTTTTCAAAGCCTCGAGAGAAAACGTATTAAGAATTAAAAATGTCAGACGACGCGTTCCGCGTACCTTTTCTCTCTCCTTTTCTGATCAGACCGGTCAAACGCATCATCACTCAAAAACCATCTCGGATCGAAAATGTACGTCGGCACGAGCTCATACAGCTCGCTCGACTCGCTGCAAAATGTCAGCGCTTCTTTTAAGGTTAAGTTATCACGCACGCGCAAATCGTTTCTGTGCCACAGGATCACTCTTTTCTTCTTCTTTGTCTTTCCGTCGTCCACATTGGATAACGCCGGCGACATGTGAATGGAACGCGAAACGCCTTTCACGACGCCTGTACTGCGAGTACGATGCTCTCGACGAGAATACAAAGAGGAAGCGCGAGAGCTCCTTTTCACAGAGAAGGCCACGCCGAAGCCTCGGGAGCGAAGAAACGACGCGGAGAGAGAAGATATAGAAGCGGTAATGATGACGAATTCTCTCCTTGTATTTGTGTGGTTCGTTTGGTGACCAGACTGACATTTTAAGCGAGCGAGAGCGTGTACGCGTGCGCGTATAGTACTTTATGTAGTGTATATGTATTCTTAAAACAACCAACCTTTGCAGACGTCTTCCCCGCATCGGCACTCGACGGTTTGCCTCAACGCCTGTCCGTCCTCTTCGCCGTCTCTTCCTGGGGAGTAATCGATGGTTAATTGTTCGCCTTTTTTCACGTCTTTACAGGCGAAGAACGCGAGGCGAGGCATGTATTTCATGGTTTCAATCAAACGTTCTTTTTCGGTCGGGCAGTCCGAAGGGGAGGCGTATTTTTTGTTCTTTTGCGCGTTGTTCGGTAACTCCAAGGTGGTGCAGTTTGGTCGGCAGGAGTGGTTGAAGAATCGACCAAGGTTGCCGCTGTGCGTCGGGTCGATGGAGTATCGCTTCGCGTACACCTGGCCGGTGATGTCGTGTAAATAGTAAAACCCTTGCTTGTTGTACAGAACCTCTCGCGCTTGCGCTTGATCTCGCGTGATGATCTCGCCGATGTATTCGCATATGAATGAACCGCGAGAAATGTCTTGCGTCGCGCGGATGCCGAACCCGACTCGCTCGTCGGGGCATTTGAAGACGTGGAATTTGAACGAAACCGATCCGCAGTCGATGCCTTTGGTCGGGCACACGCCTTTGTTGAAATCGTGAACGTCGACTTCCGTGACCGGATCGTCTTCGTTGCTCGTGAAAATCGTTGCCAAACGGTTGCACGAACACTTTGCAAAGTATCGTTCCTCTTCAATGATTTTATCGTCCGAGGAGCGCATGAATCGGTTGGTGATGTAATTGAACGGCACCGGCACTTCTTCGCAAAGGGTTTCGCCGGTAACGTTATTGGACCAATCGATGATTTGCTGGTGCTTGGTCTCGTCGTCGCTATTCGTGCTCTTGTTTGGCGGCGCTCTCGTTCGAGGGAGCGGTTGTCGCGGCACGCGCCTTTCCTGCTGCTCTGCGGGCTGTTTTTGTTGTTGTTGTCGCGTCGCTCCCGCTCCTGCCGCCGCTGCTAAATTTTTGTTCTCTCTGTTGGTGATTTCTTCGTTCGTCCACGTGCCCAATCGAGGACTCGCGTTCATTTTTGAGTGCATTCTTCTCGCCAACTCTTCCTCCGTCAACGGTTTCTCTTCTTCTTTCTCGATCTCTCCTCCTCCAATCTCTTCTCTCTTCACTCGTACCTTTTTACCCGCTTTACCGATATCTTTCCTCTTCGCCTCAGCCTCAACATCGTCGTCCACAGAATCTCTCTCTCTTTTCACGTCCTTACTTTTACCGCCGTTCTTCATCGCGTCGCCGATAACCTTCGCCGGATTTGCAAACTTAATATCCTTACACCGTCCTCGACACGTCTCGATCAAACAAAACAAGTCCCTCTTCTTGTTGTTGTTCTTCTTCTTCTTCGCGCTTATCGCCCGCGAACTTCGGTGAAACAAATCCGGATTGACTTCTAACAAAGTCTCCACGTGAATCACGTGCGAAGTCCCGTCCCAGGCGTACAAATCGTCCTCGTCGATAGATTTCAGCCACTGCACGCCGACGCTGTTTTTCTTCGCGTGGATTTCCATGATCTGCGTAACGTAATGAAGTTAGTATTTTGGTCTCGTTCGTGCTATTCCTTTTCGCGTGCGCGAACACGAGCACACGAACATAAAAGAGAGAAGAGAAAACTTTGTGCGCTCGTTCGTCGTGCCACGTCAGATCAGACGCGCGAGCGCGAAACGACGCTCGCAAAAACATCTCATTAATTAAACAGAGAAAACGAAACAAAATTCTCAACATCAAATTCGTACCCGTCCAAACCATTTCTGCGTCTCGCCGGATTCGACTTTCACCCACGTGTTGAGTTTACAGTGCTGTTTACAAATAAAAGAGAGAGAAGGAGAGAGAGAGAGGTGAGTTTAGCGCGTAGTTCGTGCATCAAAAGTGATGTAAAGTTCTCGGGGGAAAAGAACGAATTTGAACGAATTTGAAACGCGCGTATGAAAAGTATTACCGAAACGAGTATCTTGTCGGTTTTGTTCGGAGGCATAGTTGAGAGCGCTTTCGAGGAAAACGTGCTTCACAACAACGCGTTCTCGCTTTCGCGATGCAACCGCGTGTTCTTGGGTTTTGAGGAATCGATCGATCGATCGAAGATTGTGATGATTATTTATTCGTGTGTGAGTGGAAATTTGAGAGACGAGTTTCGTATGAAGAGGTAAGTGTCTTTTCAAAAAATTTCAAGAAGGCGCGTTTTTCTCGCTTTCGTATATACGTAGTAGTACAAGCTTTGGGGTTTATGAGTGCGAGTGTTCTACTTCCGTATATAACGTCCAACCTTCGTATCGCCAACCGGGTGGGAGAGGACAGTTGTTGTCGAGGAGGTATTGTAAACATTCGGGGTGGTCGTTCTCGTGCGCTTCTTGTACGGCCTCATAGTCCCACGGCGCTTTGGCGGTTTCGTGCAAGTACTTCAAACAGTCCAAGTGGCCGTTCTTGGCTGCAAACGTACACACATCCTCGTTATATTCATCAAATTTACGTTCAACAAGATATTCGAGTATATGAAGATGACCATTTGTAGCCGCCCAAGAGGCAGTTTTCCAATTCCAAGGCGCTTTCGCTTCTTCGCGTAAGTATTTGAGTACCTCGAGTTGACCGAAAGTGGCAGCATTTGCACACGCCTCCACATCGATAGGACACTCATTTGCAACGCAATACTTTACCATTTCCAGATTACCTTTAAATGCGGCCCTATTAATCGTCTCTTCATTCCACTTACACTTTTTCTCCTCTCGCGCCCACTTGAGTAACTCGAGTTTATTCGTGTAAGCAACTTCACGGCAGAAATGTGATTCGCCGCTCCAGTGACTCGGCCACAACGATTTATGCTCCCACACAAACTCCAAAGTCGATACCGACGACATCTCTTCATCTTTAAACTTCTTTTTCAACTCCCCCTTGCGTGATGATCTCTTCACCAACTTTCTCGTCTCCGTATTCACTCCGTACAAGAATTTAAGATCCGTCCCGTTGAGTTTACACATCACATGCTTCTCCACGATATCGCGACACGCGCCGCCACTCAGCAACGCCTCTCTGAACAAACGCCACAACGGCAAAGGGGGTTTATTCTCGAACAGTGCGAGAGCGTTTCGTAGTCTCTCGCGTTCCTCTTCCGTCGGGTATTCGGAGGACATCCTTCTTTCTTCCGGATGTTTTTGAGATCGCTTTTTTTACGCATAAAAACAGGCGTTTCTTGGAAATTGGAATTTTCTCTCTTGCATGGAAAGAAGACAAAAACACACACAAAAACACACGAAAGAACATGCGACGACGAGTACATAACTAAATGACTTCGAACCCGAACAAGCGAACTTTGAGATCGTCCTCTACGTCTCCTCCTCCTCCTTCTTCTGTAAAAAAACATCAACAAGGTCATCGAATAAAAGCGATGAAAATGGATAAAATCATCTGTTCCATCTGCTTGGAGGAAATTTCCAATCAAACCTGTGCG
>Ga0209305_1000904_pt1 | contig 20218 bp, 18 predicted proteins | sample COGITO_mtgs_1103_FD_184792 | JGI IMG/M metagenome (GOLD analysis project Ga0209305, IMG submission 184792) | Pelagic marine microbial communities from North Sea - COGITO_mtgs_110321 (SPAdes) (version 2) | ecosystem: Environmental > Aquatic > Marine > Epipelagic ...
AATAGTATTCACAAACCAAACAAAAGGCGTTAAGACCCACTGCATGCCCACTAATATTCGTGAGGCAGGGAAGGCAACCTTCTCTGGGTGAATCGCCGCTAATGTTTTAGGGGTCAGCTCAGCAAAAATTAGAACCACTAGTGTGAATAAAATAGTATTCACGAAAACCGCTAAGTCAGGATTGTCTGGCCATAAGCGTTGACTAATGATTGTCGCGAGCGCCGCAGCAGCGAAGTTAACAAGATTATTACCCGTTAAAATAGTGCCGATTAGGCGATCTGGCTTTTCTAAAAGGCTGGATGCGCGCATCGCTCCCTTGTGTTTATTCTTCGCCATGTGACGCAACCGATAGCGATTGAGAGACATCATGCCAGTTTCAGAACTGGAGAAAAAACCAGAGAGTATTATGAGTAAAAACAGTATGCCGAAAAGAATACTGAGGGGGACGTCATTCAAGACGAGATCCTTGCGTTATTTTGAAAGCGCAAGGATAACAAAAATTATGCTTAGAGTACTAATTCCAATACGAATTTAGAGCCAAAATAAGCCAAAATTAAGAAACTAGTACCCACTAAGGTCCAACGGCTTGCAGTAATACCTCTCCAGCCGAAGTTAAAGCGACCAAATAAGAGCGTCGCGTAGACCAGCCAAGACATAATGCTTAAGGCTGTTTTATGCAATAAATGTTGTCCCTGAATATCAATGATATAGGGCCAGCCAATCACGAAAGCGGCGGTTAGCAGCACCATTCCGATCCAGATCATTTCAAATAATAACGCGTCCATGGTTTGTAATGGTGGTAAAGCCTTAACTAGCCCAGAAGTATTGTGGCTTTTCAGCTGTTTGTTTTGCAGGTAAAGCAAGATCGCTTGAATCGCCGCAATGACTAAAATGCTGTACGCCAGAATAGATAAAATAATGTGCCAGCCCAAACCGCCCGTTAATTGCGAGACTTTGTCTGAATTAGGCGTAATCGTATCAATTAATATGATTAACGCGGCCATAGGAAACACACCGATTAATAAGTTTTCCAGCGGTTTGCTGACACTGCTAATGATCACTAAAAGACTAATGACGAGAGAAATTAAAATGCCGACATTAAAGAAACCAAAGTTAAAACCTCCGTATTGAACAACGGAGCCCGCCAGCAATAGCGCATGAAGAATGCCCGCAATGGAACCCAGAGTAAGAACGAGGGTTTTGTTTGCTTCTTTTTTGTGGTTCAGCGTTTGCCATTGACGAAAAGCACCGAATAAATATAAAAGTGCGGCAGGGTAAGCAAAAAAGGCTGCGCTGTAAGTTCCGCTCATGCCTGTTTATTCCTTTGAATATGGTGAGAAGGTGTTGATTAGGGCAAAAGTTTCTCACAACCAAGGGATAAGGCCAAGCTCGGGTAGCAATGTTGAGCCGATATTTGTACAATCGGTGACTTAATTTCGTTGTGATTGACATAAGCCCATGTTTGATAGCTTAACAGACCGCCTGGGTGGTGCCTTAAAAAGCATTACTGGCCAGGCCAAACTGACCGAAGAAAATATTAAAGACACTATGCGCGAAGTGCGTATGGCGTTATTGGAAGCCGATGTTGCGTTACCGGCGGTAAAAGCATTTACCGACCGTGTAAAAGAGCGTGCTATTGGTTCCGAAGTAATGACCAGCCTAAATCCAGGCCAGGCATTCTTAAAAATTGTTAACGATGAATTGCGCGATGTGATGGGTGAGGCTAATGAAGGCCTTAACCTAGCGGTACAGCCGCCTGCAATTATCTTAATGGCGGGTTTGCAGGGTGCGGGTAAAACCACGACTGCTGCAAAACTGGCTCGCTTCTTAAAAGAGCGCGATAAGAAAAAAGTCATGATGGTATCGGTCGACGTTTATCGTCCTGCCGCGATCAAGCAGCTTGAAACCTTATCGACAGAAGTGGGTTCGTTATTCTTCCCGTCTGATATCAGTCAGAAGCCGATTGATATTGCGAAAGCTGCTATTCAAGCAGCTAAGACACAATTCGCTGATGTTTTGATCGTCGATACGGCAGGTCGTTTAGCCATCGATGAAGAAATGATGGGCGAGATTAAAGACTTGCACTCCGCTATCTCTCCGCAAGAAACTTTGTTCATCGTTGATGCGATGACAGGGCAAGATGCGGCGAATACAGCGAAAGCCTTTAACGATGCATTACCCCTTACCGGTGTGATTTTAACCAAAGCCGATGGTGATGCGCGTGGTGGTGCTGCGCTTTCTGTGCGTCATGTAACGGGCAAGCCGATTAAGTTCATGGGTATGGGTGAGAAAACAGAGGCACTAGAGCCTTTCCACCCAGATCGTGTGGCGTCTCGTATTTTAGACTTGGGTGATATCATGACCCTTGTCGAAGATGCCGAGCGCAAAATCGATAAGAAAAAAGCCGACAAACTCACGCAAAAATTAAAAGCCGGTAAAGGTTTTGATTTAGAAGATTTTCGCGATCAGTTGCGCCAAATGAATAACATGGGCGGTATTACCTCTATGTTAGACAAGCTTCCAGGTATGAGCGGCATGGCTAACATGGCGAAGCAAACCGACGCGGCTGAAGGTCAGTTTAAGCAAATGGATTCTATTATTTGTTCAATGACTCCAATGGAGCGTCATTTTCCAGATAAAATTAATGGTTCTCGTAAGAAGCGTATTGCGCGTGGGTCGGGTACTCAGATTCAAGACATCAACCGCTTGCTAAAGCAACATAAGCAAATGCAAAAGATGATGAAGAAAATGACAGCCAAAGGCGGCATGAAGAAAATGATGCGCGCTATGGGTGGAATGACGGGCGGTGGAGGCGGAATGCCTCCGATGATGCGTTAACCTGAGTAGCTTGATTTTGAGACTAATGTGATATCGTCATTTCGCATGGTTTAAGTAAATAACGGCTTATATTCTTGAAGAGTATAAGTCGTTTTTTTTGTGATTTGAAAAATGTCGATGTATCGCGAGCAATCGCATGGCGAGAAGGCTGCTGTAGCCTTTGTTGATAATAATGTTTTCTTTGATAAACTTATTGTGTGACTAATACTTGAGCGTGAATAGTTACGTCGTATCAGCATGATTCAGAACAAGGTGGGCAAGCTAGCGATGTTTGCTAGCAAACTTTAAAATACTGTTTATTGCTATAAAACTTCATATAAGGAAATAAAATGGCTTTTGATTATGGCTCGATTAATCTAGGCGTAAAAAACCCGTTCAAATTAGAAGGCGCTGTCTCCGCTATTCGGGGTATGGCTATTTTAATTGCGGGTGTGTATCTACTGGTATCAGCTGCGAGTGAAGTGAAAGTCGATCCTGTTCGTGGCTGGATTTTAATGATCTTTGGTATCATTATATTAGGTGCAGGGCTTAGGGATGCTGGCCAAGGTATTTATGCTACATTACGATATTTTGTTGGGCGTAATCACCCCGCGTCACTTGCGCGAAATAAAAGTGCCTCCGAGAGTTCGACGGCCAAAGAAGAGGCACATTATACGGCGTATACCGATAAGCAATTGGAAGAGATGCTTATGGGGCGAAAGAATACAACGTTCACAGAGCCCGAAGGATTTCTGTCTCGTTTAATTCATACTTTAATTCCAAAATTACTTTTTTTACCTTACCCCATTCGTAATCTAGCTCAGCGTTTATTTGGTGCGTGGGTCGCGACGCTAGTTGCTCTGGTTTCTTATGGTTTGGTAGCTTTTGTTTCTGTTATGGGGTTTGCTGGTGATGCAGGGGAAATTGCATTTCCTGTTTATTCTGCTTTTCTACTGCTTTATTTATTATTTTCTTGGCGTTCTGCCAGTCGTCCTATTGAGCGCGATGCCCAAAAATCAGTTGAAAGCTTGGGCATGGGATCGTTGGTTAAAATTATTTCGTTATCGCTTATTTTACCAGTTCTAGTCGGAATAGCGGTTTCGTGGATCATGAATGAGACTAAGATATCAAAACTCGATGTCGACAATTTCATCGCGGGCTTACCGTCATTACATGTTGGTTTGTATTTATTAGGCTTATTGGTCTTAGCAGTAAGTGCCAGTGTGATTATTTTTATTATGCTGCGAAAACGTTTACAGCATGCGGAACCGGTTTCTGAGGTTTCTGAATTAAGAGACAATTGGCAAGCTTCTATTCATCCCAATGAAGTGTTTATTAATTTGGATAATCTGGTGATGGCTAATCGTCGCTATAAAGAAGTGCCTAACCGTGTGTATCGTGAAATTGATCCTAAATTAATAGGGCAGATTGATGGTAAAGGTTCCTTTAAGGGGGAGTTACTTCAAGAAGTGCAGCCAATTGTTAAGCCGCTTATGTTGGGTGATTTATTTAATAAAATGCGCTTGCTTTCATTGATTTTAGGTAATGTATTGTTCGTGGTAGCTGTATTGTTAATGATGGCATTTGCTTATGGTGTTATTGATATTTACGAGTTTTCAAAAGGTATTAATTTTTCTAATGCTAAAAACTTTTTAGCGTCTCAATACGCAATGGAGGGCGCTAATTTACTAATCATGGCGCTCCATTTCTTATTGGTAGGATTTTTAGTAAAAACGTTTGCAAAGTTATTGAGTAACAGTGCACACCTTTTCTTTGCTGAAATGCAGTTTGAATCATTGCTTGTGTATTTTAAATGCGAAGGTACGTTTACGGAATCTAAACTATCTACTGGGATGGGAATACATGATAGTACTCGTTCTGAAAATACCGTAGTGCGTAGTAGTCTCAGTCCTTGGATAATAGTTTCGCGTCTTACTACAACGATATTCGCAGCGACAGGGATTAAAAATTTAGAATATCCAAGACACATAATGAGTTTGAATAAAGACGATGCTGAATTGGCCTCAATCAAAGAAGATGTGATGTCTTTCTTAAATGACCGAGAAGCTATTGCCTCGATTACCAGTGAGCGTGATTTGGGTAATGCCTCACAACTTCATCAGCTTAATCAGCAAACAAGGGCTATGCCTATGTCTCCTGCATTAGGCCAAGATGAGCAAGCTGAAGCCGCAGGTTTCTTAAGGCAAGAGAGTGCAAGGGCTGACACGGATAGTGGTATTGTCGATGAGCGTTAATAAATAATACTCATCTTATTGTTGAATTAAAAGCGACGTCTATTTTTTAAATAGGCATCGCTTTGTTTATGCCTGTTCTGTAGAAGCGTTTTTTATAGAACGTTAAACATTGTTATCGTCTTGCCAGCGTTCAGGAGTATAGGTAAATATAGGCAGTTGCCATTGCCATTTTAAGGCGCTCATACGCAATAGTAGCCCCACGCTAAACGAAGCTAGTAACGTTGTATCTTCGTTAATTCCCAATTTTCGCATCTGCAAATACATGAGTGCGACCACCAATGCTACGCTAGCATAGAGTTCTCTGTGCAAAATTTCTGGAGGGCGGTTGCATAATACGTCCCGTAAAATGCCACCAAAAATTCCCGTAATAATCCCTGCGATAACGACGACTGCGGGCTCATAACCTAGGGTTAGGCCGACATTACAGCCGATTAAAGTAAACGTGATGAGACCAATAGCATCCAAGACTAAGAACAGCTGTTGCAGTTTGTGTACTATTTTGGCAATGAAAATAGTACATAAGCCAGCGCCAATGGTGAGATAAATATATTGAGGGTGTTGAGTCCAGTTAACTGGGAAGTTGCCCAGTAAAATGTCTCGAACTGTGCCGCCGCCTAACGCGGTGATAAAGGCAACTAAAGAGACGCCAAATAAGTCCATGTTACGTCGGCCAGCTGCGAGGGCGCCGGTCATGGCTTCAGCGGTAATCGCTATAAGATAGGCAAGGGATAGCATACACAATACTCGTGTCTGTTTGCCCTCCCCCTGTCCGGTTACCTGAGAGTTTAGCCATCACCCGATAGTGGTGGTTTGCTCCGTCGGTGGATTACCAAAACGCAAATATCGTTTGGATAATCGCTCTCCAGTTAGCGATTTCAGATTCTGCAGTCCGTGTGCCTGAGCGTTTATGGGAGTTTGCGCCTTCGGCGGGCTAGTGAAAGCCTCTCTCCTGCAGTTGGTGCGCATTGTAAAGATTGCTTTGCCAACATACAAGTAGCGAGTTTGGTTTGCTTAATCTTGCTTGCCGTATTTCTCAGTTACCCATTCTGGGTGCTTGTATAAGATTCTGATATCTTTGTATTTCCACAAATCTTTAAAGATCGACACTAATTCATAGACCTGAATATAAAACGGATTGAGTGGCTTGGCGGGCATGCGCGTGACGCCGTATTTTATAATACCGGCATCGCTTTCATCGCGGAAGGTGCCAAATAATTTATCCCAAATAATAAATACGCCACCAAAGTTACGATCAATTTGTGCAGGGTTACTGCCGTGATGAACTCTGTGGTGAGAGGGCGTATTGAATAGTTTTTCAAACCAGCCCAAGCGACCCACGGCTTCGGTATGGCAGAAGAATTGATAAAGTAGATTGGTTTCAATGGCGATTAATATCCAATCTTTATCAAAACCAATTAATGATAATGGCACCCACATTAATAACCAGTTGCCGTTTAAAGCGTTTAAGAAATTCTGACGCAGCGCAGTCGATAGGTTCATGTGTTGTGATGAATGGTGGGTAACGTGAGTAGCCCAAAACCAACGAAATTTATGCATGGCCAAGTGATTGAAGTACATGCAAAGATCGGCCAGTACAAATAAGACTGCAAATGCCCAAATTGAAGGTTCTGGATTCCAGCCTAAGCCGTAGGGGTTAATCATGTCTGAGAAAGCAGTAATAAAAAGAGCGATAGCAATGCCATCGACAATTTTATAAGACGCGCCAGTTGTTATATTGGCGAGGGTCTCACCAAAACGGTAATTACTATTTCCGGTTTTGCGGTACAAGTACCAAGCTTCAAAAACCATCAAGGCCATGAAAAAGATACCCGCAGCTAAAATGAAGCCAATGGCGCGTATTAAATCTTCCATTAAATTCTCCAACTCTTTAATGAGCTTTTATAGTTATGTGCTGTCTGTTTTTCTGCACTGGTTACTGAGCCAGTTTTGAGTGAGGCTATTATGTCGTGACTTTGACCAGAATTATTGACATTAAGAGTTTAATTTTTGACATTTCCCGCCAAAGAACGAATAGTAATGTCTTAAATATCGGGTTGAGCTGAGACTATGTTGGTAAATTTTAATGTGGCGGGAGATTTGGCGAATCTGTTATTAGGCTATTTAGATGCTAATCCGTTAAACCATCGTATGGTTAATAATGAAGCCCTTGAGATCAATGCTCTGCGCCAACAGTTATCTCAATATAATGCTAATTCTCGGATGCCCTTTACGGATTGGTGGCACGCGTTGGCGGTGATTGCTAAATTGTATCAAAAACCTCATATCGGTTTAGAGGTAGGGGCTTGCATACAGCCTAGTCATTGTGGTGTTTTAGGGTACTTGAGTCTGTCGTGCGAGTATTTAGCGGAAGCCTTGCAGCGATTCGAGCGTTTTCAGCGCTTATTATATGAGGGTAATGAGGCCTTTACACGCATTGATGGGGATCAGGTTACTTTTTCATGGCCTTTTGATTATGGCTATTCGACGCGGGAATCTGATGAGACCTTGATTTCTAGTTTGGTCAGTTATATTAGAATGCTGGTGGGCGATAAGGCTTTAAACCCGACCCGCATCGGTTTTGTGCATAGTAAGCCAGAAGATATTGCGCCTTATAAAAAAATGCTGGGTTGTGACGTCGAATTCGATTGTAGAAATACCGACATATCTTTCCCTATTTCAATGCTGACCTTAAAGGTTGAGAAAGCTGACCCTGCACTAAGGGCTTTGTTAGATCAGCAAGCAAATGCGTTGTTAGATGTGCTGCCTAGTGGTGATCACTTTGAGCAGCAATTTTATAAATATCTATTACGTGCGATGCAGGATGGTAAACCCTTAATAGAAGAGGTTGCGCGCTATATGAATATGTCATCACGCACCCTGCACCGCCGATTGCAAGAACGAAACTTGGTTTTTAAAGAGTTACTGCAAAAAACACGACAGCAATTAGCGCAGCAATACTTAAAAGAAGGGCGCTTAACGTTGTCGGAAATTGCTTTGTTATTAGGTTATTCCGAGCAAAGTGCTTTCTCTCGTGCTTTTAAGCAATGGTTAGGAATAACACCTTTGCGTTTCCAAAAAAGTCGGGATGTGCGGGGTTAATTTAAAAAAATCAGTAAAAATGCTGAAAGGGAATTAAGAAAGTTAAGTAAATTAAGTACTTAGACTTGCTTATAGCTTGATCAGCGCTTTACACATCCCTACCTGCGCTGTAATCTCCTACGTCTAATTTTTTAAGTGCAGTTACTTTTGCCAATGTTTGAGTAGTTGTTTATGTACGTCATGTGACCTTTGGTAGGGGTCACCACTGTGAAAGGATAGTTTTGATGCCTGTTATTACACTCCCTGATGGATCTAAGCGCGAGTTTGACCAAGCCGTAACTTTGATGCAAGTTGCTGAGGATATTGGACCCGGTCTTGCCAAGGCGACCGTATGTGGTCGTATCAATGGTGAGTTGGTTGATGCTTGCGAATTGATTGAACGCGATTCTGATATCTCTTTGATCACGGGTCGTGACGCAGAAGGGATTGAAGTCATTCGTCATTCTTTTGCTCACTTGATTGGTCATGCGGTAAAGCAGCTTTACCCAACGGCTAAGATGGCTATCGGTCCGGTGATTGAAGATGGTTATTATTACGACATTGATTACGAGCGTCCTTTCACCCCAGAAGATTTGACTGCGATTGAAAAGCGCATGAAAGAGCTGGTTAAAAAAGATTACCTTGTTAATAAAGAAATGACGCCTATTAAAGAAGCGCGTCGCATCTTTGTTGATCGTGAAGAAGATTATAAGGTTGAATTGATCGACGATTTGATTACTAAGGGTGAAACAGCCGTTGGCTTGTATCATCACGAAGAATACGTCGATATGTGTCGAGGCCCACACGTTCCTAGTACTAAATCGATGCGTATCTTTAAGTTGATGCGTGTATCAGGTGCATACTGGCGTGGTGATTCTCAGAATAAGCAGTTGCAGCGTATTTACGGCACCGCTTGGAATGACAAGAAAGAATTAAAAGAGTATCTGCATCGTTTAGAAGAAGCAGAGAAGCGTGATCACCGTAAGCTGGCTAAGCAATTGGATCTTTTCCACCTGCAAGAAGAAGCGCCAGGTATGGTCTTCTGGCATCCTAATGGTTGGACTATTTATCAAGCGCTTGAGCAGTATATGCGCAAAGTGCAAAACGATGCCGGTTACCAAGAAATTAAAACGCCTCAGGTTGTTGATCGCGCCTTATGGGAGAAATCAGGGCATTGGGAGCATTATGCTGATGGCATGTTTGTTACTGAATCGGAAAAACGCACTTATGCGGTAAAGCCGATGAATTGCCCATGCCACATTCAGGTCTTTAATCAAGGCCTGAAGAGCTATCGTGATCTGCCGTTACGTTTGGCTGAGTTTGGTTGTTGTCACCGTAATGAACCATCCGGTGCATTGCACGGAATTATGCGTGTACGTGGCTTTACTCAAGATGATGCACACATTTTTGCGACTGAAGATCAGATTCGCCAAGAAGCTATTGATTTTATCAAGCTGACTCTTGAAGTGTATAAAGACTTTGGTTTTGATAATGTCGAGATGAAGTTGTCGACGCGTCCAGAAGGTCGTATCGGTGATGATACTCAATGGGATGCAGCAGAAGCGGCATTAGAAGATGCATTGAATGATGCGGGTCTTGATTGGGAGTTGCAGCCAGGCGAAGGTGCGTTCTATGGTCCTAAGATTGAATTCTCGCTACGTGATTGTCTAAATCGTGTATGGCAGTGCGGCACTATTCAGCTAGATTTCATGTTGCCTGAGCGTTTGGGTGCTCAATATGTGGGTGAAGATAACGATCGTAAGACGCCGGTTATGTTACACCGTGCAATATTGGGTTCTTTTGAGCGCTTTATTGGCATTTTGATCGAACACTATGCGGGCGCTTTTCCAGCGTGGTTAGCACCAAAGCAGGTAGTGATTCTGAATATTACGGACAATCAGGGGGAATATTGCAAGAAAATTGAAGAATCTTTGAAAATAGATGACATTAGAGCCTCTGCGGACTTGAGAAATGAGAAGATTGGCTTTAAAATTCGTGAGCATACTTTACACAAAGTGCCTTACCTAATTGTGGTAGGGGATAAAGAAGTCGAATCCAACACGGTAGCAGTGCGTACTCGTAAAGGAGATGATCTAGGAACAATGAGCCTAGACGCCTTTAAAGAGCTATTAGCGAAAGATGTCGCCCGCCGCGGCCGAGTTGAAACGGAGTAATTGAATATCAGACGTGATAATAAGCGTGGTGCTCGTGCTGAGCGCCCATCGATCAATGACAACATCAAAGCAAAAGAAGTACGATTAATCGACGCAGCAGGCGATCAAGCCGGCGTTGTGAGTATTGAAGATGCACTTGTAGCCGCTCAAGCAGCTGGCTTGGATTTGGTTCAGATTTCTGATGGCGATCCAATAGTCTGTAAAATCATGGACTATGGCCAAAAGCTATACGAAGAGAAAAAGCAGCGTAACGCGGCTAAGAAGAAGCAAGTACAGACTCAGGTTAAGGAAATTAAATTCCGTCCTGGGACTGAGGATGGCGATTACCAGGTAAAACTACGCAACCTGGTTCGTTTCCTAGAAAACGGTGATAAAGCGAAGTGTTCTTTACGCTTCCGTGGTCGTGAGATGGCTCACCAACACCTTGGTATGCAGTTAATGTTGCGTCTCGAAAAAGATCTCGAGGCATATGGCACCGTTGAACAGCGTCCTAAGATGGAAGGTCGTCAAATGATTATGGTGCTTGCACCGGTCAAAAAGAAGTAGTTAGGTTTTCAAACGAACCTCTTTGCCCTAGCATCGTAGCGATACGAGGTTGGGGTTTTGTACGTTCTACCTGCTGCTGTTTATTAACAATGCGAAGTGGTAAATTAAAATGCCTAAGATTAAGACAAAAAGTGGTGCTGCGAAGCGCTTCAAGAAGACGGCTAACGGCTTTAAACACCGTCAAGCACACCGTGCCCACATCTTGACCAAGAAAAGCACTAAGCGTAAGCGTCATTTACGAGCTAACCTGATGGTTCACGCCTCAGATGTAGCAACTGTAAAGCGCATGTTGCCGAACCTTTAATAAACCCTTGGTATAATTTGTAGGAGAGTCATATGGCTCGTGTAAAACGTGGTGTACAGGCGCGTAAGCGTCATAAGAAGATTTTAAAACTTGCTAAAGGTTACTACGGTGCTCGTAGCCGAGTTTTCCGTGTTGCTAAGCAAGCGGTAATTAAAGCGGGTCAATATGCATACCGTGACCGTCGTCAAAGAAAGCGTCAATTCCGTCAGTTGTGGATTGCACGTATTAACGCTGGCGCACGTGTTAATGGTTTGTCTTACAGCCGTTTCATCAATGGTCTTAAAGTTGCTTCTATCGAAGTTGACCGTAAGATCTTGGCTGATCTAGCTGTAAACGAAAAAGGCGCTTTTGCGGCTCTAGTAGAAAAAGCTAAAGCTAGCCTTTAATAAGAATGTAATGAGCTAGAACTTCTAGCGCATGATCATTTTTAGATAAACCAGCAATAACAGTTGGTTTATTAAAATAAGGGAGTGGCTTTGCCACTCCCTTATTTTTTTGCGCTTTATATAAGAATTAGATTTAAGAATTAAGATTTACTAAATTTAGGTTTTTACGGAGTAAACGATGGAAAACCTCGACTCGCTGGTCAGTGAAGCGCTTGCTAAAGTTACCAGTGCTAGTGAAGAAAATGCGTTATACCAGGTTCAAGTAGAATACCTTGGTAAGAAAGGCACGATTACATCTTTATTGAAGACATTGGGTAAGTTATCCAATGAAGAGCGTCCGCAAGCGGGTGCTTTAATTAATGAAGGTAAAGTCACCGTACAGACGGCGATCAATGTGCGTAAGACCGATTTACAGACCCTTGCGTTGGCTGAAAAATTGGCAGCAGAACAAATTGATGTAACTTTGTCGGGCCGTAACCAACAGAGCGGTGGTTTGCACCCGGTTACTCGCACCCTTGAGCGTATCGAAGCTTTCTTTACTAATGTCGGTTATAACGTTGCCGAGGGACCTGAAGTAGAGGATGATTTCCACAACTTCGAAGCTTTGAATATTCCATCGCACCACCCAGCGCGTGCGATGCATGATACTTTCTACTTCAATGCCAATACCTTGTTACGTACGCACACATCACCTGTGCAAGTCCGTACGATGGAAACCCAAGAGCCGCCGATTCGCGTAATCTGTCCAGGTCGTGTTTATCGTTGTGATTCTGATATTACCCATACGCCTATGTTCCATCAGGTCGAAGGTTTATTGGTTGATAAGGATGTAAGCTTTGCCGATCTTAAAGGTACAGTTCAGCAGTTCTTGAAAGTGTTTTTCGAAAAAGATTTAGCCGTTCGCTTCCGTCCATCTTACTTCCCATTCACTGAGCCGTCGGCTGAAGTGGATATGGAATGTGTTATGTGTTCCGGTAAAGGCTGTCGTATTTGTAGCCACACAGGTTGGTTAGAAGTGATGGGCTGCGGCATGGTGCATCCAAAAGTATTTAAAGAGTCTGGCGTAGATGCTGAAAAGTATTCTGGCTTCGCTTTTGGTATGGGTGTTGAGCGTTTAGCGATGTTGCGTTATGGCGTAAATGATTTGCGCTTGTTCTTTGAAAATGACCTTCGTTTTTTACAGCAGTTTAGATAATACGAAGTCATTTTTTAAACCAAAGAACTTATTTAGTAGGTAAATAACATGCAGTTCAGTGAATTATGGTTACGAGAGTGGGCAAACCCAGCTCTTGAAACACAAGAATTAGTCGACCAAATCACCATGGCCGGTTTGGAAGTAGACGCAATTGAAGCCGCAGCAGGCGAGTTTAGCGGAATCGTTGTTGCGCAGATAGTAAGTTTCGAAAAGCACCCGGAAGCCGACAAGCTAAATGTTTGTAAGGTGACTGACGGTAGTGAAGAGTTCCAGATCGTCTGTGGCGCCCCCAATGTTCGCGAAGGTATGGTAATTCCTTTCGCTAAAATCGGTGCAGTATTGCCTGGCGATTTTAAAATCAAAAAAGCCAAGCTACGCGGCGTAGAATCTTTCGGCATGTTGTGTGCGGAAGAAGAAATGGGTATTGCCGATAAGTCTGATGGCTTGTGGGATCTTCCAGCAGACGCACCATTAGGTGTTTGCATGCGCGAATATCTTGGCCTTAGCCGCGGTGGCCGTGACGACAAAATTATTGATGTAGACCTTACGCCAAACCGTGGCGACTGCTTAAGCATTGCCGGTTTGTCTCGTGAGGTTGGCGTATTAAACAAAGTAGATGTAACGGCGCCAGTCATCGAAGCGGTTGCCGCAACGATTGATACTGCGATTGATGTTCAGCTACAAGCCCCTGATGCCTGCCCACGCTATGTTGGTCGTGTAATCAAAGGTATTAACATCAAAGCGGCAAGCCCACTTTGGATGCAAGAAAAGCTACGTCGCAGTGGCATTCGTTCAATCGACCCTGTGGTTGATGTAACGAACTTCATCTTGCTAGAACTTGGCCAGCCAATGCACGCATTTGATCTAGCCAAACTAGACGGCGGCATAATTGTTCGTAAGGCGACACAAGACGAAACGCTTGTGCTACTTGATGATCAAGAAATAAAATTAAACAGCGATACCCTCGTGATTGCTGATAACAGCAAAGCATTAGCCATGGCGGGTGTGATGGGCGGAGCGGAATCAGGCGTCAATGCTGAAACAACTCAAGACATCCTACTAGAATCTGCTTACTTCAATCCAATCGCGATTGCCGGTAAAGCACGTAATTACGGCTTGCATACAGACTCTTCACATCGCTTTGAGCGTGGCGTTGATTTTGAATTGCAGCGTACTGCTATTGAGCGCGCAACGACTTTATTGTTAGAAATCGTTGGTGGTGAAGCAGGCCCAGTGGTTGAGAAGACCTCTGAAGCTGACTTACCAAGCTGTGCAGAAATTACATTGGTAGAAGCAAGCATCGAAAAGATGTTGGGCCTCACGATTGAAGCCGGTGAAGTTGAAGAAATTCTAACTCGCCTAGGGATGCAGATATCTAAAATCGATTCCGGTGATAAGAGTGGCTGGAAGGTGATTGCACCGAGCTATCGTTTTGATATGGCGATTGAAGCGGACCTGATCGAAGAACTGGCGCGTATCTACGGTTACAACCGTTTGCCAGTTCGCACGCCAATGGCCGCAACACCGTTATTGCCTGTGCCTGAAAACGAACTCGCAATGAAAGATGTTCGTCGTCAGTTAGTCGGTCGTGGTTACCAAGAAGCAATTACCTACAGCTTTGTAGACCCTGCGACTCAAAAATTATTAGATCCTGAAGTTGCTCCGTTAGCACTTGCTAACCCAATCTCAGCTGACTTGTCTGTGATGCGTACAAATTTATGGGCGGGTCTGGTTCAGACTGCGGTTCATAATATTAAGCGTCAGCAGCCTCGTGTCCGTTTATTCGAAACCGGTTTGAGCTTTGTGCCGCAGCCAGGCAAAGATCCATCGAATCTAGACGAAAGCCTAGTGCAAGACCCTAAGTTGGCTATGTTGCTAACCGGTACTCGTACTGAACAGAGTTGGTCTGAAGGCGATCAGAATGTCGATTTCTTTGATCTAAAGGGCGATTTCGAAAGCTTAATCGCTCGTACAGGTAGCCAAGCTCGTTATGCATTTGTACCGGCTGAGCATCCAGCGCTGCAGCCAGGTCAAACGGCAAGCATTCAGTTAGATGGTATTGCAGTGGGTTGGATCGGTGCGCTGCATCCGAACCTAGCGAAGCCTTTAGGGCTTAAGCAAGCTGTGTATCTGTTAGAAATTAGCTTGAAAGCGGTTCGTCAGGTTGAAGTACCTACTTTCAAACCATTATCTAAGTTCCCAGGCATGAGTCGTGACCTTGCTTTGGTCGTGACTAATAGCACCTCAGTAGCTGACGTAATGTCGTTAATTCGAGAGAAAGCAGGGGATTACCTCACAAAGTTAAACCTTTTTGATATTTATCAGGGCAAAGGCATTGATCCTGATAGAAAAAGCTTAGCTTTGGGCTTGACGTGGCAGCATCCTTCACGCACTCTGAATGAAGAAGAAGTGAACGAAGCAGTTGATAACATACTCGCTCACTTGGCTGATAGGATTGATGCACAATTGAGAGGCTAATATGCGAGCTCTTACCAAGGCAGAAATGGCGGAACGCCTGTTTGAAGACCTGGGTTTGAATAAACGTGAAGCAAAAGAAATGGTGGATCTCTTTTTCGATGAGATTCGCCATTCTCTGACGCATAACGAACAAGTGAAGTTGTCAGGCTTTGGCAACTTCGACCTGCGTGATAAAAGTCAACGTCCAGGGCGTAACCCAAAAACGGGGGAAGAGATCCCAATCTCCGCACGTCGCGTTGTTACCTTCAAGCCCGGACAAAAATTAAAAATCCGAGTAGAAGCTTATGCTGGAAGTGAGTCACTCTAACGAGCTGCCACCTATTCCATCCAAACGCTACTTCAGTATTGGTGAAGTCAGTGAGCTATGCGATGTAAAACCTCATGTTCTGCGTTATTGGGAACAGGAGTTTACACAATTAAAACCCATCAAACGTCGTGGCAATCGTCGCTATTATCAACGCGAAGACGTTATTCTTGTGCGCGAAATTCGTAATTTACTTTATCTAGAAGGTTATACCATTGTCGGTGCTCGCCAGAAGCTGGATGACCAATCGGGTGATGAAACCGCAGTGCATTTTGATCGTGTTTTAATTAAGGATATGTTGGCTGAGCTGACTGAGTTAAAAAATATTCTTGAAGGCTAGTTCGGTTTAGTTAAATTTGAGTAAGTAAGAAGCTTCCAATTATCAAGTACTTAGGTATAATCTGAAGGACTTAAGCAAAGCCGTTTCTTTTCAATAGAAACATTTGTTTATAGAGTGTCGGAATGTAGCGCAGCTTGGTAGCGCACTTGTCTGGGGGATAAGTGGTCGCAGGTTCAAATCCTGCCATTCCGACCAATTTAATCTAAGTAATTCCCATTTTTCCAAAAAAAATATTGCGAGCATAGCGCTATTTTAATATTGGTGGTGCCAACTTTACTCGCAATTATTCTCATCGTACTGCTATACCGCTGCCATTTTTAAGTTTCTCACGATGCCCGATTGATCTCTGACATGTTGCTTTATCGCGCTTGATGAGGTGCGAGGGTTGTAGAGCACCTGCTTGATTTGTTTACCTGCTGATTCTAGATAGGCTTCTACCGCAAGGTTGTGTGGTTTATTTCCCCAATCTTCGCCAATTACAAAAATATCAGCGTTCAATTCTTTGCAGCCACTGACATATTCAAGGTCATCATAAGGGCGCACGATATCAACGCAACTTAATGCTCTTAACATTTCCATTCGCTGCTCTAAAGGAATAACCGGCACGTTAGGTTTGTAAGAGTTAACCACTCGATCTGATGCAACGCCAACGGCTAGAATCCCTCCTAATGATTTACAATATTCTAATAACGCAAGATGGCCTACGTGTAATAAATCAAAAGTACCGACGGTATATACGATCATTTTTTTTCCTCTAAAAATAATTATCAAAGCTATTTGTTAATGGCTTTCTTTATTTGCGCGAATGGTGTCTATAGGGGGTTATAAGTGTTCCTATAAAGGTTTTTATAAAGCTATCTACAAAACGTCTACAAAAGTTTCCAGCTGTAGATAGCGGTGATGCCGAGTGTATAAAGTGCCAATAAATACACATTGCGTGGGTTGCCAGAAAGTTTAGGCGTTTTAATTTGTGATACGTTTAAAGCGGCTAAACTTAGTGCGCTGAGATAGAAAACGAGTGCGAAAATATGACTCGGAAGAATGCCTTCTAAAAGAAAAACAAAGACCAAAATTATGCTGTTATTGTCTAGCGCCAAGCCGGTGTATTTAGACTCACCAGATAAACCAAAGGTGCTGAAGTAACTTAAACGGATCGCGCTGGCCGCGAGCATTATAAAGGCGAGCGGAAGAAACTTAGGGTCAAATTCTCCATAGCTCAGCAATAACACGGCAGGTGTAACGCCATAACTAACAATATCAATGACAAGATCAAGCTGGCCGCCAAACATACGGTCGTGGCCTGTGCGTCCTTTCATTTTTCTTGCGACGAGTCCATCAGCCCAATCAAAGGCAACGGCCCAGATCATGCCAATCATGGCGGCATGGAAAACCCCAAGAATACTAAAATAAATGGCTAATAATGTGCAAAATAATCCGGCAAGAGAGCACAGATTAGGCAAATCTTTCACATAGGAAATAATCGCCGGTTGCGCTGTTTTCGATTCGTCAGTGCCTGTAAGCATAGTGTTCCTAAAAAGTAGTAACAAAAAGAGGCACCTAAACTGACGCGAAATTATACGCACAAGCGATTACTGCTCAATGAAGTAAGCAGCGTTGTGAAATAAAATACTGACAGCCTCAAGTAACAGAGGCAGGCGAAAACTATAGGTGCTATGAACTCGCTCTATTCGCTTGTTAGCCAATAGAAGTTTAATAAGGAGGATAGAGGCGTATTGGCCAGTAGCTCGATAACGAGGTGGGGTTAAGTTGGCGACTATACGCTCAATGGGGTCTATCGCACAGCAGTTTAATTTTTTAAATGTCTCGCTTTATTGTCTCTAATAGTAGTCATTAATTTTGTGTGGGCCTGAGTTATTTAGAAATGATGTGGTTCAATATTTAGAATTCATTGTTTGAAGCGGTAGAAGAGCAGGGCATTGGAATGAAGTGCTAATCGTTAGTGTTAATTGTTAGTGTTGATGGTAATAAAAAAGCCTTACTTATTTTTTAAATATGTAAGACTTTTTTATTATGCGTTTTAATGACAGATGTTTATGGCAGATTATTTTTAATAGCGTGTTATTAAAAAAAATTAATTTGTCGCAAGCAAGGCTTCTTCACGGTCTGTGATTACCTGGTTGCGTCCGCTATTTTTGGCTTTGTATAAAGCGCTGTCGGCACGTTCGCAAATACTGCGCATGGTGTCTGAGGCGTAGAGTGTTGCGCTGCCGATACTACTGGTAATGCTTAAGCTGCCTTTTTCATGAGTAAATATTGCCTCTTCAATGGAGTAGCGAATTCGTTCGGCAATTCTATGAGCGCCTTCACTGTCGGCACTGGCTAGCATAATCAGAAATTCTTCCCCACCGTAGCGAAAGCACATGTCGGTTTGACGAATGCAGGCTGTAATGGATTTAACAACTTGCTTTAAAACTTCATCGCCCATAGCGTGGCCATAAGTATCGTTTACGTTTTTAAAATGATCAATGTCCAGCATTAAAACAGAAAGTGGTTGGCTGTGACGTTTAGCCAGTTCAACTTCTCGAGATAACGTTTTATCTAATGCAATGCGATTGCCAGCGCCTGTCAGTGGATCACGAAAAGCGGCTGCCAGAGCTTCTGTATAGTGAACAGCATTGCGCAATGGATAAACCAAGGTGCTGATAAGGCCTTCTATATTTGCCAGCTCGTGTTCGCGAAAGCGAGTGCTGCGACTAAAGGTCAATTCACCCATGTAATCTTTATGGGTGGTTAATCGATAGGTACAGGAATGAATGCCTACTTTGCCATAGCTATTGAGCAGGTTCTGATTACTATTGCTGTAACACATGCTATCAACCAGCACGGCGTGCTTTATTTCATTGAAGAAAATATCGAGCAGCAGTTCGAGTTCTAGTGTTGTTTGCAATCGACTGCTGAGCTTAAGCAATAGCTCGGGTTTAATATCTGGCTTGGGCATCAAATCTGAAAATGATGTGACTTGTTTATCTTCAGTTAGTGCTGCTCTATCGCTGCTTTGCAAACGCGTAACCATACGCAACCTCTTTACAGAATGTTTTAATTCAATTGCAGAAGTAAATGCTAAAACTGTGCCAGTCTTGTATAACGTTTTATTGCGTTATAAATCAATGGCTTAGGATTTTTATTGGTGCTAGATTTTAAATAGATCAAAGATTGACGGGGATTAATTAATGTCGCTGTCGGATTTATGGCTATGAACTGGATGGAAAGTGTTCGATAAATTGACGTGTTGGTGAGCTTGTTCATGGCGCTGCGGAATTTTTATGTTGTCGCAGCGCCGAGAGGCTTATTTAGGCTGGGCATTCAAAGCTTGGCCATTGATGTGCTTTGATTCATCGCTCATTAGATAAACGTGAATGTCCATGATTTGATCTGGAGTCGTCAGTTGGGCTGGATTTTCCGCAGGATAGGCTTCAGCGCGCATACTGGTACGAGTGCCGCCTGGGTTTAAGCTATTTACGCGGATATTGCGACTATCATAAAGTTCCTCGGCCAAAATCTGCATCATGCCTTCAATGGCGAATTTAGAAACGGAGTACGCGCCCCAGAAGGCTCGGCCTTCGCGGCCAACACTGGAGGATGTTAAGACTAAAGATGCGCCGTGTTCAGACAGCTCAAGCAATGGCGTAATCGATTTAGCCAACAAGAACTGGCCATTCACATTAATATCCATTACTTGCTTCCAGGCCGCCCACTTATAGCTGTCTAGGGGGGCTTTTTGGCCCAGCACACCGGCATTCAGCAATGCGCCATCTAAGCGGCCAAATTCACGGGCAATTAGGTCGGCCAGCTCGATGAACTTCTCTTCATCATTGCAGCCAAGGTCAAAAGGCAGTACTGCCGCTTGTGGCAAGCCTTCTTCTTCAATACGGTCATAAACCGCTTCCAGCATATCTTGGGTGCGGCCTAATAAGATAACCGTTGCGCCTTCACGCGCATACGCTAAGGCTGCGTGAGCGCCAATGCCATAACTTGCGCCTGTCACTAAAATGACGCGATCTTTTAATTTTAATGATTTTTCAGCGACTGCTTGGCTCATGATTATCTCTGTCTCTGTCTAGTTTCAATGTGTTTTGTATCACTAGCGGCAATTTAATTCCGCCAGCGGTAATGTTTTTGTTAATGGTTGCCGTTAAGTTGAAAGGCTTGCCGTTAATAGCTGAGTTATTTCTTCTGCGCTATCAACCATAATGTTCGCCTGCCAGTTTTCTGGTTTATCGTTCGGCTCAATATAGCCGTACAGGGTTGCAATGGTGAACATGTTAGCGGCATTGCCAGCTTCGATGTCTCTAATGTGGTCGCCGAGATACCAGCAGTCCT
>Ga0209305_1000906_pt1 | contig 20183 bp, 10 predicted proteins | sample COGITO_mtgs_1103_FD_184792 | JGI IMG/M metagenome (GOLD analysis project Ga0209305, IMG submission 184792) | Pelagic marine microbial communities from North Sea - COGITO_mtgs_110321 (SPAdes) (version 2) | ecosystem: Environmental > Aquatic > Marine > Epipelagic ...
TTTTGCACGTTTTGGCGACACAGAGGGTGTTTGGAGAGGGTCAGAGGTGGGTGCATGTATTGTGCTCCTTACGTGGAGTCGTGAGGCGCGTTCAGAACGGTTCGGGGACCCTCGCGACGTCCGTATGATCGTTCCTTTTGTGCGATGGAATGACGGGTCGCTCCCTTTGGAAAAACGTCTTCTTCGTTGGAGGAAACTCGCCTCTCTAAGTGACGATTACGTTTTGATGCGCGGTGATGCGAAAATATGTTTTACGCGCGAGCAGAGCGATTTGTCGGAGCGTTTCACGTACACATCGATCGCATGGAGATGAGTTTCGTTGGTTCACGTTTTTTGTTCGTACGCGATAAAGCGCGTTATAAAGTCGAATCTTTGACGATTTGAGCACTCGGGTACCAGATCAGCTCAGAGAGAGAAAAAGTCCGCGACGAGACGACGTGCACGCGACACATATAAACGATATTTGCGACGAGATATATACACGTGCCGCTTTTTGCTCCGCTTTTTTTCCCTCAAAAGCGATGTTCTCGTCGTAAAAGGTCATCGTCATCCAGAGCATCGGTCAAATCATCATGTGTTTCCGCATGTGTGTTTAAAGTCTCATCAGATATAAAAGCATCATCAAAAGCTTCATTCTTCGCATTGAAAAGGCCCTCCTGAACCTCAAAACGAGCAGATGTGTTCTCCTCATCGTCGTCATCGTTTAATCGTCGTAAAAAGTCCTCCTCGTCCAGCGTTTCCGCACGTGTAAGTCTCTCACACAGATGAAAGCATTTTCTTCCCCAGAGAGAGCGCAGAAACGCATCCTTATAAGCGTCATTCGTTGCACTGAAAAGGAGCGCACCATAAAATGCACGCAAACACCAACACCGCGCGAAAAAGAGGACGATTGTTCTTCGTCCTCGTTTTCTTTACACTCCTCGCGATGTCGCTGACGTTTACCGCGCCTCTGTCGAGAACAAAGAAGACTTTACAGATGATGCGCGACAAAAAGAGGAGGTTTTCCCCCGCTGTAAAGGACGAATTCGATTTCGAGTTTCTCGACGAAGAGGAAGGAGATTCAGACTATTGGGACCAAGACGAGACGAAGAATAACGACATCGATGATGATGACTCGAATACGCATTACAAGAAACGAATGGGGAAGTTTCGAGACGCGTTCATCGATGCCTTTGATGATGAGACATTTGAGGCAAAAGAGGAAGAGGAAGAGGTCAGTCTCTTCACGAATACCGCGGAAACGCCAATCAACGGGAGGAAATGTGCACGATCGATCGCGATGAAACCATCCAGACGACTTTATGAGAACGATGATAAGAGCAGTGGTAGCAGTAGTAGTCATACTAAATGTGGGAAAAGACTTACGCATGAAGATTTCCCGCCCGTCGCCGTCGTGTCGGCGATACACGCGAGATCTTTGATGAAGATTAAATCGACGTCGATTGACGCGATGACGGAGTTTACGGAGAATTTACGGATGGCGTTTGGGGACGAGAGGGATAAGAAGTCTGAGATGCATTCAGACGGGGAGTTGGTTTTAGTCGTGTACGGGGTGAACGAAGAGACGGAGGAGGTTTTAGAGGATTTAGAGAAACATTTGTTCCGCGAGAATGATTTCTATTTAGCGATTATCGATGGCGATACACGAGCGCTGAATGAAATTTCCGATTACGACGACGCGATCGCGAGAGGCGTGAAATTCACGAGAGCGAAGTTTGCCATCGTCGCGGATTTGAACGCGATCGTTCCCTCGGCGGAGTGGACGAAAATGGCACTGGTGAAAGTCTTTCGAACGGAACCGACCGTCGCGGCGGTTCTGTTCGGCGGGAACGAAAACGTGAGCGGATTTGAAGGCGCGAAGCGACCGGCGATGGTTATTAGAGCGTGGGAAGCAAAGTTTGCGCTGACGAGTGAAGATGGATCCTCCGGGTGCGCGAAAACCGAGAAGAGCTTAATGTCCGTCATGGTCGATAAAGGCATGGAGTTTAAACGATTGCCGAGGAAGTTGAAAAGAATCGATAAATCATCGCGTAGTAGTATTGGTAGTGGTAATAATAGAGATAGCAGCAGTAGGAACGACGGCGGCAACAGAAGACTACTTTTTGAAGAAGAAGAAGAGGGTATTGACATTATGGACGGTAAATGGGAAGCGAACTCCAACCGCGGCGGCGTCGACGGCGCGTTTGATTTAGGATGCAAATCAGCCTCGAAGAGGAACGAAAAGAGTTTGTTCTGTCCCACTTCATCTAATAACGACAACATTAACAAACGAAAGAGAAGAGTTCAAGCGACGTTCATCATGCAATACTTCAACAGAGCGAAAACGTTGGGTGAGATTTTCGACGCGTTGGCGAAGAGCGTCAAGCACTCGTCGATATCTTCGCCCTCCTCGTTCACGATGGAAGTGTTGGCAAACGTAGACTCCGGGTATAAAAAATCTGATAACTGGGTCAAGCACGCGTTGGAGTTTAAGAAGCAAACCGGTAATCACGATTCGCCGTTCGTGTTGTCATTTTCCAACGATATTCACGAACTCCGAGCGTATAATCGATTGGCGCACGTCGCGACGGCTGAATTACTCGTCTTTGCGCAAGACGACGATAAACCTGACGTGACAGACCCGAGCTCTTTATCCTGGCTTCTCGACGGTTTATCTTTAATGCGTCGTCACAAAGACTTGGCTTTGTTGGGTGCCTACCGAGGCCGGTACGACGACGGTTCTCGAATGAAGACATCGTCCAACCAAAACGACGGCTCGAAATTCGGCGGTAACTTTGAATCCGATCGCGAGACTCGCCCGATCGCGTACGTCGACAGCGAACTCGGCGTTCCTTTTCTCTGGATGTACAAAGTGAACATGGGCCCGATGTTGTTTCGAAAGTCCATTTTCTTATCATCCGGAGGGTTTCACGATCAATTCTCGTGCGCGGGCGAGATGGCGCAAGGGTTCGATTTCGAAATTTCCGTTCGCATGTGGAGCGAAGGATTCAAAGTTGGCTTATACGATCCAAAATGGCTCCATCGAATCGATAAGGATTTAACGGCAATCGGGAACCAAAATCGCCATCGAGACGTGCAAAAGAAAGAGTTAACGGACAAGAAAGACGAAGCGACGAAAAGAAATAACCAGAACATTTACACCTTGTTTGCTTCGGAGAAAAATTTTCACCACGAGAAAGGCACAAAATTAGCCAAGAAGAGTTTGAAGGAAGATTTAGCAAAAAAAACGTTAATTTGCGCATTACCGAAAACGCACGAGTTGTGCCACAACTCGTTTTTAGACACGCCGAGAGACGCGGTGACGTGCATGTCCGCCGACCGGAAGTGTTTCCAACGAAAGTACATCGAAAAGCACAACGTCGCGGGCGCGAACGACGAAGACGCGAGGAAGGCGTTGCCGAAAGACGAGAACGGAGACATCGACGTTTCCAAAATTCGATTCACAAAAGGCGAGAAAGTGAGATTCAAATACGAGTGGTTAGAGCACGACGGCGCGCAGAGAGTCTGGAACGAAGCTTTGGTGGAGACGCAAAAAGTCGCGCTGAAGACGGCGTCGTCCTCATCATCCTCAAATCTTTCCGTCGAGGATGCCGTAAAACAATGGCTGAACGAAAACACGCCCGCGATAAACGAAAAAGTCGAACAAGTGCGCTTGCAGCTCGCGAAAGAAGCCGAACCGGAATTGAAACGCGCGGAAGAGCTCGCCGCGAAAGGTTTGATTTACGGCACCGGAGGCGCCGTCAGCGAAGAAGAACGGGCGAGACGCGCGAAAGAGGCAAAATCTGTGGATAAGAAAACGAGAGATCGCGTGGTGGAACTCGCCGGGATTAAAGCGTTCGAGGATGGGAAGGAAGACAGAGCGGCGTGGGAATAATAAATTTTTTTCAAGAGAGAGACAGAGATAGAGAAAGTATCATCAAAGTAGATTCTTGGCGATTAATGATATGTTTTCCTCTTTATCTTCTTTATCTTCTTCTTCTTTGTTATCGAGCGTTTCTTTCTTAAATCTTAAATACGAGTCATAAATATGTACATTTTTCTTTTGATACGTAATGTTACCATTTTCTCTCTCATTTAGACGAGCAACGCAGCCATGATGGTTGCGCCAGCAGTCGCCAGCATCGCCTTGGTTGAAGCGCCTCCAGACGTACTCGTATCAGTAGTAGTCGTAGTAGTAGTAGTATCCGTAGTTGTAGTAGTAGTAGTCGTACTATCGGAACCAACGTAATCGGTATACCCGAGCGTTTTTTCCACGGTTTGCATGCAACTCACGCCACTTCCGCACGTCCACTCGCTCGCGTCGTACGAAAGAACCGTCGGCGCCGCGATAATCGCTCGCTCGGTAATCGTACCGGTGTTTAATCCGTTGGCGTCGAAGCACGGACAATCGCGGTCGTACTCGAACGTTTTTTTCGTGCCGTCCGGTTGCGGCATGTCCGTGAATGTTTCGGCTTGGGCATCGTTGCACTCGGGGTATAACGATCTGCATTTTTCAACGGTGACCAAGTTCGTGCCATCGCCGAAACAGCCGACGCCGTACGGTCCTCTGTCTTGCGCGTGGTAGTGGTACACGTCATTCGCTGGCGAATCCGGAGTCTTCCCGATGTGCGCGCCGCACGCGTCCAAGTGCGGCAACTTTTTGTTCTCGAAATCCTCCCACTTCCCGTACATGATGTACGGCCCGACGTCGCCAATTTTCGTCGAGTGCGCACCAGATTGCGAATACAAACAGTGATACCTTCCGTGGAAATGGTAATCGCTCGTGTGTCCGCCGCACGGGCCGACGCATCCGCGATACGAGTCATCCGCTTGAACGTTCGGAAACGACCACGCGACAGAATCGTAACACAATTTCCTGACTTTACTTTCCGCCAAGCCGAGATCTAAACCTCCTGCATTATCATAGAGATCGCTCGGCGTGGAGCATCCCCAACCTTCAATGACTTTATCTTGCTTATCTGAAAACCCAGCCTCGAAAGAGTTGTAGATGTGCGCGCTCGTGCTCACCGCGCTCCCGCTCGGGCTATACGTCAACGTTTTCGACTTTGTCGAATCCCCAGGATCGACGTACGTTTCCGTGCCGGCATTATACGTGCATCCAGTGTCCTTCCTCAAGTCTGCCGGTTTCGGATTATTCAGCGATAAACCTAACGAAGCCGTCGTCGGGTTCACGCACGCCTCCGCCGCCTCTCCAACACGTATCGATGAAAGCGAAGAAACCAAGGAAAAGGCGGAAATGGCGAAAACACTGTTGCTGTTTCTTCGTCCTTTACTTCCTCTCTTCTTCTTCTCGATGGTGGTGGTGTTATTATTCTTCTTCATCGAAGCTCAAATCCTCCTTCTTTCGTGTATTTTAAAAATCTGTTGTGAAGAGAAATTTGTCAGTTTTTGTCATCAGTGTTTTTTTCTTTTTTTTCTTTTTTTTGGTTTTGACTGTCCTCTCATTTTTTTCTCAACGGGCACAACTGTAAGAAAGCATCGGATCATATCACGAAAGAAGAAGAAGACAACAAACAAAGAAGACAAAGAAACAGAGCGCATTAAGAACACACACCCCGCGTTTAGAGAACAAAGCGAGTAGGAGGAGAGATGCTGTTGTTTTTTTGGAAGAAGACAACACTCTTTGCGTACCTTTTTTAATAAAGAGTGTTTGTATGTAAAAGACAACGAATTCCCCTAAAAGGTCACCACACTGCCCAGAGTCTAGAGGAAAAAAAATGAGGGAAAAGAACAGTTCTGTCCTACAGTTTGCTCCTGGTGAAGTAAAAGCACACGTAAGGAAAAAGACCCGAGGGGGAACTGCTCTGTTTTCGTTGTGAAAAAGACTCTCCTTTGACTCGTCTACTCTTCAGACTTTTAGTAGGGGTTTTGGTGAATACGTCACCGAGAGAGGACAGATACTTAGAGTAGTATATCAGTAGTACTATTGCAATATGCATGCGATGAGATAATTTGAGAGAAGAGAGACATATTCATCGTATTGAATACTACTCATACTCTCTATATCGAGCAACGGTGAGAGTTGCAACCACACAGAACAAAGAGGATAGAATCTCTTTCCCGGGAAACAGCGGAGAGAAGTACACCCAACGACCTCTCTCTCATCTCTCACACATCAGACGCAATACTAAAGATACCACAGATATCAACACACAAATACGCAACACTCGTCTCACAGACGCGCAACAAGGAGAACAAAAATGGGCGAAGCATCGATGGAAATATTCACGCGCACGATCGCCCCAATCCTCGGGTTCCTCCTCGCAAACGTCATGTTCTTCGCCTCCGTACCGGAGCTCCAAAAATACCGCAAAATGAACGAGTGGGGTTCCTTAAACAGCCACCCGTACCCGATCGTGGTGTGCAATTGCATCGGGTGGATGATGTACGGATCCGTGATTAAAGACTATTGGGTGTTCGTGTCAAACTTTCCAGGCTTGCTCGTCTCGGTGTACGCGTTGATGATAGCGCTGACGTTAAACGCGCGAAACGAGAAGAAGAGAAAAGAGTTGGAAAAGATGGTACTGGTATCTTGCGCGCTTTTAAGTGTAATGGGGTTTGTCTTGGGCGTGGTCATGCACGGGGACGAAAAGGAAGGGAAGAAGCGATTCGCGTCTGGGATTTTTTGCAACGTCGTCTTGGCGATATATTACGCGTCGCCGTTGTCGGAGATGCGACAGATCATTATGGAGAGAGACGCGTCGAGTTTGTATTGGCCGATGAGCGTGGCGATTACCGTGAATGGGTTTTCCTGGGCCGCGTACGGGTTTGCGTTGAAAGATTGGTTTTTAGTCAGTCCGAATATGTTCGGAGGCGTGTTGGGGGTTGTGCAATTGGCGTTCTTAGCGACGTTTGGTAAGAAGAATACTAAGAAGAAGAAGATGAATAAGAGTAGTAGTATTAGTAGTGTAAAGATAGAATTGGAGGAGCGAGGAGGAGGAGGATTAGGAGGAGGAGAAGAGGAAGAAGAAGAAGAAATTAATATCGTCGCGAACTTATCGAGCGAAGATTTGATCGTCTCCGGACAACCGAGGTCGTAGTAGTTTTGTATGCATAATGTTATTAGAGCGGCGGCAGAGGCGGCATTTATGATCGAGTTGTTAATATTATACCACTGTAATTTTGTGTTATTTAGTAAAAAGTAAAAGTTCTATTAGAATACCTCTTCTCTCTTCGTTCGCCAAAGTTAAAAAAGTATCATCATCAACGCCTGGACGATGATGAACTTTGCGTCTCCGAAACGACTAAACCAGTCGCATCCGCGCCTACTTTACCCAAGTTGCAAACATCGCACAGAGCGTCTTTCTTCTCGACGACGTACTTCGCCCCGCAACAGGAGCACGCGAGATCTTTGGTGCCTCTGTAGATTGGCGTCAGCGTCCCGGAACAGACGACAAACGGATTGCGAGAATCGTAATTCAACTCCACGGCGTCTTTGTTCTGTTTCTCGCACACTTGCAAAACCTGTTTCGCTTGCGTGGCCACGTTTGCGGGTGGGTTAAGCTCTAACAATCTTCGAGAAAACCCAGCCGCGGTTTGGAAGTTTTGCATCTTGTAAAAGATAGTCATCGCCGATCTCAAGGATAACGAGGAGTGAATCGGTTGTAAATTTTGGTGCGTGAAATACGCCGCCAACTCGGCGGCTCGGTTCGGATCCGATTTCGCGACTTCTTTGCGACTCAATTCGATTCGTAAAGCGACGGCGTAATCTCTCGCAATAGCCAACAACTCTTTCACCTCGTCCACTTCGCGTCTCGTTTCCACGGATAACAAAGTGATCGAGTGAATAATGTTCACGAACAAGTTCAACGCGTCCGAGAATTTCCCTTCCGTGACTTTTCTATACGCTTGCTTCAACTTCTCCTCGAGAATTGGCAACGTGCCCAACAAATTCGGCGGTTTGACTTGGCCGATAGGATCGGAAGAGTCCCAGTTTCTAGATAAAATCACCCGCATCTTCGCGGCGTCGCCTTCAGAGAGCGAACCGGGTAACACCCCGGTACTCGCAAACGCGCAATCCACAAACATTTGTTTCAACGGTTTGAAGTTTACGATGCCTAATTGTCTGGATAAGAGTTTCATGGCGCCATCGAATTCCCCAGCTGCCGCGTGATCGCCAGCGACCGCGGATTTGGCCGTCCACTTTTGTCTCGGGTCTACGCCGGCGCTCGGCGCGACAAACATTTCGCCCGCTTGGATACCCGTCGGCGATCCCGGTTGGCTTCCACCGACTAAATCCGCCGCCGGTAAGTCCATATCTTCCATATCCCAACCAGCGTCTGAGCCGTCTTGTGATCTGTCTTCTTCGTCGTCTCCGCCGGGTAAGATGTTCGCCAAAGGATCGTCTTTTTCCATCTCGTCGTCGTCGCCGCCGACGCCCAAATCCAAATCGTCGCCGTCGCCCCAATCGCCTCCGACACCTTCCATCTCGCTCTCGTCCATTTGGTATTGCGAGGCGGAAACTTCGCCGGACAAGACGCCTTCAAAGAATCCTTTGGATACGGTCAACAAAGGCCAGTTATCTTCCTTCAAAATCGGTTCCGGTGGCGTCAACAACTCTCCGACTGAAGCGTCGATATCCGGAACCTTGGCCCCGGCTTCTCTCAACTCCTCCGCTATTCTCTCCGCGTCGGTTTCTAAACCGTGCGTCTTCGCCGTCACGTATGCTAACGGGTGGTGACCGGCGGATTCGAGGATTTTAACGCGTTCCGTAACGTCGCCTAAGTACAACGCGTTGTGGAATTGACCCATGACGTCCGCGCGCATTTCGGAAATCTTCAACATTTTTTGCAGCTTTTCAATGTTCCCCGTGATTAAATACAAGAACGATAAGCGCTCAAAATTTTTCGTCTTTTGGTACGCAAACTCGACGATTTGGTGGTTCCCTTGTCTCAAAGCTTCCACGCCGAGTTTGTGCCACGTTTCTTTCTCGTCCAACGCTTGCGCGGCAGCCAACGCGACTTCAATGTTGCCGCACTCAACCGCCAGCGCGAATCGCGTTTGTTCGTCTCTCACAAAGTGCAAAGCAATTTCTGGGTACCCTTTCTTTTGCAAATACGCGATGATCGATTGACCGCACAAGACGTTCGATTTGATCATCGATAAAACCTGATCGAATTTGCGCTGAACCAAAGCGAGCTTGAAGACGTACTCCGTCGAGTCGATTTGAATGCGTCTGTTTTTACCGTCTCGGTCCAAGCAATGGACGACGTTGCCGATGACTTTGGTCACATACACCGCGTTATCCAACGTTCGGATAATCCCGGAATCACCGTTCGGTAACGCGTATTTGATGTGGTTCAAAGTCGTGTAAATGAACACGCCTCTGTCGTCCCAGGCGCCTGATTTCACGCGAATGGTTTCGTGCACCGTGCACGCGTGCCCAAGCTTTCTGTTGGCGATTACGATCGCGTGTTTCGATAACATGGCAACCAAAGACATGTCGTTGGACCAAACGACGTATTTAATCAACGGCGTCGTTATTTCCGCCATCGCGGCTCTTTGTTGAACGTCGAACAAAATCATGCGATCTTCGGCTCGGCACAAGAGAGATCCGGTGCCGGCGTAAAAGATGGCGTCCACGGTGGAATCCGGAGGGACGCACTTCTTCGTGACTTCGTTTTTCAAGTCTTTGATTAAGATTTGGTGCGTGGATTTGTCCAAAACGGCAAACCTGTTCCGCGCGATGAACGTCGCGGAAACGCCTTGACCTCGTCTCGGCTCGTTACCGACTTCGCCCGAGCGACCGTCGTCTTTCGGCAAGACGTGCAACTCGTACGATCCACCTTCGCTGTCGGAGTTGATCAACACCGCGTTTTCAGCCGGGTTGTAACTTAAGTTGCGGAAACCAGAGTTGTTTCCACCGCCCGGAGGTCGTCTCACGGACACCAAAGGATTATCTCTTTGACTTTCAAACTCAAACGAACGCAAGTATCGATCCTTTACGTAATACAGCATGTTCGCGTGCGAGGCGTACGCCGGTCGTTCTCTTTCCAATTTAAAAACAATCATCCCAGAATCGTGCCCGGCAGCCAACAAGTTCAAGTTCGGGTGCGCGGACAAAATCCAGAATCGATCGTTTTCTCTTCGAAAGGTTTGCGCGCCCGATCTTTTACTCATGTCCCAAACTCGAATCGATTTATCCTCAGAGTTGGAAACGATGATATCTTGTCGCGCGTGGAACATCACGCACGACACGTTGTTCACGTGACCTCTCAACGTGTCCACTTCCCAGGCTTTCGTGTCGTTCATGCGCCATAATTTCACTTGGCGATCGTCCGCGCCGGAGACGATCAGCGGTAAACTCGGGTGAAACGACGCCCAATTGACGCCTCGATCGTGGCCTTCCAACACGTACTTCACCACCGCATCACCGCCACCAAACAAATCCGCGTTCATTTGCGGGATTTTCAAATCCAATTCGCTCGGTCTTTGCGGACCTCCCGGCGAGGCAACTTTCTTCCTCAGCGCGACGATATCCCACACTCGTACGGTTTGATCCAACGACGCCGAAACGACCAAGTCATCCTTCAAATGAAACGAAGCGCACATGACGTAATGATTGTGTCCCGTCAACACCGAGATGCAATTCCTAGATTGCCAGTTCCAAATGCGAATGGTTTGATCGTCCGACGCGGAGACGATCCACGGGTGTTCCACGTGAAACTGCACCGTTCGGATGTAGTCCAAGTGTCCGAGTAAGGTGAATAAACATCTGCGGAGCTTGTAGTTCCACACCTAATAATAATGTTGTTGTTGTTTTGAGTAGTAGTAGTAGTAGTAAAGAGAGAGATAATAAAGTCGTCAGTGATTAGAAATGTTTCCATCGTTTCGCTTTTCGCTCGATTTCTTCGTAACCCTCAAATCTCTCCAATTTTACCCCATCACCTCCGGCGAGATCACTCTCTTAAACGCTCTCTTTCTCACAACGCAAACAAGAACACCACCACCAACGAGACGACCGACGACGATAAAAAGAAGTCAAGAAAACAAGAGCGAACCTTTATTTTATAATCGTCTCCCCCGGAAACGAACAGCGGTTGGTTGGTGTGAAAATCCACCCCACGAACCGGTCCGTCGTGTTCGTCGAATCGGTCGATCAGCGTTCCCATGCGGTAGTCCCACAATTGCACGACACCCGAATGTAACGAGGCTAAAATCCACGGCCGTTTCGGGTGGAACGAGAGGCCTTTCACGCGGTTCGATTTCGTTTCGAATTTTGTCAACATTTTTTATATATAAAGCTCGTGTATGCTATCCTAAACGAAGCGCGCGCAACTCGCAAACGCTCTTGCCCTTTGAAGCGAAAAGTGAAGAGAAAAAAAAGAGGGAAAGAAAAGCTTTTCAAAATTAGGGTTGGACACCCTAAAACTTAGTTTTCTCCGAGTCTTTTGTTTCGTGTGTTACGAGTAAACGCATCAGACACGTCTACTGCGCAGTGTTGCGAGTGAGAGAGAGCTAAAGAGAGAGAGAGCGTCGAAACCTCCTTTTTTTCTCCTCCTAAACGCGCTCTCTCTGTCTCTGTCTCTGTTTCTGTTTTGGAGAGCAACTTTGTTGGTGTTGTCTTCTTTTAAATCTCTCTCGTCGATGGGAAGAAGATAAAACGAATTTCCATTGGTGTTTATATACATCGAGAGCGATTGGTTTGAGAGGAAGAGAGGAGGAGAAGAACAGACGAGCGCGACGATGAGCGAGAGTAAAAAGAACAACGGCATGAACCACGCGTCTTCGTCGAGACGAGAGTCCATGACGAGTTTATTCTCCGAGGAAGACGAGGACGAACACCGAGATGAATCAAAATCACAACTGGAACTGAAATACCACGTGGCACAAAATCAGTTTTTACGCTCGAACGTCATCCGAGAACAACCTTCTTCTTCTTCTTCTTCTTCTTCTTCGAAAGATATACATGGAACGTATAAAATAGCCGTGGTTGGGTACGGACACGTGTATGAGGATTTGGACGAGGATGGTGAGAGTACTAAAGTGAAAGAGAATGTGAATATATCCATGGACAAAGACAAACACGGCTATCGCTACGATTCCGTGGCGTTGACGAACGGTTTAATCGAAAACGGCATCTACGCCGTACGAGTGGATTATAAGCCTCGAGAACACGACGCGTTCAAACAATACGTGATAGAGGAAAAGTTTGACGCGATTTTAGTGAGGATTAACCCCGGTCAAATCACGCCGCATTCAAATCAGGAGAGGTTCGACGACCTCATGGAGGAGTTGGAAAATAAAACGGATATTTTAATCTTCGGGAACAAGGCGAGTTTACGAAACATGGGATCGAAAATCGCGCTGGTGAAAATACGCAAGTTAGCGTGCGGGTTGAGAGATACGCGGGCGTATTACACGAAGAAAGAGATGGAGAGAGGATTGAAGAAAGGGTTGAAAGTGTGGCCGAGAGTTTTGAAACAAAATCGAGGGTCGACCGGGTGCGGGATTTGGTTGGTGTGGTTGAAAGGGAAGCACGATCGGATCATGAACATGAATAAGATAGAAGATAGCGATAACAATAATACGAGCAGCAGTAATAGTAGTAGTGGTAGTGGTAGTGGTAGTAGAGAAGAAGAAGAACGAAAGAAGAACGACGACGGGGAGGAGGAATTCGAAATCGGCGACGATACGATAGTCGTCTGTCAAGAGATGAACGATAACCACATCGAAGAGCACACGTTTAAAGAGTTGGTGGCGTTTTGCGCGTGCGGGAAAAACCACCCGGACGCGGGCGGAAACTGGACGTCCGTTTCGGACGGGAACTATTTACAGCAGCAGAACGACGACGAAAACGAAGACGACGACAAAGTAGACAAACAAAGTCAACTTCTCAAAGGCGCTTTCGTCGTCGACCAACGCTTACTCCCTCGAATCAGCGAAGGCGAAATACGCATGGTATTTGTCAAAGACGAGTTATTCGAAATCATTCATAAGAAACCAGTCGGCGAGAACGGCCGTTCCGCGGTTGCCTGGAACAACAAGACGACGTTTTACAAACCGGAAGAACCGTTGTTTCGAGATTTGACCGAGAAGTTTCTCAAGAACGATATTCAACGCATCGCGAGGAAGTTAAACTTGGCGTATAACGCGTTACCTTTGTTATGGACGGCGGATTTTATCCCCATGGATGACGACGACGAAGAAGAAGAAGAAGAACGCGACGAACAATTCGAGAAAGAAGAACAGAACAAAAAAGATGTCAACAACAGGAAAACAAAAACGCGATACATCCTCGGCGAATTCAACTGTTCCTGCGTCGGCTTGACCAAATTCCGCGCCGCGTGCGGCCCGGACAAAGACATGTCCGACGTCTCCGACCAAGACTACTTCGATGGCGCTAAACTGTGCGACTTGATTGGCAAAAGGTGCAAATTGCGCTTGGACGAACACAAAGAAGGTTTGAAACGGAAAGCGATGGTCAATCGAATCGCGTGGGGGACGATACTCGGTTTCGTCGGTTTCGTCGCGTTGTTATCGTCAAAATCGTCGTCGTCTTCCGGACAAAAAGTAGGAGGAATTAAAGGCGTCGACAAAAACTCGAACAAAAACGATAGAAGAAGAAGAAGAAAACCTTAATGAAAGCCAAGGGAGCCGGAGATGAAATATTCGCAAAGCCACATTTTGCGTATTCATCGCACGAACGAGAGAAACCGCAGTACGAAAAATGTGACGATTTTTGCGCGAGAAAAGAAGCGTTTTCGTACATCATCCATAGTAGTCATTCACAAAGCCACATTTTGCATACTCAATAACAGGAGTAGAGTTCTTTTGTATTACACGGCGTGCTCCTCGAAGACGAATGAAATCCCGCTAACGTGTTATTTGTCTCCTCTTTTCTCTAAAGTCACTCGTCAACTCCTCGAGAAATTTCAAAAAAATCATCACAAGAAACGAACGCAATACACAACATGTTAGCGACCATCGGGTGGTCTCGCCGGGGCGCATCCGAGGTTAAATTGTACTCTCCTGAGGACAACAACAACGACAAGAATAACAACAGCAACGGAACGATAGGATACGCGGAAGCGAGTTGTTCTTCTTCCTCCTCCAAAAACGGGGAAAAGAATTCAAAAATCCAATCGAATGAAATCAACTGCGTGGAGTGGTCGAAATCGAACGGGAACTGCGTCGCAATTGGTTTAAGCGACGGGCGAGTGGTCGTTCTGGATAAACAGTTACAGTGCGTGGGAGAAGTTAAGGAGGAAGAGAGGAAAAGAGAGAGGTTTAATACGCGTGAGAATGATGATCATGCGGAGAAGGAAAAGATGCACAAAAATACACCGTTGACTTTTGCAGCAGAAAATCCAGCGAGAGAGGAGGATGTCGACGATGACGACTTTGAAGTGAAATCGATGGATTTTCACTCGAGTTCGCGATACTTGTTAGTCGGTGGGACGTCGAATATCGTGAAGGTTTGGGATTTGAAGACGAGACGAGTGGCGAGCAGACTCGTATCATCCGGCGGATTATCAGGCGGCGGTCGTCGCTCGGCGAGTACTGCTATTGATAGCGGTGTCGTGAACGCGGTGAAATTTAGTAAAGACGATCGAGTGATCGCGTGCGGTTCAGAGAGAGGGGAGATTGTGTTGCATAAAGGTGGAGAACGATTCGGGGAGGAGGAAGATGAGGAGAGTTTTGGTTTAGGGAGAGGGAAAGAGTTTAATAAGTACTACTCGGAGCCTTTGAGCGCGTTTGACGTCAACGAGGAAAAGTCGATGATGAGTACCTCCTCCTCTTCCTCCTCCTCGGTGAAATGCTTAGATTTCTCACCGCACAGAAGAATGATGTTAGCCGCGGGGACGTCTCGTGGCGATCTGAACGTTTACGATTGCGAATCGGAATCGTTAGAGACGAGCTTTCATTCTTCGGACGCGAACGTCATTCACTCGATTGCGTTTTCGCCGACGGCGCCTAGAATTATAGCGGTAGCCAACGACGACGGATCGGTTTCATTGCGAGATGTTGCCATGCATCCAAAAACTGGGGTGTGTTTACACATACCGAATCCGAATAAACGATGGATGCAATCATCGTCGGAGAACGGTGTCATTTTTGGTACCGCGGGCGCGGCGTCTTCCGTCTCGTGGCATCCGAGCGGTCAAGCGTTAGCGGTCGGATACAGAGGCAACGGCGTCGTGTCGATGTACGATTGTCGAAGCTTGAGAACGCATATGGATGAGAGGAGTAATAAGTACAGGAGCACTCGGATGAACGGTTTTAGCAATAGCACGAGCGGCGGCGCGGAATTTTACTCCGGAGACGATTTTGAGACGAGATGTTTGTTTGAAACCGAAGCGCACGAGGGCGGAAGAGTGATTGGGTTAAAATGGCAACCACCACCTGCGACAAAAGCGAAGACGAAGACGACGAATGAAGAGAACGACAGCGATAAAGAGAACAGAATCGAAAGCAACGTGCCGCGAAAACAAGAGCAGAAGCGACATCTGAATAAACAAGAAGAAGAAAGAGCCGCCGAAGCGATGCAAAAATTGAACACGAAGACGACAACTCTAGAACAACAACAACAACAACAACAACAACAAGTGCTCATTACGGCCGACGCCATCTCTGACGAAGTTTCGAAGAGGACCAAAGATGTTGTCAAAACGTGTTTAGAAAAAGAGGTGAAGTCGTTAAAAGCGGATGTGAGAAATTTGCACCTCGAACTCCTCCGCGCGCAGGAAGAAAACGCGACGATGTTTCGAAAGTTGCACGAACAACATTTGGAGTTGATGGATGCTTTGAGCAGCAGTAATTACTCTTCTAAGATGAATGGCAAATACTAGAAGACGTAATAATAAACTACGATATGGGTTTCTGTATATATTATTAACGCGGTCGGTTTCTAAATCTATTCTCTAAGTTCTATTCTAATCTTCTCGCGAAGCGAGGACGATGGTATGATTTTGCCCGCATCTTACGTCTAAAACCTTCGTCGATCGATCCTTCCATTTCACTTCAGTCGGCGTCGGGTAATCGAAATCGTTCCCTAATCCCAGTTGCCCGGCGGAAGACTCTTCGTCCTCGAAGTGCTGACCTACCGAACCGCTCCATCCCCACGTGAACAATCGATCGTCGCTCGTGATTGCGGCGCAGTGCTTGTACCCGGAAGAGACTTTGGTGAACGCGACGTTGATGTTCTGCGGTTCGTGTTTAACCAATCGAGGTTTTAAACCGTATTTCGAATCCGCTTCTTGATCGTCCAATGCTGCTCCCCAGGTGAACAAAGCGCCGCTGGATTTCGCGACCGCGACGGCGAAATTGAATCCTAACGAAACGTTTTCCAGTAAAACATCCTCGATTGCGCCTAACGCATTGGTGGTTGTATTCTCTTCTCCTCCTTTTACTACTTCTCGTCCTAATACTTTCCCGGATGTCGTTCCAATCGTAAACGTTTTCCCGTGTGCATCCACAAACGCCGCGCAGGCGTCCGTGACCGAGCAGTTGACGATGTTTCGTAAACCCGGGATTTTCCGAAACGAATTGGTTTGCGGTAACTCTGTCGCGGTAGCGGTGATGGTTGTTGATGACGACGATGATTTTTGCGGGAAGAAAAACTCTATCGCGGTAGCAATCAACGAAAACCGTTCGTCTTTATCTGTCTTAATTTTTCCGCTGTAATACGCGTCCCCGTTTGCGCTGATGAGAATGGTCGATTCTCTCCCCGTCGCGCCGTCTACGATGATAACGTCTTCTTCTCTTTCTTCTCCCGTTCTTTTTGATTCATCGAAAGTAACGAGCGTCCCTTCCTCTCTTTCCTTCCCGTCAAACGCATCTCCGACACCGAGTTGCCCTCGATCGTTCTTCCCGAACGCGAACACTCGCTTCCCGCCTCGCGCAATGCACACCGAGTGACTACTCGCCGGCCCGGATATCGCCTTTTCGATTTCAACGTTGACGTTTCCGTCACATGTAGCGTCTCTAAACTCTACTCTCGTCCATCCTCGCACGATGTCATTCATCGTCGTTTTTGCGTTATTATTACTACTTTCTCCATTTTCTCCTCCTTTATCATCATCAGCATTATTAATAATCCGAATCCCGCATTGGCCGTATTCGTTCAATCCCGTGGCGAACACTTCGCCTTTGCTCGTCACCACCAACGAGTGTGCGCCACCAGATGCGATCGATTTGATATTCCCTCCTCCATTCGTTGGTATGTCTACAGGAACGAACGTCCTCTTTGAAGACGACGATGCTGATGACCCTAATGGTATTCCGAGCCGGAAGAAATCGCCGTTCCCAGCCACGTACGCGTCCGTCTTTAACGTTCGTGAACTTTGGTTTTGCGTCCATTTTATCCGCTTTTTTTCTTCAATGGAAGAAGAAGAAAATGTCACGCGTGCTCCTCCGAAAGTGGCGATGATCTCGCAGAGCTGACGTCGTCTGTGTCGAAGAAGGAATAATCTGCTTGGTGAAGTCATCGTCATACGAGTGAGTGCGTATATATATATCTAAATAAGAGCGATGAAAAAGCGATGAGATGAGTGACGAAATGAGACAAAAGTTCGTTACAAAAATGAGAGCAAAACGATACGTAGAACACACTCTTAATGAATACTTGATGATGATGATCACGAACAACAACTAACTCTCTCTCTGATGACTCTCTCTTTATGACTCTCTCTTTCTTGTTTGTTTAGTAATTTAATAATAATAGTAATGATAAATCAGACGGCAGCGCCACCGGTCGTCTTGGCCATGTTATCGATTTCCTCGGATTTCGGTTTGATCCGTAAAACCTTCCCGATGGCGATGGTTTTCCCTTCGTCTCTCAAGGTGAACCTCCCTAACTGAGGGACGTCGGAGAACTTTTCCACGCAGATTGGCGCGGCGATGGTAATTCGAACGACGCCGATGGATCCAGCTTTTAAGTATTTGCACTTACTTTCTTTCGGCTTTCGAGTTTTCGGGTCCATTTCGCTGACGAGTTTCTTGACTTCGATTTCCTCGGTGACGGAGTGGATGTGGATGACGGCGTTGTAGCCGGTGGAAAAGATGGATTTGTGGTCTAACAATTCCACGATGGCGAGTTGGCACTCGATTTCTTGCGTGACGTGGACCAATTTGTTCGGCGGGCACAAGACCATCCCGGGATGGATATCTTTTTCGTCCACGCCGGAGAGTTTCATTCTCACGTTTTCGCCGCACTTGCAAATGGAACACTCGTCTTCGTCTTGCCAAAGCTTTTCAATTTTACAATCGATTCTACCGGGCATTAACGTGAGCTTTTGTCCGACTCGACACGCCCCAGATTCGGTTTTTCCCATGACCATGCACCCCATCTCCGCGTATTTGTCCATCACCGGCATGCGAAACGGCGCGTTCGGATCTCGATCCATCGGTTCTAAATCGTCCAACGTGTCGAAGAACGATTTGCCGCCGTACCAATCGCACTCGCTTTTCGAGACGAGATCTTTCACGTTCGTACCTTTTAATCCGGAAATCGGGACGAACGTGATGTCTTTTTCTTTGTACCCGCATATTTTCAAAAACGGAATCAGTTTCGTGTGTACTTCGTCGAATCTTTTTTTATCCCACTTGACGCTCGGATCGTCCATTTTGTTCACCACCACGACTAACTTTGTAACGCCTAAAGTTTTCGCCAACTGCGCGTGCTCTCTGGTTTGCCCGCCTTTTTCAAACCCGGTTTCGAATTCGCCTTTCCTCGCCGCGATGACCAGAACGCCGACGTCGGCTTGCGCGGCGCCGGCGATCATGTTCGGCACGTAATTTTTGTGCCCCGGCGCGTCCAACACGGTGTATCTTTTCTTCTCCGTCGCGAAATGCGCTTTACCAACCTCCACGGTTTTCCCTTTCGCTCTTTCCTCTTCCGAAGTGTCCATGATGTACGCCATGTACCACGAATCTCGATTTTTATCCTTCGCCTCTCGTTCGTACTTTTCGATGACTCTCTGATCGACTTGACCGGAGAGATACAAAATCTGCCCTCCGATGGTCGATTTCCCGGCGTCGACGTGTCCGATAAACACCAAGTTCAAATGTTCTCGACTATCCGCGTCTTTACTATTCGCCAACTCTTCCATCAACTGTTTCTCTTCCTCTTCCGCTTCTTTCTTTCGCTCTGAGTCTTTCCTCTCTTTTTCCATCTGTTGTAACCTCTTCGCTTCTTCTTTTTCTTCTTTGCGTTGTTGTTCTTCTTTTAACTTCTGTTCGCGTTCGGCCATTTGAGATAACGCGGAATCCGAGCCGGAATCGCCGCCAATCGTTAACGTTTTCGCGACCTTTTGCATCACAGACGATACTACTTCTTCTACTTCTTCTTTTTGTTCTTCATCTCCTCGTTGTTCATCGAGCGTCGACGAAACCGCTTGAGGCGGTACAGGCGCAGCACCAGAGGCGGCTGCACCTCCTAATCCTCCTCCTCCTCCTCCTCCTCCGGGAACGAACGCGCTCGCGGTCGGTTTAAGATTCGTCGTCGTCTCCGCAGAATGAGTAGTGGTATTACTACTTCCAGCCGGTGGTGGTCTCACGAACCCTCCTCCAGGAGGTGTGCGCATCATCTTCTTCTTTCCTTTTTTATCGTCATCGAACGCGTCGAATAAGTCCGACATGATGATTTGATTTCTCTTCTTCTTCTTAGCTCTCTCTTTGTTTTACTCAGTTTTCTTCAGTCGTCCTCGTCGTCAAAGGTGTGCTTCTCAATCGAATGAAAGTTTTTGTTCTCGTTCGTTGTTGTTCCTTTCGATCTGATGATGATATTAGTAGTGTTATAAAAAGTTGGTGAGGAAACGAACGAGTCGAAAAGTGAGAGAAATGTGAAGTACTTTAGGAATCTTGTGCGAGCTCAGAGTAGTATGTATACTATTTTAATCAACAACATCAACCACACAGTAGTGTGTGTGTATACATTTAATATCTTATTGTCCGATGTACCCGCTCGTCACGCCGACGAGTAAAATCAACGCCGGGACGCCTATTATCCCCACGATGCCTATTATCGCCATTGGATCTTTCAAAGGATTCTCCCCGCTTTTCTCCGCGGGAGATAAGAACGCCTCCGTTTCTGCTTCCTTTTTTCGGGTCAGTTTCGGTTCCTCGTCTCCTTTGTTTTCTGCTCTGACCATCACTGTTGTTGAAACCTTCTTTTCGTTAAAGCGTTGTCTTTTAAAGAAGAAAGAAGTCGTTCGATGATGATGATGAAGAGTCATTGGTGA
>Ga0209305_1000907_pt1 | contig 20164 bp, 15 predicted proteins | sample COGITO_mtgs_1103_FD_184792 | JGI IMG/M metagenome (GOLD analysis project Ga0209305, IMG submission 184792) | Pelagic marine microbial communities from North Sea - COGITO_mtgs_110321 (SPAdes) (version 2) | ecosystem: Environmental > Aquatic > Marine > Epipelagic ...
TTTCGTGGTGGAAAAACGCGAATCTCTCGTCTTGTCTTGTCTTTCTTTTTGGCGCATTTTTCGCATTTTTGAGGAAAGAAGGAGCGCGCGTATACGCATCGCAGGAGGTTGCTTTCGCGGGACAAATGCAGATGACGATGAAACAGTGCGAAAACGACTGCGATGAGACTTTGACGACTTTGACGACGGTGAATACTACGCGTAAAAAATAAAGATACATCACATTTTGGCTAAAACTTGCTCGACGTGCGCGGTACTTTTGACTGAGGCCATCTTCTCCTCGTCCACTTTAGCGCCCATTTCTTTCCATTTCGCTTTGACCAAACCGTCTTTCCCGACTAAAAACGTTTGTCGGTCCGAAAACTTCCCGAAGATTGGTAAAGTTAACTCCGCGCCGTACGCTTTCGACACGGCGCCGTCGCCGTCCGACAATAACGAAAACGTCAAGCCTTTCTTATCGCAAAAGCCTTCGTGCGATTCGATCGAGTCCATCGAAACGCCTAAAACTCTCGCTTTCTTCGCTTTAAACTGCTCTTGCGCTTGGTTAAACCTCTCCGCTTCGATCGAACACCCGGTCGATCCGTCTTGGTTGTAAAAATACACCACCGCGTAGTCGTTTTCGGCTAAAATATCTGAGAGGGCGATTGTCCCTCCACCAGTGGCTGGAAGCGTAAACTCCGGCGCTTTATCCCCGACGTTGACATTTCCCAGAGATTCACTCGCGTACGCCTTATTAGTAGTGGTATTCAAAGCCACCACAGAGGTGGCGATGGTCATTATCATTTCGCGTCTGTTCGTCGTCGTCGTCGCAACTCTTCCATCGTCTTTCGTCGCCTTCACGACAAAACTCCGCGTCGTCGTCATCATCTTCTTTTGGGATGAATGCGACGACGTTTTGCGATCAAAAGACAGTAAAAAACGCGTCGCGCGCGAGTTCAATAAAGACGATGATTTCGGTACGCAAGGTGATGCGTTCATGTTGTTTGCTTTTATTACGTGTGAGTCGTATGCGCGCGATGAAAGTGACGACGCGAGTTTAGATACGTTTTTGGGGGAAAAGTCTCCAAAAGAAAAAACGACGCTTCTCTGCCTTTGAGATATCCTCCGCTCTCGAGCCTTCTCAACTTCGACGAGAACGACGACAGAAACAACAACAACGACAGAAACAACGACAGATAAGGGTGGTTTTCTTTATCGTACTTCGAGTCGAGAGCTTTCGCTGCCCGACGACGACCGCGAACGAGGAGAAAAGACGTTTCGTTTGAGAAGAAAAAAGATTAGTCGTTAACGGCAACAGGTGATGATGATGTCTCGTTACGTGTCGTCGTCAAAGGTGGTGGTCGCGCAGAAGAAGGAGCACTGCGACTGCAGAAGAGGAGGAGGACGTAAAACCTTCTCCTTGCATCATCATCATCATCAGCAGCAGCATCGATCGAGGATGAGAAACTTTACGAGGAAACGAACGACACTGAATGCTGCTGACGCTGCTGCTGGGAAGAAAGAAGAAAACGGCGTTGACGATGGCGATGATGATGAAACGTTTTCGTCGTCGTCAAAAGCACGGATACGCGAGATAGTTTCGGTTGTCGATACACAGAAGGGCCGACCGAAACAATCCGGTTTGTTAGATTCGGAAACGCAGAAAAATCTCACGAAAGGCGAGGACGACGCGTTTTGCGAGAAGAAGGAAGTGACGAGATTCGAGACGTTTTTAATCACCACCACCACCGCTACCACCACCATTAATTCGCCCGAGGAGGAATACGATGATCTTCGAGAGACAAAAGAGGAGGAGAGAAGAGAGAGCAACTCATTTTACGCGTCGTTGGAAGCGGACCAGACAGCGTTTTTGGATTCGTATTCGCCGCCTACGGCGTTCGACGAGATGATATTGCAAAATAAGAGCATGGAGAGCAAAGGAACGTTGACGGGCGTGGTCGCGCTGATAACCGGGTCGACGGTTGGAGCAGGGATTTTGGCGTTACCGAGTGTCTGCGCGGAAACGGGCGTGGTGCCTTCCATTTTAGGCATCGTTGGTACGTGGACGTTGCTCTTGCTCTCCGCGTTGTTGTTGGCGGAGATTAACGTGAGCGTGATGAGGGAAAGAGACGAGGTGCGGTTCGAGCACGGGCGAGGCCATTCGCCCGTAGTGATTTCGTTGCCGGACATGGCGATGACGACGTTGGGTAAAACCGGGTCTTACGTCATGTCTGCTACGTATTTGTTCGCCTCGACGACTTTGTTGGTCGCGTATATCGCCAAAGCCGGCGAGATTATAGAAACGATCGATCCGGCGCTGACGCTCGAGGCGAGCACGATTGGTTTTACCGTCGGTCTAGGGGCAGTGATGGCGTTTGGATCCGTGAACGTAATCGATAACATCAACAGGGTGTTAACGATCGTCTTGATGGGTTTGTTTTTCGGCATATTATACGAAGGCGCGATCGTTGCCGATTTCAAAAACTACGATCTCATCAACGACGCGAGCAAATTACCGGAAGCAATACCCATCATGTTTTTATCGTTAATTTACCACGATTTAGTGCCAGTTATTTGTGCATACATGAATGGTGATTTGAAAGAGATCCGTAAAGCGATCGTTGTTGGTAGCTGTGTTCCACTGTTTATGTTTATCGCTTACCTCATCGTCGCGTTGTCCATCAACAACACCTCAGTCGCGAGCGGGTTAGGCTTTGAAGACCCGTTGGACTTACTGTTAAAATCAGACGTCGGATGGATTGTCGGAGGTTTTAGCTTTTGTGCAATTAGTACGAGTTTCATAGGCACTTGTCTAGGCGTCACGAGTACGATAGAGCCGAAAATCAAGGAAACCTTCGCGGAGAAAGGTTTAACGGCGAAAGGCGCCAAAAAGGTTTCGTATTTCGCGACGTTGATCTTACCGTTGATTATCGCGTTATCCGCTTCGGATATCTTCTTACCGGCGACAAAGTTCGCCGGATCGTACGGCGCACCAGTTTTGTACGGGTTGTTACCCTCGGTGATGTGTTTCATTTGGTTCACCAGCGAAGAACGGAATTCGTTTCACAACGTCGGCATGGAGTACGGTACAAAGATCCCCATCAAAGCGCTCGTGTTTTTAGCCTCGTTTGCGATTATGGCCGATAGATTCTTGCAAGATACCGGGTTGTTGTCGTTCAGTTCAGTTAGTAGTTAGTAATTAGTTTTGTATTCTATGCATTTGTACTTGCCGCACTGCCGCGGTCGCGCGCTAATTTTTCGCAATCTTATTCAATACCTAAAGCTCTCTTTTCTTCAATCGCTGTCGCTGTCGTCGCTCTCCTCGAATCTCGACATTTTCTTCTTCTTCTTCTTCCTCTTCTTCTCGTCGTCGTCGTATGCATCGTCGTCGTCCCCGACGTCCCCTTTGTTTGCCCCGTCCCCTTTCCTCTTCTCCGAAGAAGTCGCAAACTTCACCGCATCCAACACGCTCGATTTCACCTCATTCATCTCCTTCGCCATCCTCTGCGCCGTCTCCTCTGCGGTTTCCGATTTCATCAGTAAAACTTTCTTTTCTTTCTCCGCTCTCAACTTTGCCGCGATCAAATCGGCACCGATATCCTCCGCTACCCCGTGCGTCTCCAAAGTCAACGTAATTCTATTCTCCTCTTTCCTCTCCAGTTCAATCTCGCTCACCTGCTTCAAAAACTCAATAGCGTTCGCGCACTGTCCAATCAACTCGTGTTTGTTCATCAACCGTCGATTGACATCTTCCTCGGAGAAGTACACTCTTGTCTCCTTCGTCTCGTAATCGTACGAGCACTCCGCGATACCCGCGGTTCGAACGACCCCACCGTTTTCCATCTGCACTTTCTCTTCTTCTTTGTCTTCTTTGTCTTCTTTGTTCATCGTAAACGTCTTCGCGTTTGCGTTCCACTCGCCTTTCCATCGCAAGCTTTCCTGCGTTTCGAAATCAAATCGTTTCACCATATCACGAATAGCGAACGCGCTTCTTTGCGTCAGCTGGAAGTCACCCAGGCGTTCTTTCTTGTTCACTTTGACCAGTAAATCAATCGTATTTGTGTTGTTATTACTATTAAACGTCCCGAAACAAATCTTATTCTCGCACTTCGTCTCGTATTCCTTCTCCGGGTCGGACGTTTCCGTCACGAGTTCCAACTTGCCCGTTTTTCTATTCTCTCGATAGCCACAGGATAAATCTTTAGGGACGAACGAGTTGGAGTTTTTCATCACGTCCGAGATGTACTCCGAGTTTACAGAACTGCCTCGGCGTTGGCCGATGGCGTGCTCGGTGAACTTTGTCATTTTGGTTCTGCGGTTCTTTCGTTGAGTCTTTTGACGATTCTTTTGACGAATCTTCTTCTTTGCGAACGCAGCGGCGAGATGCCGTTAATGGGAAAATGAAGAAAAGTTGAATGAGAAAACACGACTGTTGATCAGAGCGCGTATTGTTAAACTACTTCTATTATTACAGCTTATTACTATAGACTACATGTTATTATACTAAATCATCACATTCTATTATCGCTCGTTTTCTGCGCTTCGCTCCGAAGAAGAACGTTTGGTTCTGAGTTTCAAAACGATCCATTTCGTGACCACGTGCGACAACAACCCCAACGGTCCGGTGACGAGACAAAGCGCCAACGTGTGCGCGACGGGCAAATCGAACTTTAAACTTTGCAACGTCGCGTGCCTCGCGACGAAGAGATTGACGAGCATAAAGTGCGCCCAAGCGGACGCCGACGCGGCTTTTTCCGAGAGCAGTTCGCTGATACCGCTGAGTTTCGGTATAAATTGCACTTCTCCGGTTCTCAGTCCTTCCTCTAAACTCCCCGGCATCATCAATGCGAGCGTATTATCGCTCCAGGACCGAATCAAAAGCACGCCGTAAAATACCGCCAAAGGTACCAACGTCGAGTAATTCCGGATATTCGCTATGGCTTTCTCGTCGCCTCGTTTCGCCCGAACGCAAATCGAGAAGCAAAATAACGCGTACAACGTGGACAACAACCACGCGAGTTCGTTCACGCCGAGATTGAACAACGACGTTTGGGCCATGATGATGTTGTTGTTATTGTTCGCGAGACCCATCGCGGCGGCATTCAAAGAAGCTACGGCGTTGTGTTTGTTCGAGGCAACACCTGCCCTTTTGTTTTTCAAAAATCTCGTTTTGCGGCTATTCCTTCTTCCTTTATCTCCTCCAAAAATACCAAAGCTCGTCGTCATTGAAGAACAGCACTTTTGATGACGATGCGCTTCTGCAGATGATGACGTAAACGACGACGACGACACGCACACACAACCCGAAAGACACCGATGATGATGATGATGATGATGATGATGATGATGATGCGTTTTTTTTCCAATCAGTCGTATCTTCTTCGCGAACGTTGTTCCTCTTCCTCCTCCCCCAAAACCATTACTCTCGTTCTTTTTGAAAAAAGAAGTGCTCTCCTCTTTCCCGCTGCTGCTGCTAATCAAAGGGACCCGCGCAGAAAAAAAAAGCGCGGCAACGCGAGCAGAGCGCGTCATCGTCTCCTCTCTCTCTCTCTTATGAAGTTTTTTCGTAAGACGAGTTTAAAAAAGAGTTTTTTTGAGTTCATCAGGAACGTTTTGAGACAAATGTTGTGAAACGATTGAAAAATTTAATTGTCGTCAAAAAACGCCTCTTGAAGAGACGAGAGACTTTTGGACGATTTACTCGTTTCCTCTCTAAACTTTGCTTCTCTCTTCTGCGAGAATATGACGACTCAGACGACTCAGAAGACGATGATTTCTCCCACCGATTTGGAGCAAAAAGCGACGCAACAGGACGACCTGTACGTCGCTTTAAAAAAACAAATCTGGTCGGAGAGATACCAGACGTTTAAAAGTTCCTTCGCGTGTAAGATGATGTTATTTTTCTCAATCGCATCTTTACTTCTCTTGTCCGGGAAAGAATCGGTCGCGTCGGTGAAAACGAGGAAAGGGTTAGCCGGCGGGTTATCCTTACCGTTCACGAGAGTGGAAATAGACGACGGGCAAACGCAATGGACGACGGAACGGATGTGCCGACACTTTTCGGTGGAAAACCCGAGCGAGATCACGATTGCGTTTCGGATTAACGGGGAAGTGATGTTGAGGGAAGCGATGCAGTTGGAAGGGGTGAACGTGATCAACGTGGACGTGGCGTATTCGGAAATCACGGTGTCGAATAAAATCGGGAACAGGAAGATTGGGCATCAGAAAATTGGGAAGGATAAGACGTACGCGGTGCCGGTGGTGTCGCATTCGGCGTATAGGAGTTCGTCGTTTACGTTCGACGACTTCTTGGCGACGTTTGTGAAGTTGAACGCCAATCTCGGGAAAGGGTTAATGGTGACGTTTAGAGATCCTCGGGCGGTAGTGCCGACGTTGAGCTTGTTGAGCGAGGAGTATAAGTACGAACGGATTAAAGGACCTTTGATTGTTGGCGGGGAGGTGTTGCCTGGTCCAGGCGGGTTTCGGCCGCAGATGGGGAGCGTTTTGAGAGTGTCGCCGTACGAGGTGAATTTGAGGGAAGCGGACGTGAGAGATCCGCCGATCCCGAGCGCTAAAGTGACGTACGGGAGGAACGAACAAACTGGACAGATTGAAAAGCAAGGCGAGGATCGCTACGATAACTTGTTGGTACCGTTTCACCCGTCGGCGTTTGTGGATAAAGTGAAAACCTTTGTGCCCGGGGCGATTTTGTCCATTGGATGGTCCGCGCACGGCGGGTGCGTGGATAAGGAAAACATCGGCGCTTCGAGAACGGATTTGGACGGCTTGGATGCCATCGACGAAGACTTGACGAGGTTGACCAAAGGTATGAAGAAGATTGATCTCAGCGCGGCGTTGTATGACTACAACGTGAACGAAAAGGCGTTGGAGTACGAGCCGCAAAGAACGTTGACGGATGCGATGGTGGACGATGCTTTCGAGTTGGTTAAATATTGGAAAGGAGACGTGATATTCGACGTGCCCGGGTGTATTATTGGCGGCGACATTCGCGCGCGTTTCGATGGTTCGGAACCGCCGCATAAGCGTTTGGTGAGGAAAAAGTTAGGCTACGGAGTTATGATTCACGGCGTCGTCGACGGTAACTTACGAAACGTGCTCAAAAATCGCGAGTTTAAGTTTAGTTTAGACCCTTCGAACACGTTCAGCGGCGACGCGATGGACGAGAGAGGGAATCCAATCGTGCAAGGGTTGTTGGCGAAAGGTGGCCCGCCAAAGTTTCGCGAAGGGCAAGTTTTAGGCAAATACACGGGGAAAACGTGGGGAACGTACGCCAAGAACACGGATTGGAAGACGAACGGTTGGCCATAGTTTTACTTTAGTGCACCTACTAGGAAATATTATTTGAAATGTTTTTCGCACATAATTTCTTATGTCTTTGCGCATTCACCGAACACGGTTGATTTCTCTCAAATCTTCTTCTACCTACATGCGTCTTCTCACGCGCCTTTCACTGCCGTTGTTGTTATTATCAATACCAGGAACGTCACCCTCTCTTGCGTTTGCCGCGTTCGCACGACCTTCGGTATCATTGTTGTTCGCATCAGCGGTGGTGGTGTTCGGAGCTGCCGCCGCGTGAGGCGTGGGGTCCAAGAGAGAACTAAAGAAGTCATCGCCACCGCCGGCACCGGTAGCAAGCGGTGGAATTAAATGACGAGCAAATCGCGGGAGTTCAAGAACATTATCGCCGACATCCTGCGCGCGTTGCTCCCCTCTCGCCGCCGCCGCTTGCACTGCATTTCGATGCTCGGCGCGACGTTCGCGTTGTGTGTCCGGATTTATATGCCCCAAAAACCTCATCATAGCCGCGTCGTTGGGATTATTCACACTGGGATTATTCACATCCATACCCAAGTGACTCGTGTCCAACGAAGCCGCCATCGCCGCCGCGTCTACTGGATTCACCGCGCCACCTCGAGCACCTCGAGAACGATCCGGGAAGGTATTTACTCTCGCCGATGATGGAGTGTTGTTATTGTTATTATTATTGAACACCACTTCTTCAACGGCTGGTGCTGCGGCAGTATTTGCTGCCGCAGCGTTTGAAACGTTGTTGTTATTGTTGTTGTTGCCGGCGGCTGTAGTGTTGGCAGCGTTATTCGTCAATCTTAGAATCTCAGCTTCGCCGCGGCGCAAAATTTCTTCCGTTACACGACTCGAAGGATAGTTTGATTGAAGGAGACTTTGATTGATCATTTGATCGATGGCTGCCTGTGTTATTGGTGGGGCGACTTGTTGTTGTTGTTGTTGTTGTTGTTGTTGTTGTTGTTGTTGTTGTTGTTGCTGCTGCTGCTGCTGTTGTTGCTGCTGTTGTTGCTGTTGTTGATACGCGTTTTGCGCCGCAGAACTCACGATGATGGTTTTTCTTTCGCCGGTAACTCTTTCGCCCCTCCCGCCACCGTTTTGTAACGATGACACGGTACGCAAAATCTCACTTGGTAAGTGCGGACACGTCATCGACATTTCCTTGTACGCTTCCGTCGCAATAATGTCGGGTAAATTAGAAGCGACGTATTGCAAACACGCTTGCTTCAAACTCGGCGCATGGTTTCGGTCAGCCAATACGAGAGTTCCAATGACAGATTCTAAATCAATCGTATCGCACAACCTCGTCTCACAAATCGCGCGCAGGCGCCCAAGATCGAATCGGTCCGCGGCAACCAGTAAGTGCTGCGTCATCGCGATGCCCAAGTCGAGTTCTTTGTGTTGCGCGCCGTTTTCGCCAATCAGTTGACGAATGCCTTTATCGAAGACTTGAATCCTCTTCGCACCCGCCGCCGCCTCCGAATTCGCTTGCACCGATCCTACGTCTCGTCGTCGTCGCACGTGACGCTCCTCATTTAAGAACTCCTCGTCTCTGTCTTCTTCTTCATCATCGTCGTTGTCGTCAAAGTCTTCCGAGTCCGACTCCAAATCCGATAACGAAACGTCAGAGTCGCCGTCGTCGTCCGAGTCTCCGAGTCGCGTGCTCCCTTTCTTCTTCTTCCTTTTCTCATCTTTCATGAGCACAAATCTTCTGTACGCGCGCTTGCTGTACTTAGGTAACTCGTCCGCGTAAACAAAGTGCAACAAAATTTCAAACACTTTCGGTTTGATGTCTTTCAAAGAAATCACGCCTTCCGTGCCTTCGCGCATTTTCCACCCGGCGCGAAGCATGGCGGCAAAGACGCGAGATCGCGCGGAGAGAATGATTTTATGCGCGCGAAAATACTCGTCTTCGACTCGGAAACAACAATCGGTCAAATCATGTTCATCGAGGCCCATGAAAGAGGTGCCGTCCATTGGGGAAAGTCGTTGCGGCTGATGTTGCGTTCTCTTGTTATTATTGTTGTTGTTGTTATTCATCGTCGCAGCTGCAACAGATGCGTTCGTCTTCGCTTGCCTCGCCGCGGTCTCTTCTTCGTCTTCTTCTTCGTCGTCGTCGTTCCCGTTGTTGTTGTTCGCATTACCGTGGTTTCCTCCGTCGTTACCGAGTGCCAATCTGTCTTCGTCCCCGGCGTCGTCTTCTGGTTCCGAATCCAAATCGATGTGTTCTCGCTCGAATCGTCTCAAAAGCTCGTCGTCGTCTTTATCGTTCTTATTCATCGCTTCTTTCTTCGCGTGGGTGGTTTTCTTCATCTTCTTCTTGGAATTATCGATGATACCGCCGTTCCCTCCTCCTTTCTCCGAGGACGAAGGAAGCCCACCATCATCACCACCACTACCCTTCAATTTTGGAACGCCGCCGATACTTCCTCCTCCTCCTCCTCCTGTTTTATTCGAGCCGCCTCCGCCCAACATCAAACTCCTCTTACCTAACCCGTTCGCCAACATCATCCTCTTCTCTCTCTTCCGCCAACTTTGACTCGGTGGCAACAACTTCACCAAATGCTCTCCCATCTTCATTTGCTTGCCGATATCCACGACGAACGACTGCGTCTGTTTCGAACTCTTGTTCAAGGCGCCTCCGCTCGTGACCACTAAATCAATCTCGTACCGAATAACAATCGTATCGTCCACCAAATATCCACTATTCGGCGCTTCCAAAACGCTTCTCCTGACAAACTTCCTGTACCCGTGACAATTCCTCGCGTTCGGATCTTGCCTCTCGCACGAAATCTTCACCGCGCCTTGCTCTCTTTGCCTCCCTTTCGTGATATCTCTCCCGTTCCCGCTCTGGTCCACCAAGGTAAACCGATGAAACGCTCGCACAACTTTCCCGTTCGAGCTTTGCGTCACACCTAACGACCTCGGTCCTTCTAAAATCAACGCCACGAATAACGCGCAGTACGGATCTTCCGGCGGCGGCGCCTGAGGCGCTTGCGCGTTTTGCGTTTGTTTCCCGTCCGGGTAGAACAAGAGGACCCACTCGTGTCCCCCGACGGTAAATCGGTCAGAGGCGATCGGTTCCCCGTCGCCGATGCCTTTGAGGAGCGAGTAGCCGGAGATGACGTGTTCGTGTTCACCTGTTCATGTTATTCGTATTATTGTTCGATAAAGAAGAAAAACAGAAAAGAAGTCAGCGCACTAATCCTCGTCATCATCCGAGAGAAGAGAGATTACAGAGAACACGAATACGAGAGATCGAATCAAAAAACGAACGGACTTAAATAGACAATTAACACGTACCGGTTATGGTCACCGTGCTCGTTTTGCTCTGCTTCGAGGAGAACTTCGTGTGTGGAACAACATTATCACCAGAACCGACTTTTGTCGCTTGTTGGTTTCGCGCGTGTTGTTGTTGTTCTCTTCCTCCTCCTGTTCCTCCTCCCAAGGTATTGTTCATCTTCGTTCTTCTTTTCTCGTTCTCGTGTAAAATGAACTTCCTTGAAAAAAAAAAACAGAGAGACACAAAAAAGAAGTTTAGGGTTTATACGATACCCTAAATACACTTTTTTTGTGTTGCCTGCGTTTCTCTCTTCTGACTCTTGTTTTCTTCTCATTCTTTCATATCGGTTGGTTGGTGTTGTTGTTACGATTTAAAGCTTTCGAGAGTATAAAAGAGTAAAAGAAGAGAGAGGGAAAGAAATAACACAACCGATGATGATGCAAAACAACGGAAAGTGTTGTTTTTCTTTGAAACGGAGCACTTTGAGCGGCAACTCTTCTGTGAACAACAACGCGCTTCATTTTTGTCGTCGCCGTCAAAATCATCATCATCATCCTCCGACGAGGACTTTGAGGAGGACTCTTAGTGCTTCTTCTTCTTCTGTACCTCCTCCTGAATACGCTCGAAATGTAAACGCGGAAGAAGTGCAGAGAAACGAAAACGAATATGTGTTAAACACGTACGGACGAGGGAAATCTCGCGTCATCACGCACGGGAAAGGCGTTTTGTGTTTCGATTCCGAAGGGAACGAGTATTTAGACTTTACCGCCGGCATCGCGGTGAACTGTTTAGGCCACGCGGACGAGAAATTGGCAAAAGTTATCGCGGAACAGGCGAAGACGTTACTGCACACGAGCAATTTGTACCACACGGAACCGCAAGCGTCGTTGGCGAAAAAGTTGGTGGAGACGTCGTTCGCGGAGAGGGCGTTCTTTTGCAACTCGGGGACGGAAGCGAACGAGGCGTGCGTGAAGTTCGCGAGGAAGTATCACTACGAGAAGTTTCGAAAGATGTCGAGATCTGACCAGGAGTTTTATAAGAAACCGGCGACGGAGACGGTCTCGTTTAAAAACGGGTTTCACGGACGAACCATGGGTGCATTGGCGTTGACGTGGAAAGAGCAATATAGAAAACCGTTCGAGCCGTTGATGCCGGGGAACGCGTTCGCGACGTACGGCGATTTGAAATCCGCCGCGAAAGTTATAAAGAGAGGGAAAACGGCGGTCGTTTTCGTGGAACCAGCGCAAGGTGAAGGCGGGATTTTTCCAGCCGATGCGGAATTTTTGAAAGGGTTGAGAAAGTTATGCGACGAGAACGATTGTTTGTTGGCGTACGACGAGGTGCAATGCGGGTTAGGGAGAACCGGGTATTTGTGGGCGCACCAAAAGATCGGGAAAGAGTGCGAGCCAGACTTGTTATCGGCAGCGAAGCCGTTAGCGAACGGGTTACCGATTGGGTGCGTTTTGATGAAGCAGAAAGTCGCGGACGCCATGCAACCGGGCGATCACGGGAGCACATTCGCCGGAGGACCTTTGGTGTGTCGAGCGGCGTTGCACGTCTTCGATCGCGTGCAGGAACCTGGATTTTTAGACAACGTGAAAACGAACGGAGAATATTTAAAGGATACATTAGCGGAAGGATTGAAAGGACATCCGATGTTCAAAGAGGTGCGAGGTACTGGTTTACTCGTTGGCGTACAGTTTACCGATATGGCGGCTCCTTTGGTGAAAGCGTGCGGCGAGAACGGGTTGTTAGTCATCACCGCTGGCAAAGGCGACGTGTTGAGATTAGTGCCGCCGTTAGTCGTGACGAAAGAACAGATAGATAAAGCCGTCGAGATTATCTGCGAACAAGCGTTGAAAGTGATGGTTTAGCAGCTGTAAAAGAGATGCTTGTTCGTTTATTATGTCGTGAGTTTGTATTGTGAAAATTTAAATCGTGATGATGCTACACTTTTTTTATGATGTACAGAATAATTGTTTCCCCGCTCCTCTTCGCTCGAATAATTACAGACAGTCGAGGAGTTTTGTTTTAGAAGTCTATCAAGTTTCCAATATCGTTACTCCTAGAGACTTGTTGTTGTTGTTGATGATGTTGTGTTGGTGGTGAACTTGATGATGCCTGTTTTTGCTTATTCTCCTCTTCTATTTGTAAACTCGCGGCAATCGCCGCCGCCAAAGCGGCTTCTTCTTCCTCCGGCGTTTGAGGCACGTCCGTTGGCGCGACCGTCCTCGTCGTCGGTGCTGGTGTCGTTGGTGACGATGCTGAAGCCACGGGCGTCGCGAATGGGTTCCCAGGAGATACCCCAAGTGGATTCACCGGCGGTAAAGGCACGCCATCTTCGTCTTCTCCGTTCACCGCGATGGTCGTCGTAGAAGTAGAAAAGGCGTTCGAAGACCCACCGATCCCGCTATCTAACGCTCCGTTCACTTTCTCGATCGTTTCCAACACCAATACCAAATTCGTCTCGCTCAAACCCTCGTCTCCGGCTAACCCAGATAACCTTGCTCTCCTCTCCTCGCACAAATGCGTCATCTCCGCGATCATGTCGTGCGCCGAAACGTCCACCTCTCCTCCTCCTCCTCCTCCGTCTCCTCCCCCGTCGGAATCCTCCAAACACGCTCTCAACTCAAACAAAAGTTCCGCCGCGCTCGTCGCGCTCATAACGACGTCACTCACCGACTCTCTGCGTATCGCGCGTTGCATCTGCCTCGCCGCCTCGTTGTTCGACGCGCTCCCGGGGCTCACATTATTACCGCCGCTTTGCCCCTCGTGGTGAAAATGTGTTTGTCTCTCTTTCCTCGCCTGCAACGCTTCTTGCGTCTTGCGTTTCACCCGTTCGAGTTTCGAGAACGCTCGTTCTTTAAAGCTCTTCCCGCCGCCTCGTTGCAACGCACCAACCGGTGGCGACGTTCCAAACCCAACAATTCGCGACGTTGGCACGTTATCTCCTCGAATGAACGTGTTCTCATTCTCAGTGTTTTGCCCGCCGTTCGTGTACCTGTCTCGTAAAGACCCCGGTAAGCTGTTGTTCTTATTCGGGGTATTGGGACTGCTCCTCGACAAACCAGCCGCCGCGCGGTCGTCGCCTAACGCGTGCGCCATGTCGTTCACCGCGTCCGCCTTTTGTGTTGTTTTGTAATTTCATCGAACGTTTTCATCGTCATCAACAACGGTGTAAGGAGAGAGAGAGAGAAAGAAAGAGGTGAGCACACTCCTGCGAGAAAAATAACGGCATTGGACGTGACAAGAATGGAATAAAATGTAATCGCGCGCAATCGAGATTTCTTCTTCTTCTTCTTCGTTCATAAAAACAAGAAGAAGAATCATTATTAAAAGAAGAATAAACGTAATACCTGCTCTTCGCTGGTCATGAGCGAGGTCTCGCCGTCCAACTCTTCGTATCGCGTGAACTTAAACCGATTGCCGAAAGAAGACATTTTGGTGGTCGATCAGATAAGTGGAGAATTTTGGTGCCTTTGAAGAGAAAAAGGTTGACTTTACTCTAGAGTAGTATACGTATATCGTCGCTCTTTTAAAAATCACTTAGTATTCTTGCTGCTTTGTTTACTACTAAAACTGCTTTACTGTGCGATTATGTAAGTACGTTTTCTGTTGTTCTTATATGCCGTGCGAATGCGACGACGTGTGCGTTGTGACTTTTACGAGAAAGCCTAGCCGGCGCTCCCGGCGGCGTCGCCCAAGCGCGCTTCCCAGTCGACGGCGTGTTCGATCGGTTTCTCTTCGGCAACGGAGACGCCGGTGTTCGCGCTTTCTGACGATGCCGATGCCGCGTTAGAGTTACTCGCACTTCCTCCTTTGACTTTACCTCGGCCGGTGCGTCGCGCTAACTGTCTCGCGCGTCGGTCTTGTTCTCTTCGGATGCGTTTGGTGACTTCGTCTTCGTCGCCGTCTTTTTTGAAGCCGCAGAGTTTACTGCGACCGGTGGAGCGAGAGATGAGAGACATGAGCATGCGTTCGGTGTCGAACGAGTGCGTTTGGCGCATGCCGAGTTCTACGTTTCGTTTCGCGTCGTAGTAGCGGTAGAAATCGTGGACGGCGGTGACTGGAGCGACGGATTTTTTCTTCCCGGATGAAGGCGTATTTTCCACGCGTTCTTTTTCCACGTACAAACCGAAACCGTATAAACCGACAAAATCGCACAATCGAAGCGCCAGGTAATACGTGATCATTCCCGTCGAAGGCACGTTTCCACCCGCGCCTTGCATCTTTCCAACTTTTGCCAAATGTTCGCGAAACGAGTGCATTAAAACGCTCGCGCCGTCTTGAACGTCCTCGTGCACTCTCTTCACACTTTTCGCGTGATTAAAGTATTCCGAACTCGCGATCGTTTCTCTCTCGTGTTCGTCCGCGTTCACTAAAACTACCATCGTTTCGTTCCTGCTCCTACTAAAACTATTCGTCGTCGTACTCGTCGTTCCTTCCTCCTCGTCGTCTGCTAAAATCTCCATCTTCCCGAGCGCATTCGCGTCCACGACTCTCACCGTCGTCCTCGACCCGGCGTACAAAGAACATCCTCTCTTCGCTACCCCATCGTTCACTCTAAAAACCGCCTCCGCGCTATCAATCATCGCTCCGTACGCGGTCTTTTGCAACGTCCCTGAATTCCCGACCACCGCGCACGTTTTATACGTTTTCAACGTCGAAGCCGCCTTCCCGTCTTCGGGGTCGTGAAAAATGTTCCTCGTCCCGTCGACTTTCATCCGCCCCGAACGAAACCGTTCTAAAACTCGGTTCATCTCCTGGTTTTCCATCTCCGGGTCCGCGTCTTCCACGTTGTTTAGAAGTATTCTCCTCTTCTTTCGGATCCTCCTCCTTTCGATGTTCTCGTTCTCGTTGTCGTCGTTGTGACTCTTCTTCGTCTCCTCTTCCTCCTCCCGCGCATCCGACATCTCGCTTGGTTTCCTCGGCATCGCTCTCAGCTGCGCCTGCGCGTGCTCTCCACTCGCGCCGGTTTCGCACGCGTGCGAGCGGATTAAACCGTCCACTCGCTCCGGGTCTTCGCACAAACGTTCTTTCGCGCGGATATTCGTTCGTCTCGCTTTCCCGTCGCTCACGTCGTCGTTCTCTCGCATTCGAGATGATGACACAGACGACGACGACGACTGTTGTTGTTGTTGTCGATGATGCTTTACTTCTTCGCTCGAGCTCGGATCGCAGGGCATCATCGCAACTCTCGCGCCTGCTTTTTCTGCCTTCTCTTCGTCCTCAAAGTCCGACGAGACGACTTCTATCCGGACGCATTGGAACAAAGCGACGACCAAAACGACGACGACGAGTAAGAAAAGGAGGAGGAGGACTATCGCTCGTTTCTTCCTCCCGGTTGTCTTTCTCAACCCCGCTCTGATAGTGTGCGCGTTACTACTCATCGTCGCGTCGAAATGAACGGTATGTGGTGTTTGTCTCCGCTCGAGCGAGAGAGTGAGGGAACATCTTCACAAAACGACGAGTGGGGGAAAAGATTTGAAATTGAACGACACACCTTCAGAGAAAGCAGAAAGAATGCTCGCGACGATGGCAACCGCGCTGAACAACAACGCGCGACTTTTACAACGCGGGAACATGACCAACACGAACAACAGGACGACGAGGAGACGATTTTTGCCCCGCGTTTCTTCTTCTTCGAAAGGAATAGGAGCGAAAGATGATGATGATGCTTCTTTGGGTAACGGGTTTTGGGGAAAACCAAAAGGAGCATTCACATCAGGAGGGGTGTTGATGTCCAGAAGTACTCCGAATAATCAGAAGAAGAAATCTCGAGGAATGGTTTCTCTGAAGACGAACGCGTCGTCCACGTCGTCGTCGTCTTCCGCAAAAGCAGCGGCAGCATCCACGGGTGATGGAAATGGTTTCAGCTTAAAAACTGGGTTTTCCACCTTAGCTGCTGGGCCGAGAACCGCGGTGCTCTTCTCGCTGTGGTACTTTTTCAACATCGTGTTCAACGTGTACAACAAGAGCACGCTGAACGTGTTCCCGTACCCGTGGTTGATTTCCACCTTACAGTTAGCCGCGACGTCGATATGGATGCTCGTCGTTTGGGCGACTGGGATTCAAGAGAAGCCGAAAGTGTCCAAGGCGTTTCTGGTCGCGGTGTTACCGGTGGCATTTTTTCACATGGTTGGCCACGTCTCGGCGTGCGTGTCGTTCTCTAAAATGGCGGTGTCGTTTACGCACGTGATTAAAGCGGCGGAGCCGGTATTTTCGGTAATTTTGAGTGGACCGTTGTTGGGCGCGACGTATTCTCCAGCCGTGTGGGCAAGTTTAATTCCAATCGTGTTAGGTTGCTCGATGGCGGCGATGAAGGAGGTGTCGTTTTCAATTTCCGGATTCAACGGCGCGATGATTTCGAACGTCGCGATGGTGTTGAGAAACATCACGAGTAAGAAACAGTTGAACGATTTTAAAGCAGTCGATGGTATTAACTTGTACGGCATTCTTGGTATCGTCGGTCTCTTTTACTTGGCGCCGGCGGCGGTGTATATGGAAGGGAGCCAGTGGGCGGCGGGATGGTCCGCCGCGGTTGCGAAAGTCGGCGCCGAGAAGTTGTGCCAGATGTTGTTCTTATCCGGTGTGTTTTATCACTTGTATAACCAGGTATCTTACCAAGCGTTGACGGGTATATCTCCGGTGACGTTTTCTGTCGGAAACTCGTTGAAGAGAGTCGCGGTGATTGTCGCGAGCGTGATTTACTTTCGCAACCCGGTGAGTCCGTTGAACGCCGCCGGGAGCGGTTTGGCCTTGTTAGGCGCGTACTTGTACACGAAAGCGACTGAGAAGAAGAAGTAACTACTACTATCTCCAATATCGATGCGGAGCGTGAAGAGCGCCGTTGCTTTATCTTTTAATACCTTCTACTAATACTATTATTGAAACTATTACTACTATTACTATGACAAGAAAGGAAGCGCGCTGGAATAGTTTTGAAGCTCGTTCGTCAACTCAATCTTCTTTTGTTCGTTCGGTAAGTACGACGCGAGATTCCTCAAATCGTCCACTGAAACGCGACTGTCTAACGCGGATTCGACGAACTCCTTCGCCGAAATCGTGTCGTCGCGTTGATATTTGCGAGCTTGTTTTTTCATTCGAACGAAATCAAAATCATCTATTCCGTTGTTCTCTTTCAAATGCTCGACTAACGCTTTGCTGGTTTTCCTCGTCTCGTTTCGTTTACGTTTGATAAATTTTTGCACGAGTTCCGAGACTTCGTTGTTGGACATGACTCTTTCGTTCGCGTTCTTAGCGCTGCTCGGAGTCTCTAACGAGACTTCGTAGCTTCCTCCTTGCTCGTTTTCTTCGTTGTTTTTCGTGTCATGATGCCACGGCATTCGCGATTCGTCGACAGCAATGGTTGTTTTCTCGTCGGAAGACGATGATACGGAGGAGTTTCTCGCGTTTAAACTCCTCCTTCTCCCCCACGCGATGATTGAAAATCGTGGATTGACCTTAAACTGCTCTTGGCCGCTCAGTTGTGGCACGCCGTGTTTCATCGCCGCGTTCACTTCAGACGAAAACGCAAAAACATCCCCGTTCTTCTGAGGAAACTCGAACGAACTCGCGCTCGATTCGTGAAGAAAGCTCAGCGCTCTCGGCGCGCCGAAAGAAGCGCCCATGGTAAAATCTTCCTTGTGTCCGTTCGCGCCAAACGCGTGCGAGTCGTGGTGGTACGGTTTCCAATCCGACCCGTCCCGGTAAAAGTTAAGACGCGTCGCGAACACGTCCACGTCGAAGTACTCCGCCATCCGTTCCACGACTGTTCGAAACGTCTCCGAAAACTCCGGATTTTCCCGTTTCAAGTGTTTCGACCAGTTTATCATTCCTTCCTCTGTTTCTTCTTTAGAACACTCGTCTAAATCATTCGCCAACCGTTCCAAAGTTTCGTAATCACTCTCTTCGCAGTGAAACCGTTCGATGTACACCGCGTTCCCGGACACTATTTCGGCGACTGAATCTAACAAGTTTGCATCCACGCGCTTCGATTCCGAGCCTTTCAATGCCTGAGACGCGTATTTCGTTATGGAATTCGTAAACTTTGTTGAAGTCGTTTTAGACGACGACGACGAAGACGAAGGAACAGAAGCTTCAGAACTGTTCTTCTTCCGGTACTGGTACGACATTTGCACGTCTTCTCTTCTGTTATACTCTCTTACTCTCTCTCTGTTTCTCTCTTACTCTCTCTCTCTCTCTCTCTCTACTTCCCGCGCGAGATACAAGAATTTCTCTCTGGGAAAAACAACTTTGAAAAACTTCAAAACATCTCAAACTTCCTCCTCGCGCGTTGTTGTCTCTCTCTCTCTCCTCTTGAAAGAAGAAGGATGGCAACACCAACGAGAATAAGAACAGCCTCGATGGTGGTACCACCTTCGTCGCTTTTAAAATCGTCGAAAAAGAGGAAGAGTCTGAGTGAGAGTTTAAGAAGCAAAAGAAGACACCAACGCGTCAAAGTCGTATCTTTTAACGAGAATGGATTCATGTTCGTGGAAAGCGCGTTGGATGCGACTTTGACGAGTGCGATCGCACTTTCTGTCTTGTATAGCTATTATTATATCTCCTCGTCTTCAAACGTGGATGATGATGATGATGATGATGATGATGGTGATGATTTACGCACGAGATGGACCGTCGCTTCTTTCCTCTCTTTACTCCCTATTTTCGGCTCTATGAGTTGGTTTTTACCGCAACTTTCGTTCGGCTCGTGGGAAGCAGAGGCGAAGTCAGAGGGAGAATTGAAACGGCAAAAGAGGTTCAGCGTGTACGCGCTGGTGTATTTCATCAGTTACGCGAGATTTGGCGGGTTTGATTTGACGAGGAAAGAGACGTGGTTCGTCGCGGCGACGTGCTTCGCGCACACGCAAATCGAGTCGCCGTTTGGGTTGTTGAAGCCCGAACGCAAAGTTTTGATGAAAGGTTTTGATGGTGATGAGGAGGAGGACATCAACGAGAATAGGATTGTGATCGAGGAAATCGCGGCGAGTTTGAAAGCGAGTTTGTTAGGTACTAGTAATAGTAGTAAAGGAATAGTAAAAGCGGAAGAGAAGGGACGGAAAATAGAAGAGAGCGGCGGCGCCGCGGCGGTAAAATCTTCGTTCGCGAAACACCTCGGAGAATACATCGGCGAACTTCAGGTGCAACTACAAAACCTACCCACGGACGTTCAAGAAGGTCGCATTCGCGCGCAAATCGAACGAGAAATCGAAGCCACGGAACAAATGTTGGAGAAGGAAAAATCTATAGCCTCGGACGAAATCGAAAAGTGGGATCGAAAGTGGATGTTGCGAAGGATGAGAAAGCCCGAGTTGATCGAGACGTGTAAACAGAACGGCATCAAAGGGTACTCGAGGCTGAATAAGATGGAAATCGTTGAGATGATCGAAAGATTCGAAGATGATGATGTCGTTCAATAGTGTAGTAATAGTTAGTTTCATGCGCAAAAAACGTATTCGTCGTCATATTCATTCCTCGAACTCGCCTTTCTCCCCATCAAGAACCACGATACGATGATGTCAACATAGCGTAGATTCCATCGAAGAGAACACAACCGCAAAAAATAAAATGGTAATG
>Ga0209305_1000928_pt1 | contig 19818 bp, 12 predicted proteins | sample COGITO_mtgs_1103_FD_184792 | JGI IMG/M metagenome (GOLD analysis project Ga0209305, IMG submission 184792) | Pelagic marine microbial communities from North Sea - COGITO_mtgs_110321 (SPAdes) (version 2) | ecosystem: Environmental > Aquatic > Marine > Epipelagic ...
CCCGATGCCTTCGACGCCTTCTAATACGTCGAGTACGTGACGCAAGCCTGATTGAATACCACGAGGTAAATCGACTTGGGTAATATCCCCAGTCACTACCGCTTTAGAGCCAAAGCCAATACGAGTTAAAAACATTTTCATTTGTTCGCGTGTCGTATTTTGGCTTTCGTCGAGAATAACATAGCAATGGCTGAGCGTTCGGCCGCGCATGTATGCTAAGGGCGCAACTTCAATCACGTTACGTTCAATCAGTTTTTCAACTTGTTCGCTACCCAACATGTCGTTGAGGGCATCGTACAAGGGTCGTAAATAGGGATCGATTTTTTGTGATAAATCACCCGGTAAAAATCCAAGTTTTTCACCGGCTTCTACGGCGGGGCGTACTAATAAAATACGACTGACTTCGTCACGCATTAACGCTTCTACGGCACAAGCAACCGCAAGATAGGTTTTACCCGTTCCGGCAGGGCCAACACCAAAGTTAAGGACGTTTTCACGAATGGTTTTCAGATAGCCTTGCTGATGATCGCCGCGTGCTTGAATCATCATACGCGGAGTTTTTATCACATTGGCTTCGTCGTGCTTAGGACTGGATCTTTTGCGGTTATAGGAGTGCTCAGCTTTGGCTTCTCGCAATAACAGGTGAATCAGATCGGGTGTTATTTCTGTGCCATTATGAGTTTCGCGGTACAGGCGATTGATGAGGTTTTTAACCGCGTCTGCTTTGCCTAGGTCGCCTTCTATTTGAAAGCGAGCGCCGCGGTTATAGATCTTCAGCTTGAAGTGGTTGGCGATTTGTTTGATATGGCAGTCGAGTTGGCCACATAAGTTAGCGAGGCGTTTAACATCTTCTGGTTCTACGCGGAAGGTGATGCCATGTTTGGCGCTCTGATTAGCGTCGCCATTGCTGCTATTTTCAGAGTTAGCATGCTCTTCACTTTGCTCTTCGTTTAGGACTGCTAGTTCATCGCTCAAGTGGGGTCTCGCTCCCGATTCATAAGATTCATAAATAGTACCTTAGCTTATGCCGAATGAGGGTTGATTCGCAAGTAGTGATGTTGTGTCTAGAGGAATTGAACATTGGGTGCTACTAATACGAGCCAAAAGACGACAAGTGAGCTGTGGGTTGAATATCTACAGTCTCACTTTTTCGTATTACTTTGCTCTATTTTAGTCCGCTTTTTAGTAGGCTAGTTCAGGATCAACAACCGAGCCGCGCAAGCTGTTGCGCAAGGATTCTTCGACAGTCACTTTAACGAACTTGTTGATTAGGCTTAAGTCGTCAGACATGAAGTTTACTACGCGGTTATTTTCGGTACGACCTTGTAATTGTCCTTCGTGCTTCTTTGCTTTACCCGTTACCAAAATCGTCTCTGTCTTGCCAACCATCTTGCGTGCAATGTCTTGAGCTTGTTGGTTGATGCGATCTTGAAGAATATGCAGACGTTGTTTCTTCACACTTTCAGGGGTTTCGTCTTCAAGGTCTGAAGCCGGTGTGCCTGGCCGTGCGCTGTAGATAAAGCTGAAGGACATATCGAAGCCAATTTCAGCAATTAAATCCATTGTATCTTGGAAGTCTTGATCACTTTCACCTGGGAAGCCGATGATAAAATCAGACGACATGCATAAGTCAGGGCGAATCTGTTGAACGCGCTTCACTTTAGCAATGTACTCGTCGCGGCCGTGGCCACGCTTCATTGCGCTTAGGATCTTGTCGGAACCACTTTGTACTGGCAGGTGTAAATGACTTACCAATTCAGGCACTTCCGCGTAAACATCGATTAAGCTATCGCTGAACTCCATTGGGTGTGAGGTCGTGAAGCGAATGCGGTCGATGCCGTCGATATCAGCAACGCGGGTAATTAGCTCGGCTAAATCAGCGTAGTCTTCTGCATCACCGGTATTATTGATGTCGTTACCTTGCGCATCAGAGATGATCACGCCTAGGCCATTGGTATTGGCCGAAGCGGCTGCAACAGCACCCGTGAAAACACCACCACGATACGCGTTTACGTTTTGGCCCAGTAGGTTTACTTCACGCACGCCTTGAGCGGCGATGGCTTCTACTTCTTTCAATACATCATGTAACGGGCGGCTAACTTCTTCGCCACGCGTATAAGGCACAACGCAGAACGAGCAGTACTTAGAGCAGCCTTCCATAATAGAAACAAATGCGCTTGCGCCTTCTACTTTAGGAGCGGGCAGGTGGTCAAATTTTTCGATCTCTGGGAACGAAATATCAACGACCTTTTCATGATTGGCTGACTTATTTACCATATCAGGTAAACGGTGCAATGTCTGAGGACCAAAGACCATATCAACCACGGGCGCACGATGCATAATCGCTTTGCCTTCTTGGCTTGCCACACAGCCGCCAACGCCAATGATAAGGTCTGGATTTTTCTCTTTAAGATGCTTCCAGCGACCTAGCTGGTGGAATACTCTTTCTTGCGCTTTTTCGCGGATAGAGCAGGTATTCAGCAGGATAACATCGGCTTCAGATTCATTCTCAGTGAGTTCCATCTCATGGCTTTCACCCAACATATCAGCCATGCGAGACGAATCGTATTCGTTCATCTGACAACCGTGGGTTTTTATAAATAGCTTCTTAGCCATGATTCAGCGACCTTGTTTTAATCTGGGGTGTGCGTATTCAAAGATACAATTGCGCGGCATTATACTGCTCAATGGCTGAACAATCTAATCTTGTCGTTTCCCTAGAACTTCACTTATCAATATGGTCAGAATTCAGTCGCTGATTGTTTAGTATGACGTGCTATTACGGCACAAATGTAAAGTTCAGCGGATTTAGCGCTACTTTCTTGCCAAGAGCGATATCCATGCCAGCTCCATCAGGATAGCTTATCACCAGAGTTAATATTCCTGAGGCTACGCTGTATATATGCAGGGCATTCGTATCTACAACGTAGGCATAGTCATTTAATATAGCAACGCCGCTGGCTTCGGTTAAATCTATTGAGTCGATCAGTGTCATTGTCGCTAGATTAATCACTTTTATTCCATCGTCGCCCGTTAATAGAGTGGGTTCAGAGGCATGAGGTTGTACCGTAATATAAGCATAACCACTTTCAATTGCGAAGGAAGTAACGTGGCCTTGAATATCCACTTCTGCTAAAACAGAGAGGTTAGCAGGGTCGATTTTCTTTAATTTTTTATCTGCCAGGTTTGCTACGTATAAAAAGTTATTATCGTGCTCAATCCAGCTGTGGTGAGTACGTTCTTCGGTTGGGTATGATGTCGCATCAATATCGGTGCCGTTACTAGCGATAAGTAGTGGTGAGTTAATATTAGTGAAGTCATATTTTTGTAATCCAGAAAAGTTAACTCCGCCGTCTTGATGAATGATATACATATCGTCATTAAGCTTCGTAAATGACATCGTATCGTATTCTAATATACTGACTTCTAAGCCAAAATTATTCACATCAAAAACATGTAATCCACGGTATTCATCGCCGATGAATATATGGTCTTGATCATAGTACATATCGGTTACACGTAGAAAAGGAACTCCGCTTGGAAAATTTTGCGCGACAGGGTTTTCTGGATCAAAAGTAGAGACGGTATCTAAATACGTATTTCCAAATTGACTAAAGCTAGCAACGATAGCGCCAAAGGGAAATGTTTCTACTAAAAATGAGGAGTCTGTCGCGGTAGTGCTGAGCAATGTAGGGGTTGAAGGATCTTGAATGTCGATGACTTTAAATTGGTTTTCTGCCGCTATATAGGCATAAATAGCATTGTCTTCTGAGCTATTAGGGCTTGCTGAACTGTTATTATCAGTACAGGCAATGACTTGAGTTAGAAATAAGAAGGGGATAAATATTTTTCTAACAGCGCATGAGTATTTTAATATGTTCATTTTTATTATTTCCAGTAGATAAAAAATGATGAGCATGAAAGGCCGTGTAGGCCTTCCATGCTGTTTATCATAGTTGAGTTATCCTGGTTGCTATGGGCAGTGCCCTAATTGACCGTAGAAGTTAAGTTCTCCGTTAATCGAGCCACCACTTGGGCCAAAGACATTTTCTACTTCAAAGAATAACGTATGGTCTTCGTTTGCTCCAGTGGCTGGAATACTTTGGTAACCACTCACACTGGTCCCCCAAGAAGCCATGGTCGATTGATTATGAACAGTGCGTTGAACAAGTGTATTAGACGCGATGCTGCTATCGTCCAAATAGACGTGGCTATAGTTATCAGACTTCATTTCATCAACGGTAACTTCACCACCACCACAAGAGCAAAAATCAACTTTTAAGGTATGTGTTGTATTGTTAGCAGATCCGAAGTCGAACCAGTTCATGGCTCCATCCCAAATAACATTGGCCCAAGCAGGGTTGGGTGGGTAGGTAGAAAATACGTTGTTTTCTACGGGGGCGGTACCTGTTGCCGTATTTATCCAAGTCGTAGCGGGACGTAAATCAACAGTGACTTTTTTATCACAGTCTTTATCAAATACAACACAGTCATCCCATACTAATGGATTTGTTGGATCACAATCCTCATCGTTAGGGTAGCCATCACCATCTAGGTCATCGGGTGTTGAGTTTGGATTGAATGGATCACTGCCGAGTTCTATTTCTTCGTCATCGCAGAAACCATCTCCATCAGTATCGATACAGCCATTGTCTTCTTTAGTACACAGTTGTAATAAAGTAACGTCAACTTCTGTTTGCCAGAGTGCTAATACATCTAAATTAGCAATTCCAGAGGTTAGAGTATTCAGTAATGTTCCTGAACCAACGGCGTGATTTTGATTAATAATATAGGCAGTGCCTGCGTTTGCTGTTGGGTATTCTTGTACACCTGAAGAGGCTGTTAAAAACCCACCAATATTGGCATTGCTACTAGTACTAGAGTACTCACCAAACAGGATTTTATCATTAAGCGATGAGGCTGAAAGACTGCGAGCATTGACTAACAGTTGTGCTTTCACAATAGAATTATTAGAGAGAGGCAAGCTATCAGCGAAGGCAGCGGACTTCTCAATACTTTGGTCATAACTAATTAAATTATTAAGACTAATTGAATTGGATGGCGTTGTTACATCAATCGGTGCTGCAAAATCATCAGGCTGACCACCCGTCACTTGGCTATATTGAGTACCAGATGGACAAGAAAAATCTTTAGTGACTTGGGCAATCACTTCTTTTATTGGGGTTCCTGTAGGTTTTGGTTTATCACGACAAGAGGCAACTGCAATAAAATCAACATTCGTCGTTATACCCATCACTACATCGATGTCTGTTTGACCAGACTGCAAACGATCCAATAAGGATTCATTTGCGGCATTAGTCATATTGTTTAACGGACTAAAATAGATGTCACCACTGTTTTGCCAAGTATTTCTAAGGTCATGCACTTGGCCACTAATATTAGTATTTAAAACACCACTACCAATACTAAAATAATCTGTGTAAGAAGGACCAGCAGCAAGCGTTACTCCTTTTTCTTTAAGCCCTATAATAAATAGCCCAGAGGTAGCATCGCTTGGCAGCCCTGTGAGAGTTTCTGCAAATATATTAGGTGTCTTGGCGGTTGCGTCATAATCGTATGGATGTGTATATCCAGCATAAGCGTTAATTAAGCCCGAGAGATTGGCACTGGGATTCGTTAGTTCAGTATTTGTATTTGAAAAGTTATCGACCATGCCATAAAGGTGAATATCTTGCTGTTGATTATCTTCACAGCGAAGTTGGGAGATTATTTTATCCAGCGCAGAGGGTCTGTCTTCTTTCTCTCGAAGCTTAAAAGCAATTTGTACGGCTTGATGGCTCGATATTGATAGTAATAAATCTTGATCTTGATTTGGATGGTCAACACAAGGATGAAAGAGGTCTAAGTAACAAGGTAAGGCAATCGGTAATTCAGCTTCATCAGTTTCAACAGTACTACCAATAATACGTGATAATGATTTAATCGGAATCAGTCCCGATAAATCTGGACTTTGTTGATGCTTAACCGTCAAATCAACCAATGCTTCTGCCATGGCTTTTATATCAGCGTCATAAGCCGCTTTTAGTTCTAGCCCCTGATTCCCTAATAGCTCAAGGTTGTGATTTATTGTGGCCAGCAGTGCTTCATTTTGTTGCTCTGTACCTGTCAGATTAAATTCTTTGGCGAGTACTTCTTTAGCTTCTTGATAGCTTTTCGGTGCTACCATTTTACACGGTGCGCACCAGTCAGCGCCCGCTTGCTGAGCATAAAGGTATAAACCAAAAGCCAAAGCATTTGTTGCAGAAATATCTTTTTCTTCAGCCGGTAGTACTAAGTAACGGAAGCCTTCAAAATTAGAGAATTCAGTAACCGATATTTCTCCAGCAGAAGATAAGCGAGCAATAGTTTTAGCGTTGCCCTTATTATCATTATCAGTGGGTTTAAATTCTTTTAAAGACGTAGGGGTATCATCACAGAGATAGTCATCATTAGTATCTGAACAGACCTCCATCTTAAACTCGGCGGATATTCCCGATTGGCTTAATTCTTTTTTTGAATCGGGGGACTCAGATGAGCTGGTTGGGTCGCACCCACTAAGTATGGTGCAACAAACTATTGCGCTCATGGTTAAATAGGTAGAGTGTTTCATTTTAAAAGTCCTTTAGTTGATGCGTGTTAAAAAATAATTCCTTCAGTGTCGATATTGATAGTATGGAACCCTAAAAAATCCCACAACTGTCGTATTCGACAGGTGCGGAAGGGTGTAGGAAAAACTGTGATCGGTGTCGGGTTTTTTTATCAGTATTTATGCGTATTAAAACGTTTTTAAATATATTGGTAATGCGCTAAAAGAGCATCTTTAAATCGCTACGAAGTCGATGGCAGCTAGACTTCAGAGAATTTAGATGTAAAAAGATATTATGAAAATCAGACGAAATGTTAAATATGATCAAATCTATAGTTTTTCTATTCTTCATATCTATTGTGATACTTGTTATCAGTCCAACGGCACTATTACATGCCGAATATTCAGAAGAATTATTCCCGCAGACACTGAAAAAATGGAAGTTTGTAGCAGATAAGGGTATGCGTGATTATTCGGTATTAAATATTGATGCCGCTCTTTGGCAGCCGATTAACGTTGGTGAGCTATTACCGCAAAAATATAATGCTAGCGTTTATGGCTGGTACAAAACAGAATTTTTAGTTGAGGCGAGCACTGTTGAAAGGCCTGCAATTTTTATCGAGTCAATACGGGGTTCAGACGAAGTCTGGTTAAATGATCAATTAATAGGACAAAAAGGTAAGCTACATTCCCCTTGGGAATTATTAACAACCCAGCCCCAAAGCTTGCCGCGTCTTTATCTTATAAAAAAAGAATGGCTTAAACCTGATGAAAATACGTTAATTATAAAAATTAATACCGGTATTGGACACTCTTGGGGTGCCATGTTTCCTGGAGGTACAGGTATAACAGGAAAGGTTGTTTATGGGGATAAAGACGATTTAACCCCTTTGTATTATGAAAAAACGAATCGTATTATCGCTCTTGATATGATGTTTATAATTCTTGGTTTGGTGGATGTTTTTATAATTCTTATATTATTAAAAAAGACCATTCGACCCTTTCCAGAATTCAAATGGTTATTGCTAGGAAGTTGTTTGATGATGCTCGGTGCTGCAGGGCACGATATCTTCTTTGTCTATGAACTCAGTATTATTCCGGGGGGATTATCTTTATTCATAAGTTTATTATTTGTTCCTTATGTCAACGGACTGTACTTTTGGTCACAAAATAAAGATGTCTCGGTCACCATTGTTAGTATTATTAGCGTTGTTTTTTTAATCATTACTTTTACTCTATTAATTCCTGGTGTGATCTTATCGTTAAAAGACATCCTATGGCAGGTATGGGCATCTTTTGCTGCTTTATTTTTTTCCTATTCTTTATACAGTGCAATTGTAAGGGTTAGGTTAAATAAAATAGGCAGTATCTCTCAGTTAATAGGTGTTGTGATTTACATTTTCTCTATAAGGAGCCAATGGATACCGTTTGAATCTTACAATCATAGAAATATTCAAATAGGCAGCCTGTTTTTTCGTTATGCAATTTTGATCGCTTATTTTCAGCAGATATTTTCTATGCGGCTTTCATATAAAGTATTATCGCAAAAAATGCTGTCTATCTCTGAAATGACACGGCAAGAGGTCGCTCGTGAATTACACGATAATATCGGACAGTATTTGGCTTCAGCAAAACTACAATTAGGTTTAGTGAAAAAGACACAAGATCCTAAGCACTTTCAGCTACTTAATAATGAGCTAGACGATGCTTTAGTTGGTATGCGTAGAACTATTGCAGGATTGCATTACTTTCCACTGGAAAACGATGGTTTAAGAAAAACATTGTTAAATTATTGTTTATCTCTAGAAAGTAAAAATAACATACAGGTCAATATCGATATGAATGCTGATAATCGATTTAATCATCCTGTTCACAGTAAGCAAGAGCTAAACTTTCATCATAATGTGTTTAGAGTTATACAAGAGCTGGCTCAAAACTCAATACAGCATGGACATGCGACAGAGCTGAGTATTTATTTTAAGTGTGATAAATATTATATAATGATCGTTGTGCAGGATAATGGCTGTGGGTTTGATCATGAAAAAAACTTAGCAACCTCTGATACTGGAGGCTTCGGGTTTATAAGTGTAAAAGAAAGAATTGCAATACTCGATGGTTATCTCAATATTGTCAGTTCGGTTGGGCAGGGGACTAAAGCAGACATTCGAATTCCTTTTTATTAAGGCGCTAGGTTATAAATACTAAGAGCTCTAATCTTAAGAAATTAAAATCAAATGATATCAATTAAGTGTAATTTTAGCGATTTTGCAATGGCATTAGATCGATTACTAGCGCCTAGTTTTAAGCAAATATTGGAGAAGTGAAAGCGGATAGTCCGTTCAGTAATCGCCAAGTCACACGCTATTTCTTTATTGCTTATTCCTTCGGCAGCCAGCTGTAAAATTTCTATTTCTCTAGCCGTAAGATTAGACTCTAAAGAATTATTCATAGACTCAAGTAATAATGGCGAGAGATAAACTTCACCGGAAATTACCTGATTAATTGCGAATTCTAGCTCTTCAAAAGCAGATTCTTTTAATACGTAGCCAGAAACTCCCTGTGTCACTAAACCGTTAGCAAGCTGTGCATCTAGATTCATCGTTAAAATAATAATAGATGTGTTTATAGGGCGGGTGACTTCTAAAATGTCTTTGACAGAAGCTCCAGGCATAGATAAGTCAAGTAGGACTAGTTGGGGGGATAATAGTTGAATTCTTCCTATTAAATCATTGCCATTATTACACGTATCCACGAGGGAAATAGTCTGATTACCTGCGAAGAGGCTTTTTAAACCTTGCAGAAAAATTTCATGATCATCTGCTGCAATAATGGCTATATTAGACATAGTATTTATACGGACTCACAAAATTATATGATGCCTTAGCCCCCTTGTAATATCAAATTTAAAGAAGTCCTATTGCTTAGAAATTCATTCGCGATTAAAAAGCCTCATCGAGTCTTATTTACCTCATATCGTTAAAATGCTTAATAACTTAAACTTTCCATATTATTCGTGTTTTTAGGTAGGAATAAGCGCTTTGATGGGGCTCTCACTGGTGGGGAAGTATGGTAAAATGGATTTTTCCATTGATGTATGAGTTAGAGCCAAATGGCCGAGAAACCCGCTGCTGAGCCTATTTATCGCGTTATTTTTAATAACCAAAGCGAAGTATATGAGTTGTATACCCGATATATCTTTCAAAGTGAGATGTACGGTTTTATTGAAGTTGAAGAGCTGCTATTTGATGAGAGTCTGATTAGTGATGCCAGTGACGAGAAAGAAGCCAAAGCAAGCTTTGATAAGTTGAAGCTAGAATTTACAGGGGTGAAGCGCAGTTTTATCCCATTGCCTTCTATCATTCGTGTTGATGAGATGGAAAAACCTGGCGTTGTCAAAGTGTCTCCTTCTAAAGATGATCCGGCAGGCAATGTTCGTCATTTTCCCAGCCCAGTGTTTAAGCGCCCACCAGTAGAGCCGCCTTCTGACGATTAGCACGGTTGCCTAAAGTGACTGACGGCAGCTCGTTAAAGAGCTGCTTATAATCTTGTGTAAATTGGCTTAAATGCCAGAATCCCCATTTTGCAGCAATATCGGCAATCGATTCAGTATGATTCGCCAATAATTCTCTGCGCACGCCATTCAGTCTGCTTAAGCGTAAATAACGCAGTGGGCTAATTCCTAGGATGGTTTCAAAACTGTATTGCAAAGTTCGTCTGCTAACATGGCTTAAAGCACATAAGTCGTTAATGGTCACCGCACTATCTTGGTGTAAGCGTAGATAGTCTTTAACGTGCTCGACAATTTGTTGGCGACGAAAAAAGCTGAGTGGTTCATTTTTTACTGGTTGAGAATTCTCTAAGCTCTCTAATAAAGCCATCATAATTACATCGTGTTGAAGTTTAGCGGGGCGCTGGTGGCTATCACTAACGCTGAGTAAATTATTTAACACAAAGCGCAAAGCGGTAATGGTTTTTTCTGGCAGAGTGAGGCGGCCTTGCTGATATAAATGGTTCCAGTTAATTGAAATATTCTGACTCTCGGCCATGCTTTGTATTTTCTTCTGTTCAACGACTAAGCCATAGATATCAAAATCATGTGGTGTGACTAATTCAAATTCACAATTACCGGGTCGGCACATAATATTATTGTTATCGATACTCAGGCCATTAATTTTACTGCTTTGATGTTGATTAACTGGAATTCCTAACCATAAAGACTGGTCCCAGGTATTGCAGGTTTGGCGCAACGCTTGGCTTGTGTGCTCTTGGAATAACTGCAGCCCTTCAAATTGTATTTCGACTACTTGACCATAAAAACTGCCAGCACTCACTTGGTCATACTGCTGTTGCCAGTTTGTTAAGTTGTGGGCGTGCTGATCGGCATCTGTCGCTTCTACTTGTACTCGCCCATGTTGCATTATTTCGTTATGGAAATAATCTTCGCCTTTATTCGGTGCACTGTTTAAGGGTTGTGATTTCATTTTGTGCATTCTCACTCGTATTGATTTAACTTCTGCATTAAATCCCATTTAAAACAGCGTAAAAAATTGCCAAAACTCGATAACGGTTAAAAATCCTGCTTGTTATCGTATTGCTAATACTTAGACAGCAAGAACTATTCCTTTTGTTGCCTAATCATTTATTAGCGACTGGGTCGTTAGTTTTAGTGGGGAGAAAGTCAGTGTTTAGGCAGCCAGCAATTTACAAATACGTTCTTGGTCAACGTACATTTGAGTTTAAAGATTTAAAAGATTTAATGGCTAAGGCAACGCCTGCACGTTCTGGAGATCGGTTAGCGGGGGTTGCTGCAGAAAATTCTGAGCAACGTGCGGTTGCACAAATGTTGTTAGCTGAACTTCCACTGAAAGTTTTTCTAGAAGATTTATTAATTCCTTATGAGAATGATGAGGTAACAAGACTGATCGTTGATGATCATGACCTTGTCGCTTTTTCATTAATCTCACATCTTACTGTAGGTGATTTTCGTAATTGGTTGTTGAGTGATATCGCGACTCCGGAAATCTTAGCAAAAGTAAGACCTGGTATTACGCCAGAAATGGCGGCGGCTGTTAGTAAGATTATGCGCAATCAAGATCTTATTTTAGTTGCCAAAAAATGCCATGTTATCACCGCTTTTAGAAATACGATTGGTTTACCTGGACACTTATCGACGCGCTTACAACCGAATCATCCGACCGATGATGTCACGGGAATTGCCGCCAGCTTATTAGACGGTTTGTTATACGGCAGTGGTGATGCTGTTCTGGGAATTAATCCCGCCACCGACAATGTCGTTCAAGCCACCAAGCTCATGCAGCTTATGGATGAGGTGATTCAAAAATATGAAATACCCACTCAGTCTTGTGTTTTAACTCACGTCACAAATACGTTAGAAGCGATTGAACAAGGTGCGCCAGTTGATTTGGTTTTTCAGTCTATTGGCGGTACAGAGGCAACGAATTCAAGCTTTGGTTTTGATCTTGCGATCTTGGCTGAAGCAGAGCAAGCGGCCTTATCACTTAACCGTGGCACGGTTGGTAATAACGTCATGTATTTCGAAACAGGCCAGGGCAGTGCTTTATCGGCAAATGCTCATCATGGTTTAGATTTACAAACTTGTGAAACTCGTGCGTATGCAGTGGCGAGAAAATTTAACCCGCTATTAGTCAATACGGTAGTGGGCTTTATTGGTCCTGAGTATTTATTTGATGGCAAAGAGATCATTCGTGCAGGTTTGGAAGATCATTTTTGTGGAAAATTATTAGGGCTGCCAATGGGGTGTGATGTTTGTTATACCAATCACGCCGACGCTGACCAAAATGATATGGATAACTTATTAACGTTATTAGGCGTAGCTGGCTGTACGTTCATTATGGGAATTCCAGGTTCAGACGACATTATGCTGAACTATCAAACTACATCTTTTCACGATGCTCTCTATGCACGTAAGGTTTTAGGTTTAGATCCTGCTCCTGAGTTTAAACACTGGTTAGAGAAAATGAATATTTTCGATGACGTGCATAACTATATTTTAAATGACTCCTTGCCTACTGCTTTTTCTGCATCACTTAATAATATTTTGGAGAAGATGTGATGACTGATATCAAAGAGCATAAAGAAAACGAAATAGAAAAAAATACGATACATACTGTTGATAATCCTTGGCATGTATTGCGTCATTATACTGCGGCCCGTATTGGTTTAGGACGAGCAGGTATCAGTGTACCTACAAAGCATTTATTAGATTTTCAGCTTGCTCATGCTCAGGCACAAGATGCCGTGCATGTGCCATTAGATACTGATCAACTAAAAGCGGATATTAACGCGAATTGTTTAAATCTGCATAGCCAAGTGAACGATCGCTTTCATTACTTACAGCGACCTGATTTAGGCCGCCGATTGAATTCAGATTCCATAAAACGGTTAAAGCAATCTGCCGCTCCTCATGATAATCCCTATGATTTAGCCATTGTTATTGTTGATGGTCTTTCGTCTTTTGCTATCCAAAAAAATGCTGCGCCACTATTGCATGTATTAACACAACGCTTGGCTCAACAGACTTTATCAAAAAATGAAGATGCTATGTGCCGCTTAGCCCCGATTGTTATTGTGCAGCAAGGTCGAGTTGCTATTGGTGATGAGGTGGGTGAAATTTTAAATGCCAAATCTGTGCTGGTATTTATTGGTGAACGTCCAGGATTAAGTTCACCGGATAGTTTAGGTCTGTATTTAACATGGGCTCCAAAAATCGGTCTTACTGACGAAGCGCGTAACTGCATTTCAAATATTCGTCCACAAGGTTTGGTGTATCAAGAGGCTGTGAATAAGGTCTTTTACTTACTTAGCGAAGCGCATCAGCGAAAGTTAACCGGAGTTAATTTAAAAGAACGTTCACAAGAGCTCGATGATTCTTTATTACGCAATAATATAGGTACGAACGGCATTAAAAATCCCGAGAAAAATTTTCTTTTATCTTAACGTAAAAAATACAAATAATAAAAATAAGAAAATTGAGAGTCAGGGTTAGAAACAAAATTTTAAAACTAAAGTAAGGTGGTTGTATGAGTGAAAATACAGTGAATAAAGATTATCTGGCTAAGCGTCAGTTAAAAAAAGGCAGCGCAGGTTGGCTTTTATTAACAGGTTTAGGTATCTCTTATGTTATCTCTGGCGATTTTGCCGGTTGGAATTTCGGTATTGCGGAAGCTGGTTGGGGTGGTTTTGCCATCGCTGCTTGTTTAATGGCAGTGATGTATTTTGCGTTGGTTTTATCATTAGCCGAAATGTCTTCAGCAATTCCAGCGGCGGGTGGTGGTTATAGCTTTGCTCGCCAAGTTATGGGGCCAACGGGAGGCTATTTAACAGGGCTAGCGATTCTTATTGAGTATGTTTTAGCACCAGCTGCAATTGTTATCTTTATTGGCTCTGCTGTTGAAGAGTTAATTGGTATTAATGGCCCTTGGGTTTATGCCGCTTTTTATACAGCTTTTATCGCTATGCATCTAGTGGGCGCTGGTGAAGCATTAAAAGTGATGATGGTTATTACAGGGCTTGCGATATTTGCAATTATTGCAACCGCGGTTGCTTTGTTAGCCGATTTTGACGCGTCGTTGTTATTTGATATTGCCGTGACCGATGCGGCAGGTGCTTCTACCTTTATGCCGATGGGCTGGTATGGAATTTGGGCTGCATTGCCATTTGCTATGTGGTTATTTTTAGCGGTTGAAGGTGTGCCTCTGGCGGCTGAAGAAGCTAAGAATCCTGAAAAAGATGTGCCTAAAGGAATCGTTGCTGCCATGTTATTTTTATTGGTTACAGCGGTATTAGTCGTTGTGTTAGTAGCGGGTACTGGTGGTGCTGCTGCGATGGGTGCGAGTGCAGTGCCTTTGGTGGATGCTTTAAATGCAACGGGTAATAACAACTTAGCGATTATTGTTAATGTATTGGGTCTTGCGGGTTTAGTAGCGTCATTTTTCTCGATTATTTATGGTTATAGTCGTTTAGTATTTGCATTATCGCGTGGTGGGTATTTACCGAAGTTTTTATCTTTAACCAGTGATCGTAAAGCACCGACTTGGGCTTTAATTGTTCCTGGGGTATTAGGTTTTGTTGCTTCGTTAAGTGGTGAAGGTGATCTGATGTTGGCAATGGCGGTTGTGGGTGCCACAATTTCTTATGCATTGATGGCCTTTAGCCATATATTATTGCGCATTAAAGAACCTAATATGCCACGCCCGTATAAAACGCCAGGTGGTATCGTGACGTCTTCTACTGCATTAATATTGTCGTTGGTCGCATTAACAGGGGTTTATGCCTTTGATCCTCGCGCTTTTGGTTTCACGATTGTATTGTATGCTCTAGGTGCGTGTTACTTCTTTTTCTACAGTAAACATCATTTGGTTGCTAAAACAGCTGAAGAAGAATTCGCTTTGTTGGCGGTTGCTGAATTAGATTTGCTGCAAGATGATGAGGAAAAAATGGAGGCTCAAGTGAAGGCATAGGTTGCTTAATCACGTATTCTATTGATGCCTAATCAAAAAAATACACGATAAAAATAGTTAAACAAGGCTTATCGAAGACATCGATAAGTCTTGTTTTAAGTTGTTGGGGGTTCGACCGCTCCAGCGCTTGAAAGCTCTGCGGTAATTAGGCATGTCATTAAAATTCAAATAATTAGCAACTTGTGAATTATTAAAACCATTGCATTGATAAAGATACAGCGCGGTTGATAAACGTGTTTGATCTTGCAGTTGCTGAAAGCGACAGTTGTGTTTTTTTAACTTACGTTTAAACGTTGCACTGCTCATTTTAAAATGTGTAGCAACTTCTTCTAGCGTTAATGATTGGCGAATATTCGCCTGTATATAATTAAAGATTTGTTCAATGAAAGTGACAGCATTAGTTTGATTCTGTTGGCATTGGCGTAAAGCAATATTGTAGGCTGTGGTGGTTTCATGTTGCCAATTTTGGTGTAAATATGCTTTGTCGATAGCCATGACATCGATGCCTAAATCGAAATATAACTGGTCTCCTAAGTTGACCTGATATTGCTCTTGATACTTCGGTTTGATATGACTAAAACCGAAATGCCATGGCAGCTTTTGCTTTGAACGGGCGTGGCACAGTGCTGAAAATCCAGTCATCCAAGATTCGATCACAAATTTTCTTTGTTCACCTAAACCGATGGCATCGCGCCAATGAATATAACAATAGCGGCTATCTTGAGTAATAATGGGGGTAATGAGCGGAGACAGCTTTAGTCGATGCTTGCTCAATACTTGCAACGTTTGATAAAGATTTTGGCAATTGCCCAATAATTGACTGAAGCTATCATAGTGACCGGGCCAAAGTGTATGTCCCCAGCGGAAACTTAAATCATTATTTTTGTCAAAAAGTTGTGCGTTTTTTATCAAACGTAAAATCTGTTCTCCACTGATGTTTTTTTCACCGTTGATAATGTCTTCATAAAATAGCCCTGTACCCGATAACAGTTTATGGCTGCTTATTTTTTGGTTAGTATTTGTGTTATTACTTTTTTTCTGTACTAGATCGATTAATAATGCGGCATGATGATGAGCCGAATAAATCGGTGCATCATTTTCATAAAGTACAATCGATGGCGAGTTCATAATAAAAATCTCATATCAGATTACTCATGCTAAACCGCTTACACTTGCCAAGTGAATAGGCTTATCTTTTAATAACGCAAAATTTGCACGCTCTAGAAGTTTTTCGGTAGATTCTAAAGCGAGGTCGTTATTATGTTCGGTTCTCCATTGAACACAGCCAATACTCAGATTTTGAAATTGAGAGTTTGAAGATTGTGGCACTTTAAAAGCAAAGTGTTTCACGGCTTGTTTGATTTCAGCCGCTATTTGACGACCTTGAGTTAACGAGGTGTCGGGTAATATAACGGCGAAGCGATCGCCTGCGTAACGACAAATTAGATCCTGTTGGCGAAGGTTTAATAAGATGAGCTCACACATTTCTAATAATAAGCGATCACCTTCTTGATTGCCAAACTGACGATTGAAGTGTGAAAAATCATTAATATCGAGCATTAAAAAGACCAGGGATTGTTTTCGGCTGGTATTTTTATAAGAGGCTAATTGTTGAGATATATATTCACATTGTCCCGTTAGAGTGAGTTGATCGAAAGCTCTATGTTCGCGAAATACCAGCTCACGTTTTCGCAGTTGATAATTTAAGGCGAGCTGTTCTTGATGCCAGTGGTATAAACCATAAGTGAGCAGCATAACCCCTAAAGGCATAGCAATGGATTCCATTTGATCCCATAGTAATGAATTAGGCAGCTGAATAAACTCGTCAAGTGTATCTTGCCAAAAAGCAAGAAACATAAAGCCTAATCCGAGTGTTAATAAGTCAGTAACCCGACCTTGGGGGCGGCTACCTAAGATGAAGATCATCCACGTTGCAAGTGCAATCGCACAGCCTCCTTCACCTGCTACATCTAACCAATCTATTCTATCCCATGATTTAATATCTCCTAAGGATAGGCTCACAAAGATAGATATTATGAGCAAACTAATAATCAGTAGTATTTTATTTAGATGTAATTTCAGCAGATTGAACATAGTGCCGATTCCCGAACAATAAAAAGTATCATTAGGGAATAACAAAACTATGTGACCGTTATTTTACAAAGCGATAAAAATATTTAGAATTTTATATCCAAACCTGTAATGTTAGCGCTCAGTTCTGGATGAATAAAAATTCACATTCAAACAAACCATATTACCAAGACAATGAAATAACCCTAGGTTATCCACCATAGATATGGCTTTACCCACATTAGCAAGACTCACGCCTACACCTCCCACACCATGATCAACAATGCGATTACCAGCAGAAAAAGCTCATTTTTGGCGTATGCTCCGACGCTAATGCTCTGTAATGGACAATAAGATTCAGCTAACGTCTTAACCGTTACATGGGTTTAATGTTCAAATCGGTTAGGGTCAAATTGGCTCAGAGTAATATTCGGAATAATGCCATTAATGGCTGCAATAATCTTAAAGGAGGTATGTAAGCGGTGGAAAGGGATGCGAAGAAGATTGTTAAGGAGATTATGAAGGGAGTATTACGAGGTCAAATTAGATCACTGCGGTAAAATCATGATGCTCAAGAGCGCTTTATGCCGGTATTAAGCAGCTAAACCTTCAGTATTAGATTTTTTGTCATATAACTGTCATTTTATTTTTTTATGGTCACGCCAGATCAAATAAATAACTGGATGTGAATCAATCATGAACTCTGTATTGAAACCCTTAGTGGTCGCGATGGCATTAGTGTCTGCCGCCGTTGCAGCCGATGGAACTTTAGAAGGTCGAATTAGTGATGCCAATAGCCGAGCTAATGTGTCGGGTGCGGTATTAAAGATTCAAGCACAAGATAATCAAAAGAATAAACGTGAGATATTAGTAGAAGACGGTCGTTTCCGTTTATTGAATTTGCCCGCAGGACTGTATGACTTAAGTATTTCTTTAAGTAATGAAACGCTGTATCAAGACAGCATTGAAATCAAAGATAACGAAAGCTTGGAAAGTAACATTGAAATTAATACTGCTAACCAACCAGTAGAGGAAGTTTTGGTGGTGGGTCAAGCTGCACAAATTCAACGTGCTCTTGATCGCCAGCGTTATGCCGACAATATGATCAGTGCGATTAATGCCGATGCCATTGGTCAGTTACCTGACAATAATGCAGCAGAAGCTTTGCAGCGAGTTCCAGGTTTATCGATTGAACGTGATCAAGGTGAAGGTCGTTTTGTGCGTGTTCGTGGTATTAGCCCAGATTTAAACAGTGTTTCTGTGAATGGCACTCAAGTTCCTGCTCCTGAATCTGGCAGCCGTGCGGTGGCTTTAGACGTCATACCGGCCGATTTATTAAGCAGTTTGGTCGTGACCAAAACGTTAACCCCTGATATGGATGCTAATTCAATTGGCGGCAGTATTGATGTTAAAAGTTTGTCAGCTTTTGAGCGTGACGGCGGTTTTTATACTTTACGCGCTGAGGCTGGTTATGATGCGCACAGTGAAGAAACAAGCCCTGCACTTGCTTTGACGGGTGGTAATACATTTCAACTCAGTGAAGAAAATCGTTTGGGTATTGCAGGTGCATTAAGTTGGGAAAATAGAAAGTTTGGTTCTGATAACGTAGAAACCGGTGGCGCTTGGGATTTCGATGAAGATGAAGCAGCTTTAGAAGAAATTGAGCAGCGTGATTATACCATTGAGCGAGAGCGAATGGGTGCAGCCCTTAATTTTGATTTAGAACTTGGGTTGGATACTTCGTTGTATTTACGAACGTTATACAGTGAGTTTAGTGATGACGAACAACGCCAAGCCAATGTTATTGAATTCGGAGAAGAAGCACTGAACGATGACGATGAATTAGAGTTTGATGGTAAAGGGCGAAAAGTTGGAGACGTCGGTTTAGCTGAAATTAAGCGTGAACTAAAAGATCGTAAAGAGACTCAACGCATTTTTTCTTCGACGTTTGGAGGTCAACATTATGTGAACGACTGGACGATCGACTTTTCGGCAGGTTTTAGCAAGGCGAGTGAAGACGATCCTGGTGGAATAGGTGGCGCGACTTTTAAGGCGGATGCTTTTGATGGTATTGGGTTTACTCACAGTCGAAAGCCGAAAATTATTGCTTCGCAAGATTCATTAGATCCCAATAATTATGAACTTGATGAAATTGAATATGAAACTGCTCAAACCTCAGACATTCAAAAAAGTATAAAATTCGATTTCACTCGTGATCTGTATATAAATGACAATCCTGCGTTGGTTAAGTTTGGTATTAAGGCAAGCCAGAGAGAAAAGAAACAAAACATTAATGAGTACGTTTTTGAAGATTTGGATGATCAAGGGTTTACAGATGCAGAGCTTTCACTCGCGAACTTTACTGAGGGTCGGGTGGATTATGGCTTAGGAGCATTTGGTCCTAAAATTTCAGCGGATCAGGTAAACCAATTGGTTGATAGTTTAAACCGGGAGGATTTTATTGACGAAGAAAAATCTCGTATTGCTGATTATACCATTAACGAAGATATTCAGGCCGCCTATGTTATGGGTCGTATTGATATTGATGAGTTAAGAATATTGGCTGGTATTCGTTACGAAGGCACAGAGCATGCATTGAAAGGCGTTCGCTCTGATGGTGATGCTAATTTCCAAGATGTTAATGAAAAGAATGATTATTCT